>ENA-OQDE01000783-OQDE01000783.1-human-gut-metagenome-genome-assembly--contig:-NODE-783-length-15992-cov-3.652506_pt1 | contig 15992 bp, 17 predicted proteins | sample MGYA00242768_ERZ504595 | MGnify/ENA primary metagenome ERZ504595 (study PRJEB26092, sample SAMD00036307) | human gut metagenome | host: Homo sapiens | study: EMG produced TPA metagenomics assembly of...
AGCTCTTCTTGATAAATGTTGTCCCGCACTTCGGACAGCGGATCTCTATCTTTCCTTTGCCTCTCGGAATCCGGATTTTCTGCTTGCATCCCGGACAGGTATAAATATGATAATCCTTTCTCTGCGCCATCAGATTTTTCTGACTTTTGAAAAATCCGCGTATCTTCGCTGTCTTGTTCAGGAATCTTACGTTCTCATCATAACGCTTTCTCACATTTCTGGAAAACATCCGGAAATATGCATAAATGAGACATCCCCAGCCAAGCAGGTAAAATACCATTCCTATCACATGGTCTCCTGAAAAGACAGGTGCAAAAAATGCCAGAACCAATCCCAACACCAGCAAAACCTTGCCAAGCGTATCCAGCACTCCGTATCGTCCCTGCATAAATCTCATAAATTTTTCTTTCATTGTATCGATTACCGCCTTTTCTTAAATATAGAAAACATTGTCTCTCGTTTTTATCCGGCTGTCAATAAAGCAATCCTTAAATTACTATAAACTTTATGGCAGCCGGTTGTTTCTTAAGATTCTGTATCCTGATTCAGCATATTCTTACACTTCTCCTTTTCCACAAGATACACGATCTTTGAATCGGAAAGCATCACATACCGGTTTCCGTTTCCGTCCTCTTTTCCAAAATACAATGTCACGGTCTTTTCTTTCTTATTATTTGTATATGTCACGGTTTCCGTTGTCCGGCTCTGCTCATCCAGTCCGTACTTACTCAAGTCGTTCTCTTCCACGGAATAGTCAGCTGCATCCTTCAATGTGAGGACTCCAAGCCCTCCCGCGATTGTCGCCATACTCTTGGCATCATCGTCATTCTCTGAACTGTACTCTGTTTTCTCTGTACCCTGACTGATGACAATCTTTTTCAGATTACCGCTTCCAATCGTAGGGAATGTATCAAGCTGTGCCATGTCTTCCATACTGTACTGAAAATCTTCAATGACACCGGTGCTCACCGTATAGATCTCTTTTTTCTCATTCAATGTCAGATAATAAGAGTCTCCTGTTACATTTCCGAAATATAATGTTGTCTCATTGCCGTCCTGATCGGTGAGAACTACCGTATATGCCGGATCCTCCAGACCATATGCTTCCAGAGAATCCCCATCTTCCAGTTTTCGGTCAGCCTCAAGCTTCCGGAATGTTTTTTCCATCTTTTTCGGATAGCTTTGAGCCAGCGGAAAATCTTTGTCATTCTTGTCGTACCATGTACCGTCTTCTTTTACAAGCTGGATTTCTCCATTTCCCACGTCAAACTGAATCTCAGAAAGCTTTCCTAAATCTGTGACATAGATTTTTTTTGCCTCTTCTTCCTTCTGCTTGCTTTTTCCTGATTCTTTCCGATCACAACCACGCCTGCATAGACCACGAGCAGTACTGCAAGCACAAGCAGCAGGATCAGTAAAGGATTTCTTTTTTTCTTCATTGTCCGCCTCTCTCCTTTTGGTTTTCTATGCTTTTCTACGCTTCATCCAAACTGCAAATCCTGACAGAAGAATTCCAAGCGGAAGGATAAAGATCACAAGAAGACTAAGAAGTCCTGCATGCTGCATCGTATTGTAGACCGGTGTCAGACTTTTCGCTTCGATCGACAGATCCTTCGCCCCGTCAAAATTCGCAGCCACTGCATTCATAAACAGTTTTGTATTTTCAAGCTGCGGGAATGTATCTGTAATCTCCGAAGCAATCAGACTTCCTGCGCTGATCACGGTAAACCGGGAGGAATCTTCCACTGCCACGGCGCCAAGCACATAGCTTCCTGCCTGACTCTGACTGTCTTCTGTGACTGCATACGCATTATCTGATGTAGTCATAAAGGATGTCGTGGAAATACTGTCACGCTCCGGATCTGTCAAAGTCATTCCGTGTGTATTCAGAAGCAGAACCATCTGCGATTCCATTCCGTCTGTCAGATCGCCTGATACAGTCAGCTGCGGAAAGAAGCAATAGTAATTATTCTGATAGCTTCTCTGTGTATCTGCAATATAACCGTCTGCAGCTTCCATTCCGTATGTTTTCATGATCGATGCAAGATTCGGAAGCTCTGTGCTGTTCGTATCTCCCAAAAGAAGCATCATCTTACCGCCATCTTTTAAATATGACTCCACGGAATTTTTCTCATCTGCAGTAAGATCCGAGGTCGGAGCATACATCAGAAGTAATTCGCAGTCATTCGGAATTTCCGGATTCATGACCGTGTTTAATCCTTCCAGCGTATAATTATTTTTATCCATCAGATCCTGAATTGTAGAAGACAATGTTGTCTCGCCATGCCCGGATGTCTGATAAATTTTGCGGACCACATCACTCGTTACGTAATTCACCGCACTGCTTAACTGTCCTTCTCCATCAAATTTCGTCTCCGATGCACTTCCTGTGTAATAGTAGGAAGACATATCCGTAACAATGATATCACTGAAAGAAACTACTTTTTTCTTTCCGGTATCCTGGCATGAGACTACAATACTGTTTTCGGATGCATCATTTTCTGTCAATGCCGAAGGATGCAGCACCGGATCGATCCATTCCACAGAAATTTTAGAAGACAGTGCCGAATACTTACTTAAAAATGTAACGATTCTTTCATCGGCCTCTTCTTTGTTTGCCAACACTGTAAATTTCACTTTGTGATCCATGTTCTTGAGCAGCTTTTTGCTGGTCTTGGAAATCTCATAAATTTTTGTACTGCTGACATCCAGATTTTTATATTTTTCCGGAATCTGTCCTGCGATCAGATTGACGATCACGATGATCGCAATGACCAAAGCCGTGATTCCCACACTGTATGAACCATTTCTGGACTCTGACGATCTGAATAAATTCTTAATTTTCTGCATATCTCGCTCCTCCTAACTCCAACGCCTTTTCTGAATTGTCTGTATCGTCAGAAATACAAATATGATCAGTATCGATACATACAGAAGCAATCCGCTGACATCCACAATATTACTGGACGAAATATTCATAAAGACATCCGCAAGAGCAAGCCGTCCCAGGAGTTTCGTCAAAAGATTCTCATACAGACTGGATTTCACAAAATATACGATCAGCGCCGCCGCAATTCCTACTGCTTCAATGCCGGCCGCAAGCATCCAGTTTTTCGTCATATGATAAATATAAACAACGATCAGTGTCAGGATCAAAAGGATTCCGATCATTCCGCTGAGCGCCGAGCCTGGCAGAAAAGACAAGATTCCGTCCCACAAATACAACAAAAGCAAAATTCCGAACGTACTGATAAATGCAATGATCTGGCTCTCTGTCAGAGACGACATAAACATCCCGATCGCCAGATACACACATCCCAACAGGAAGAATACCGCAATGGAGCTGTAATCTACCAGAAGATATGCCGTTCCCTGCAGTTTGATCAAAAGCGGGAACAGGCAGAAGATCACATTCGGAACTGCCAGTACTGTCACCATGCGAAATATTTGCCAAGCACTACTTTTGTCAGACTTACCGGCGCTGTCAAAAGCAGCTGATCTGTTTTTGTTTTCCGCTCTTCAGAAAAACTCCGCATCGTCAGAAGCGGGATCCCGACCAGAAATACGATCAGGGAGCCTGAGAGTGTGTAGGAGAAGTAAGGATACCCCGCATTCAGATTGTATGCCATAAAATAAATTCCCGTAAACATCACCAGAAACGCAATAAATACGCACCCTGTCATGGAATGAAAATAGGACTTCAGTTCTCGTTTATAAATTGCCAGCATTTGTCCGTTCCTCCTCTCCGACTGCATCGTTTTGTGTCAGTTCCAAAAATACTTCTTCCAGGCTTATCCTTGAAGTCTGCAACTCCAACAGAGGACATTCATTTTTGCAAACGCAAAGAAAAGCGCTTCCCGGATATCACATCCGCCTTCCGTCTGTATTCTGGCACTGCATGTTTTGTCCGCCCGTTCCTGGGTATGGATATTACTGATATGCTCTACATTTAACAATATCGCCCGAACCTCGGCTGCACTGGCTTTTGCCAGAATCTCCACAGTTTCGGTTCCGCTCATCTTTTCCTCCAGTCTGTCCGGTGTATCACTTGCCACCAGTTTTCCCTTGGATATGATCAGAATGTAATCGCACACTTCCCGTATCTCAGCCAGAATATGCGAGCTTAAAATAACGGTATGTTTTTTGCAAGTTCCCGGATCAGCTCACGGATCTCAATGATCTGCTTCGGATCCAGACCGACTGTCGGCTCATCCAGAATGATGATCTCCGGAAATCCAAGGATTGCCTGTGCAAGCCCCACTCTCTGCCGGTATCCTTTAGACAGATTGCGGATCAGACGCATCTTTACATCCTCAAGTTTTGCCATCTGAATCACCTCATCAATGGCAGACTCTCTCTGCTGTTTCGGAATCCCTTTTAGTTCTGCAGCAAATTCCAGATATTCCATCACCTGCATATCCACATAAAGCGGCGGTATTTCCGGCAGATATCCGATGTGCTTTTTTGCCTCCTTTGGCTCCTTTAAAATATCATGTCCGTCGATCAGTACTTCTCCCTCTGTGGCTCCAAGATACCCCGTCATAATATTCATCGTGGTAGACTTTCCTGCCCCGTTTGGACCTAAAAAACCATAGACCTGCCCTTTTTCAATCTTGAAATTCAGGTGGTCTATGGCCATATGATTTCCGTATTTTTTCACAAGGTTCTTTACTTCTATCAAAATCTCGTCCTCCTACTCCCTGCTTTTTACAGGATTTCCCTGTTTTATAAGATAAGACGATACCAGAACTTTGTGAAGTTTTTGTGTTATAACTGTGATATAGTTTTGTACTTTATTTATGCCTGTTTTCTTTCCTATTTTTCTGCAAAAATCCGACACCGCCCAGCATGACTGCTGCCAGGATCAGACAGATGCCCCATTTCTCAGGTCTGATCTGTGACTGTTTCTCCTCCGGGATTTCTTCCACTTTCACGGCGGTTCCGTCTACCTGACTTTTGGGCATATTTCTTTCATACCCTGTAATCTGCGCCCGCACAATTTCGGCGATCAGATCCTGTCCTGCCTGATCCGGATGCAGTCCGTCCTTCTGGACATGCTTTGTCACCTGTGAATTCGCCAGATCTGCAATCTGATATCCGTACTCGCTGCTTCGCTTTTCCAGAATCCGGTTCATATTCCCGATGATATCCTCCACGACCTGATTCATCGTTCCCGGAAGCTCCATCTGTTTCACCGGATTGTAAATGTTGGTCACTACGATCTGTGCCTCTTCTTTTTTACAGGAAGAAATGGTATCCATAGCCTCTATCCACTGTGTCTCAAATTCCTGATAATCCCAGTTTCCCAGAGCATCAATGATGCGAAAGACTAAAAGCGGATTACTTTTCACATGCTCTGTCACTTCTTTGAGCGCCTCATCCGCACTTTTAAATTTTGTATCCGTATTCAAAATTTCCTGTGCGGTCTTCTTAAATTCATTCAGAAGATCATTGGATCCCATTGTGATCAAAATCACATCTGCCCCGGAAAGACTATCCTGCACTTCCTGCCCTTTCAACACCTTTTCGTTGAATTCTCGAGTGGCAAGTCCGTTTTTCGCATAATTCTGATACAAATATGATTTTCCTGCTCCCTGTGCGATTTCTTCTGCCACAGTCTGTCCATAACAGTAAAGCTCGGGTTTGTTTGCTCCGCAATATCCTTTTGCGATACTGTCACCCAACACTACAATCTGGATCGGCTCCGATGTGGCCTCTTTTGCATAGCTGCATGTCCCAAACACACTCAGAAAACAAACCGCTGCCAGAGCCACTGCCCTGACTGCTGTTTTTCTCATGTTGATCACTTCCTGTCTTTTATGCCATGAAATTCCACTTTACATGACTTCCATGCTCTGTTTTTTTACTTCCAGCTGCCATTCGATCTGCTCTTTTAATTCATTGACATGTGAAATAATTCCCACAAGTCCTTTTTCTCCCGCCAGTTCTTTCAAAATCTGAATCGCCCGTTCTCTTGCCATGTCATCCAGAGATCCAAATCCCTCATCTACAAACATCGTCTCCAGACTCACTGCGCCTGCTGTATTTTGCACAATGTCCGCCAGCCCCAGTGCCATGGAAAGAGATGCCATAAACGATTCTCCCCCGGAAAGAGTTTTTACATCCCGCACCGAGTCATTGACCAGGTCATAAACATCCAGATCAAGACCTGCCTGTGCCTGACTGCTCAGGCTTCCGATATCCCGGCACTGCAGGATAAATTCCTGTCCGGTCATTCTTGCCAGGCGCACATTTGCTGCATGAATGATCTGCCGGAAATACTGGCGCTGCACATAGGTCTCGAAATCCATCTTCACGCTTCCGCTTAGATTTCCATTGGCCGTACGGCTTAGATTCCCCATCATTCGTATTGGCTGCGCAGCTTTTCGGCATCTGAAAATCACGGATCAACGCTTCCCTTGCTCTCCGGTTGATCTCATTTCTTGTATGCAGCGTCATGCTTTTCTCTCTGCCAAGGCGCAGTTTTTCACGAATGACCATCAGTTCTTGTTCCAGCTTATCGATCTGTGCGATCTGTTTCCCCTCTGTCTGCTGTTTTAATGTCTCATACCGGGACGATACTTCTAAAAGAGCAGTTTCATACTTCTTTAAATTGGCTTCTCTCGCTCCCGGCTTTTGATCCACTGCTTTGCCTGCTCATACTCCTCTTGACTTTGAAAGTTCTGTTTTTGAAACTCTTTCCGAAAATATTCTTCCTCGTCTTTGACTTTCTTATTCCAGAGGATCAGCTGGGATTTTTTGCTTTCTGCCTGTCCCAAAATCCGGCTTTTCTCCTGCGTCAGCTTCTGATACTGATCCTGTGCATTTTTGAACGCAGACTGGAGTTTTTTTAAATTTTCTGTAAGCTTACGAAGCGCATTTTCTGCTTCTTTTTCATCAAAATCCGTTTCTGTTTTTCCTTCTTTTTCCAGAAATCCGACAATCATGGACTGTTCTGACTCCAGTCTTCCCTTCACTGCCTGAAACCGTTCCAAAACTTCTGTACGCTCTTTTTCTGCCTGATCCCGCATTGCTTTTGCACGCTCCACCTGCTCTTTTTTGGTGCGCCTCCGGATAATACCGCTTTTTTCGGATGACTGCAGGAACCGCACACCGGACAGGGTTCTCCCTCCTGCAGCTCTCTTGCAAGAATGCCCGCCTGTTCTTCAAAGTATTTCTGATATAACCGCTCATATCTCTGTGAGGTTTCCTGACATTTTTTCATACAGTCCTGCATATCCTGTTCTGACTTTTGATACTGTTCCTTCAGACTGTGAACCTGTTTCAATTTCGGAAGTATTTCCTGGATCCTGAGGATCTGTTCCTGGATCTTCGGCTCTTCTTTTTTGGAAAGTGCCTCTCTTTCCTGATACAACGCACCTGCGCTTTCCAGATCTTTTGCCTGCTGTTTCAGCTTTTCTTCAAGCTCACGGGACTCTTTCTTCAGATTGGCGCATTCTCCCTTTGTTTTCTGCAATTGTTCTTCTGCTGCAGCCGCCTTCTCTGCACGAATTGCTGCATGGATCTGTTTTCGCATTTCTTCCGCTTTGGTCTCCTGCCCCTTCAAGATCTCCAACTGATCTCTGGTCTTTTTCAGCAATTCAAACAGATGATTGGTATCCTGCCTGTTTTTCAATTCAATCTGTATCGCATCCTCACGTTTTTCTTCCTGTGCATTTTTCTCCTCCTGATCCTTCTCCTTTGCTTCCCCGGACTGACAGATTGTTTCCACACAGTCCAGTACTTCCTTTTGAGGCGGCAGCTGAAGACTCAGCAGCTGTTTCCAGACATCGTTTCTTTCATCATCCTGTGCAATCTGCACCCGTTCCATTTCCCGCCTGCAGTCCATGCTGTTTTTTTCCAACTGAATGTACAGCTCTTTTGCCTGTTCTTTCAGTGTGTCCTGAATCTTCCAGAAAATCCGTGTATGAAAAATTTTCGAAAAAATCTGCTTTCGTTCTTTTGATTCCGCATGCAAAAGCTTCAAAAAATCGCCCTGCGCGATCATCGCGATCTGGGTAAACTGATTGACATCCAGCCCGATGATCTCCTCTATCTTCAGATCGATCTCTTTTTTCTTTCCCTGAAATTCACTTCCATCCGGAAGAATCAGCTGATCTTTGCAGTCTCTTTGACAAACTTTATTGTCCCGTCCGCATTCTTTCGTTTGGAAGGACGCAGATATTCCGGATTTCTTCGGACGGTATATTCCTGATCCCGGTACAGAAACTGAAACTCCACATAGGTGTCTGTCTCGGAATCTGCATACTGACTGCGCATCATGTTTCCGTCCCGCTTTCCTCCGCTGGTTCTTCCATAAAGTGCATAGGTTACAGCATCAAAGATGGTTGTCTTTCCGGCGCCGGTATCACCCGTGATCAGAAAACATCCGTTTTGTATTCCTGTAAAATCGATTCTCTCCACTCCACTGTAGGACCCAAAGGCAGACATCGTCAATTTGATCGGCTTCATCTATTCTTCCTCCATCTCTTCTGCGATCTTGTTCATCACCTGCTGCTCTTCTGCATTCAGCGCTCTTCCCTGCATCTCCTGAAAAAAGTCCCCGAAAATTTCAAGCGGAGATGCCATGCGCACAACTTCCGCATCTTTCATCAGCTTTTGCCTGGTGCGGGAATTATCCATACGTACCTCCAGAATGTGGGAAAATACCTTCTCCAGCTGTTCCTTCGGTCGATATGGATCTGTCTCATCCGTCAGTGTGATACTGACATAGTCCTCTTTCGCTTCCTCAGGAACAGTTTTCAACAATTCCTTTAGTGTTCCCCTGAACTTTTTCACATCCCTAAGCGGATGCAGTGGATAAGTCTCCACTTCCACAGGTGCGCCCTTCTCTTTCAGCGTCACCAGATGCAGAGATTTTGTCTGATTGCACTCACTGACAGAATATTTCAGCAGTGTCCCCGGATAACGCACAGACTCTCTTCCTACCTTCTGGGCGCTGTGCAGATGTCCCAGCGCCGCATAGTCAAATCGAAGAAGCGGCGTAACATCCACATTATCAATTCCTCCCACGGAGAAAATCTCTGAATCACAAGTCTCTGTCTTTTGACCTGCCCCGGTATAAAACTGATGCGTCACAATGACGTTTCTTTTGGTGGTATCAACCTGTTCTCTCTCCAGCAGCATCTGTACCGCCTTACTGTAGCTCTCCGGCATTTCTCCGTCAAACACGGTTCTTACATATCCCGGTTTCAGAAACGGGAGAAGATAAAAATCCACCTCTCCGTATTCATCCTGAAGTGTCACTTTTTTGAGAAATTCTTCCTGATTCTGCGGCAGTTTTCCTGCAATGTAAATCCCCTTTTGCCCAAGAATTCCACTGGCATAGTCAATCCTTTGCGCGGAATCATGGTTTCCGCTGATGATCAGGATCGGAATTTCCGGTTTCAGTGCAGAAAGTGCAGTCAAAAACCAGTCAAAAATCCCCACCGCCTCAGCAGATGGTACAGACTTATCATACACATCCCCTGCGATCACGATCGCATCCGGTTTCAGCATTCTGGCATACTCCACCACTTCCCCCAGAATATGCTCCTGATCTTCCTTTAAATTGTACTGATGAAGTTGTCTGCCGATGTGCAGATCTGACAAATGGATAAACCTCATCTTCTATTCCCCCTGTATCTATAATTTTAATCCCCGATACCGGTCAAAACATGCGAAGATCTCCTGTGTTCTCGGACGGGCCAGGCTGGCAACAGAAGAGGTGCTTTCACAAAGTGAGGCAAGCGACTCCTTCTCAATCTTCTCTTCCAGCATTGCCACGACTTCCTGCAAGGTACGTGTTCCATCCAGTAAATGACGCTGCGCATATTTGACACAATATCCGAGAGCAGTTACCTGTTCGCTGTCTGTGATCTGCTCCACATAACGCAGATCGATCGTCTCCCGATTGATGGAAATTGCTTCTTTCCCCAAGGTCTTCATTTTGATGCGGTCATTTCCTTTCCACTCCCGTCCCTGCTGTGGTTTTCTTGCAAAATCAGGCCTTTTCGCTTTCTCTTTCGGTCCGCTCAACTGCGGAAACTGTTCTGCTTCTTTTTTCGCCGTCTGCGTGATATCCTTCGGCATGTACCGATCCATCTGCACAATGCAGTCCGCGATATGAAAATAAGCCCCGGAGCTTCCCGCCACGATCACAGTGGAAATCCCCTCTTCTTCATATAACTCCCGGATGCGTTCGATAAACGGCGTGATCGGTTCCATATCCCGGTGGATTACCCTCTGCATCAATTCATCCCGGATCATGAAGTTTGTCGCGCTGGTATCCTCATCGATCAGCATAACACCCGCCTTTGCTTCCATTGCTTCCACAACGTTTGCCGCCTGAGACGTACTTCCGCTGGCATCCTCTGTATAAAAATGAGTGGTATCTTTTCCATTTGGCAAATCATTGATAAACATGGATATGTCCGTTTTTTTGATACTTCTTCCGTCTTCTGCGCGAAGCTTGACTGCTGTGGAATCGGTGATCACATATTCTCTTCCATCACCTGCAATATGATTGTACACGCCAAGCTCCAGCGCCTTCAAAAGCGTGGACTTCCCATGGTATCCGCCTCCGACGATCAGCGTGATTCCTTTTCGGATTCCCATTCCTCTTATCACACCTCTGTGCGGCAGCGTAATTTCCACTTCCATCTCCTCTGGAGACTGGAAACAAACTGCGCTTTTCATCGGACGGGCGGAAACGCCTGACTCTCGCGGCAGAATAGATCCGTTTGCAACAAAAGCACACAATCCCAGCTTTGGCAGTATGTCCCGAAGTGCCTGCTGGTCCTCTGCCAGATCACTGATCTTCTGTAGTCTCTTCGCATCACAGTTTTTATAGTAGAGTGCCTTTTCGACACACTCCGGAAGAAACTCAAAAAAGATCCGGATCCATTCTCTTGCATTGATCGTCCTTCCGTTTGCCGGAAATCCCACTTCCAGACGAATGTGGATATCTCCTGTTTTTCATCGATCTGCGCCGCACTTCTCTCCAGCACTTCCTGACCGCACCGGCTGATGGAGATCATCCCGCTCTTCCCGGATCCCTTTGCCTTGAATCCAAATTTCTCACAACACTGTCCGAACTGCCGGATCAGCGCATCCTCCAATGCTGTTTTCTGCCATTTTGTCCGATATAACTGCTCCGGAAATCCTGCCATCTTTCCTTTTACCTGAATACTGACCCTGGATGGAGATGCAAACGGATCTCCCTGTACATGGTCAATAGATAGCAGATAGCCCGGAAACTGATACATTCCCTTTGTGTCTTTATAGGCAGGATAACTCCTGTGATCGATCCTTGTCACAAGCTGTCTCAATTCTGCTGCTGTCTTCATACTTTTTATTCCCTCCCATTACAAAAATCCGGACACGATTCTCGTTCAAATCGCATCCGGTCTTTTCTTCATTTCTTTGATTAATTAAACTTCGAAGATCAGATCTCCGTAAGAAGGCATCGGCCATGCCTCTTTGTCCACGATCATTTCCAGTTTGTCGATTGGTCTTCTCAGATTCTCCATTGCCGGGCACACTTCATCGTGTAGAAGTTTGCCTGTACCGGTCCTTCCTCCTTGGCAGCTGCCTGTGCTGTCACCTCTTCCAGACGTGCCAGAGCTGCTCTTGCCTCTTTTAAGAGTACTGTGATCTCCTCAAGTGTCTCTGCCTGTACGCTTGCATCCACCCCTGCTTCCTTTACCGCAAGTACTGTATCTGCCAGCGTTTTTGTATATTTGATCACTGCAGGGATAAACTGTTTTCTTGCCATATCGATCATCGTACGGGCTTCGATGTTAATCGCTTTTGCATAACTCTCGTACTGGATTTCTGCACGGGATTCCAGCTCTGCTTTTGTAAATACTCCAAATCTCTCAAACAATGTCACTGCTTTCTCTGTCACCATTGCCGGAATTGCTTCCACCATAGATTTGATATTCGGAAGTCCGCGTCTTTCTGCTTCCTTCACCCAGGCTTCAGAGTAACCGTCTCCATTGAAGATGATTCTCTGATTCTCCATTGCATATTCTTTGATCAGATCATGAACTGCAAGCTGGAAATCATCTGCTTTCTCCAGAACTTCGCAAGCCTCTGCAAATGCCTCTGCCACGATCGTATTCAGAACAATGTTGGCAGATGCGATGGAATCTCTGGAACCTACCATACGGAATTCAAATTTATTTCCTGTAAACGCAAACGGTGATGTTCTGTTTCTGTCTGTCGCATCCTTTGTCAGTTCCGGAAGTGTTCTTACACCTGTCTCCAGCTTTCCGCCTTCCAGACTGTGTGTTGCTTCCCCTGTGCTGATCAGCTGATCGATCACATCTTCTAACTGTTCTCCAAGGAATACGGAAATAATTGCAGGAGGTGCTTCGTTTGCTCCCAGTCTGTGATCATTTCCAGGATCTGCAGCCGATTCTCTCAGAAGATCCGCATGCTTGTTAACCGCCTTCAGAATGCAAGTTAAAACAAGCAAGAACTGAATATTCTCATGTGGTGTTGTTCCCGGATCCAGCATATTGATTCCATCATCTGTAGTAATCGACCAGTTGTCGTGCTTTCCGGAACCGTTGACGCCTGCAAATGGTTTTTCATGAAGGAGACATTTCATTCCGTGCTCGCATGCGATCCGCTTTAATGTCTGCATTACAATCTGGTTGTGATCTACCGCAATATTCGCTTCTGCATAAATCGGTGCCAGTTCATGCTGAGCCGGTGCCACCTCATTGTGCTGTGTCTTGGAAGAAACCCCCACTTTCCAGAGTTCAATGTTCACATCACGCATAAAAGCGGCAATTCTCTGGCGGATCGTTCCGAAATAATGGTCGTCCAGCTCCTGTCCTTTCGGAGGCATCGCACCAAACAACGTACGTCCTGTATAGATTAAGTCTTTTCTCTGAAGGAATTTTTCTGCATCTACAAGGAAATACTCCTGCTCTGCCCCGACGGATGGAGTCACTTTCTTTGAAGTTGTATTTCCAAACAAACGCAGAAGTCTGAGCGCCTGTACATTCAATGCCTGCATGGAACGAAGCAGCGGAGTCTTCTGATCCAGTGCTTCTCCTGTATAAGAACAGAAAGCGGTCGGAATACAAAGTGTAGCTCCTGCTGCGTCCTGTCTTACAAACGCCGGAGAAGTACAATCCCATGCTGTATATCCTCTCGCCTCAAAGGTAGCCCGAAGTCCGCCTGACGGGAAAGAAGATGCATCCGGTTCTCCTTTGATCAGCTCTTTTCCTGAGAAACTCATCAGCACTTTTCCGCTTGGAAGTGGAGCTGAAATAAAAGAGTCATGCTTTTCCGCTGTCACACCTGTCAACGGCAAAAACCAATGTGTATAATGTGTCGCCCCTTTTTCGATTGCCCATTCTTTCATCTCATGTGCAATGACGTCTGCTGTCTCTATATCCAGTTCTGTTCCTTCTTCGATCGTCTGTTTCAGCTTCTTGTACACCTTTTTCGGGAGACGCTCCTGCATCACTGTGTCATTGAAAACATTTTCCCCAAAAATATCCGCTACATTGAATAATTCTGTGCTCATAAAACTACCTTCCTTCATTTCACTTTTGTAAACGCATTTTCTAAAAAAGGCATTCCAAGCAAGCTTGGAACGCCTTTGTTCTCATCTACGAGGCTTAGTATACCTCAATCACCGCAAAAAGGCAAGTTAAAATTTCTAACAAATACTTATTACTTACGCTTCTGCTTTTCCAACAGAGCCAAACAGCTCCATTTTTTCTTTTACAGTTGCCATGATTGCATCTGCGCCTGGTTTTAATAATTTACGTGGGTCGAATCCCTTTCCTTCCAGGTCTTTTCCAGCTTCGATATATTTGCGTGTTGCATCTGCGAACGCAAGCTGGCACTCTGTATTTACGTTGATCTTAGCAACTCCGAGGCTGATCGCTTTTTTGATCATGTCTTCCGGAATACCTGTACCACCGTGAAGAACCAGTGGCATATCTCCTGTCAGCTGCTGGATTGCATCCAGAGTCTCGAAGCTGAGTCCTTCCCAGTTCTCTGGATATTTTCCGTGGATGTTACCGATTCCTGCTGCAAGGAAATTGATACCAAGGTCAGCGATCATCTTACATTCCTGTGGATCTGCACATTCACCTTTTCCTACGACTCCGTCTTCTTCTCCACCGATAGAACCAACTTCAGCTTCCAGAGACATTCCGTGCTCTTTTACAACTGCCACCAGTTCTTTTGTCTTTGCAATGTTTTCTTCGATCGGATAGTGAGATCCGTCAAACATGATAGAAGAAAATCCTGCTTCTACACATTTCATACATCCTTCATAGCTACCGTGATCCAGGTGAAGAGCAACCGGAACAGTAATATTCAGCTCTTCCAACATTCCATTTACCATACCTACTACAGTCTTGTATCCTGTCATGTATTTTCCTGCACCTTCAGATACTCCCAGGATAACCGGTGATTTACATTCCTCTGCTACTGTCAGGATTGCTTTTGTCCACTCCAGGTTGTTGATGTTGAACTGTCCTACTGCATAATGACCTGCTTTTGCTTTCTGAAGCATTTCTGTTGCTGATACTAACATATTTTCTCCTCCAATTCTTTGCGCACAGCCGTCTGTGGCGGCGCATACTATAGGTTTCACTCTATGGCTTTCATTATATCTTATCTGCCATTAAAAGACAATCTGTAATTATTACAATAAAACAAAGAATATACACAATTTCTTTGGCAGATTCTGTGATTTTTTTAACAAGACAGGAACCTCTCATTTACACTCCTGTCTTTCCTGTTTAAAAAGCTTCCGCGCCCCTGATATCATCTGTTGAATATGTTCATGCCGATAATCCATTTTATTCTGGCATATAATTTTCAAACGGAGTATAATACTATCTAAATAAGCGTTTGAGGAGATTTAGGATATGGGAAAACTGATAGGTATTATACTCATTTATATCATTGGAATTTCATTAGCAGGTTTTTTGGCAGCAGGAATATTATTGGCGCTATTTTACATACAAAAACGTATTTCCCACATGACAGCGGACAAATGGGAACTATATTTTAATAACCTGTCCAACAAAAAAATATTATTTCGTGGTTTTATTATTTATGCAGCATCTCTTTGTTTAATTGGGATGTTAAGTTTTATACTATTTGAAATATTCCATTATGAATATGCATATACATTATCTCAATGTTTCTTCTTGATTGGTATTCTTTATGCTATAGTAGAATATCTTACAAACAAGAAAATGTTGTTAGAAAAATTAAACAGATTACATCAATAACTTATATGAGGCAGTAATTCCCTTAAAAGGAGTTACTGTTTTTCATTCCTTATCGGACGGAGTTTGCCTGCCGCAGGCATGAATTACAGGATACTCGGATGGGTATACTACTTTGAATTCTTTGTGAACTAAGGCTTTTGGGCAAATTATTTGCAGGTTAAATTTGTTTTGATTTTACGCTTGATACCCTACTTGATACCCTGCGCATAGACATGGTTTCTTTAAAAAGCTTTTTGTACAACACAGTTTCCCACTGGAAGACAAAAAGACAATCAAACGATTATATAGAAAAATAAACTTGAATACCGTTCATGAAATGGTCGGTCATGCAGATGAACGAACAACTTTAGGAAACTACTGCTTTGACCGCAACACGGAAGTAGAAAAGGCTAATTTAATCAAAAAGCTTCAGCTTGCTAAAAGTGTAATCAAGTGTAATCAAAAATTCAATCACAATTTCATACATCCACCAAGCACCAAGAAAATTTTTAAGGCTTCAAATTCCTTGAAAACAAAGGCTTTTAGGCAAAAAATATCCGCAGAACTCTTCTGCGGATACCCTTTCAAAAGTGACTCCAAGGGGAATCGAACCCCTGATTCCAGCGTGAGAGGCTAGCGTCTTAACCGCTTGACCATGGAGCCATGTCCTCATCACTGCTTCAGTGATGACCGAGTTATATATTAGCATAGCTCCATAGGAATTGCAACCCCTTTTTT
>ENA-OQDE01000785-OQDE01000785.1-human-gut-metagenome-genome-assembly--contig:-NODE-785-length-15964-cov-7.851676_pt1 | contig 15964 bp, 20 predicted proteins | sample MGYA00242768_ERZ504595 | MGnify/ENA primary metagenome ERZ504595 (study PRJEB26092, sample SAMD00036307) | human gut metagenome | host: Homo sapiens | study: EMG produced TPA metagenomics assembly of...
GTAGGATTGTTTACAAGAATTATCGGTAAAATCAGTGCCTTTACGGCAATGCAATATTTAAATCACATTAATAATAGACCCATTGGAAGAGTCAAGTATGCACTGGCTTAATTCCGCCAACGGGTTGCTATTAGGATTTTGCTTTTTTCTTTCAGTTAATCTTATTTGAATTTCCTCACCATCAACAATGGCATAGGTCTGATTGTCTTTGCATTTAATACTATGTCCTCTAAAAATTAAGCCTTTTATAATTGTATCAAAAATAGATAGTGCTCTATCTAGCATATTCTCAGAAACATAGAGGTCTAACGTTTCTCTTATTTTACTTTTATAGGGATTTTTCTTTAAATATTGATTTTCTGATCGCTGTCTGAATTTTTCTTTTGTGTCGATTATTAGAGGATTTTTAGCATATAAGACTTCTGGAACCTTAAAGCATGAAATATCACCACTGCAAATTTCCAGTTCACGTTGCTTGTATGGATTTACGGATTTCTCCATTTCTACTTTAGGTTCTTTGGCTTCTTGAAGTGTTGTTGATTGAGTTGCGTTTGTTTCCTCTTGTTGGAACGGTAGAGGTGTGACTTGCTTACCATATTTCAGTTTTGCCCAATACCCCAAAGGTGGTGTGGGTATATTCATCGATTTACAGCGTTTTCTTAAACCATTATCTGAAAGACCAAAACGTTTACATATGGTTGTCATTGGCTCAGACCATACTAAGTCATATAATTCTTTGCGTGTCAGTTCCATACTGATTGAGTATTAGTAGTTTCTCTTTGATGTATATTTTTCTTGTAGAGTAGCAACACGTCCCTTCTCAACCCATTTAATTAATTCGTCCTCAAAGAAATAAACTTTGTTTCCTTGTATATAATGAGGTATGGTTCGGCTTCTGACCATTTTATTGATGCCATTTTTAGTTTGATTTAGAATTTGACATGCTTTTTCAATATTTATAGGTCTGTGCTTATCAACCCCTAAACCTAATTGTGACTCTATATGTTCAAGTAAAACTCTCATTTCAGCAATTTCATTTATAAGATAATTTACTGCTTTAGGAGTGTTTTGCAAAGTCAACTCCTCTTTATTGATTGTTTCATCAGTATTCATATGCCAAACAGTTATATTGATTAATAATGCTATGATAATGTAGCTTACTGTTGATTTATAATATAATACCCCCCCGTTTTTTGTGCCCCCCTAAACTCAATTAAACCTGATTTAACTAAAGAATTTAAGTGGCGTTTTGCTGTTGGAATACTTTTCTTTATTAATTCTGCAATCTTGGACGAATTGAGTCCAGGATATTTCTGGATTATCTTTAAAACTTCTTTCTCCTTGCTATTTACAGTATCATTTACAGTATCATTTACAGTATCATTCTTGATACTGATACCTCTTTTGAATATAACCGTAAACATCCCGTCCGTATGAAAATCAGGCTCAGGAAGATTGGCTTCTTTCATAGCTTCTTGCATACGGGGAATGCCGGATGCCACCCTTTCAACCAAATGCATACGGGTAAACAATCCAAAGATTAATGGGTTGCGTGTCATGCTCTTGTGTCCGAAATCTTTAGCTACGATAGGCAAAAGCCTCCGGGATTAGAAACCTCTACCCGGTCATCAAACATTTCTATTGTAATGGTTGCTCCCTGTTCGTAATAATCACGATGTGAGAGAGCGTTAATAATGGCTTCTTTAAACACAGTAAGAGGAATTTCCCAAATTTCTTCTCTTGGTCCTGCTCCCTCAATTTTATAAGCTACTTGCAGTTTACTTTCTAGCCATGCCATAGCCTGCAAATATTGTTGGTATAGTGGACCGCCAAAGGTTTTATCATCAATGATATATACTTTGGTTGTTCCTTTGAAAAGGACACATCTTGTTACTGCGTGTGGAACTTTCGTTCAGGTTGTTTCCCAAAGAACATGGCTGTTCCATTCTTGCTACTCCGTTATCCGTAAACAGTTCCAAATTCTCAAATATCTGTTTGTTGGCAGTCGATGGACTTAGCTTTGCTTCCGTGCGAAAGTCTTTTATCGCTTGTTCATCTGCATCTGTGTAAATGTTGAACCACGAACAAGGGATAGCATCAAAAAATATTTTGTTGCATTCCTGAAAGAAACTGCGCATTTCTTCGACAGTACGAAGTTTCTGTGAGTTTGCTCCCTCACGCACAAAGATAGAACCGGAAAATATATAAGGTTTATCTTTCCCTGATGGAACATCAATTACCCAAACTGTCTTATCCTCGATATTTACCGCATACATATCACAATGGAGAGCTGGAGATATTTCACTGATAGAGCCTTGAATGGCTGAACGTTTGTCATTTTCCAAACCTGTACCAATAATCTGTCCGTTATCATCTACGCCGATAAGCAAATATCCTCCGTCAGCATTAGCGAAAGCGCAAATTTCCTCTGTTAGTTCACGAACTTTTGAAGGTACACGAACTTTAAACTCTACATTATAGCCTTCTCCGCTATCGATAAGTGATTGTATGGTTTCTGTATTTGTCATAGACATCTATAAATATAATGCAAAAATAGTCATTTCTATTGTTTTAATAACTCTAAAAACAAGGATATATATATGGTTTACTTCAAATTGTTCTTTCTGAAATTAGAGGGGCTGCATCCTCTATACTTTTTGAAAAACTTATTAAGATGGCTCTCATCGGTAAATCCCAATTCTTCAACGATTTCACAAATTCTCATTTGACTATGTAATAATCTATTTTCTACTAACTTTAGTTTGTAGTTTAAAATGTATTGCTGCATAGTTTCATTAGTATGTTTTTTGATATATCGTCCTAAATAATTCTCCGAAATGCCAAAATGTTGGCTTATATCTTTTGCTCTGATTTTACCTGTTTTATAGATGTTTGCTTGAATATACTGCAATATGTCAAGCGATTTGTCCTCAGAGCATTCATCCACCTGTTCAGGCAAGAACATTGCGATATTGCGTGCTACCACAATAATAATCGTATTAATTATTTGTGTTATAATCTCCTTGCTGTATAAATTTCGGTTAATATATTCCCTGATAATCGCTTCAATCATGGGTTTCACCAATAGCTTATCTACTTTATTTCTTAGTATACAACCGGGTTGATGATTAGCATGTTGAAGAATAAACTCCAGTCTTTGGATATTTTCAGCACCGAAAACAGAAGAATGTATATATATGTCGTTAAACTTGATGTCGACAAACTTAGTTGTTGTATGGATTTCGAAAGAATGCGTATCTCCGGGAGTAATCATAAACAAATGTCCGTCATGATAAGGAAACATATTGTTGTTAATCCATTGGATGCCTGTTCCTGAAAGATATATACTAATTCAAAAAAGGTATGTTCATGCTCTTTTAGCAAGGATTCGGCAAGCTCGCTAAAACTAATTTCGAATGGTTGATGTAGGTTTTCTCTTTTCATGCCATAAATATAGCCCTAAAAAACGGATTAATACCAAAATAACGAAAAATAATACCTAAAATTAGCCGAAAAATCGGTATAACTTTGCAATATATTTAAAATTATAGCTTATGAAAACTGAAATGGAAAAATGTTTGGCAGGTGAATGGTATGATTGCCACGACCCGTTTTTTATGGATTTGAAAAGTAAAGCTCATCACTTGTTGATGAAATATAATTCTTTGCCGTATGAACAAAAGACTGAAAAATATGCCGTACTAAAGGAAATGTTTGGAAGTATAGGCGCAAATGTTTCTGTCGGTCATTCGTTTATATGTGATTATGGATGCAATATACATATCGGTGATAATGTCACCGTAAATACTGGTTGTACATTTGTCGATTGCAATAAGATTACCATAGGGAACAATGTGCTGGTAGCACCTAATGTACAAATCTATACGGCAACTCACCCGGTAGAGTTTAATGAACGACTTGTATTGACAGAAACCCCGGATGGCTGTAAGTATGTCCGTCGAACTTTTGCCCTCCCTGTCATGATAGAGGATGGCTGCTGGATTGGCGGTGGAGTAATTATTTTACCGGGAGTGACAATAGGGCAAAAATGTGTGATTGGTGCAGGAAGTGTTGTAACCAAAGATATTCCGGCAAATAGCTTGGCGGTAGGAAATCCTTGCCGGGTGATACGGAAAATCAATCAAATGTAAGGTTATGATTAAATTAGTAGCCTTTGACTTAGACGGTACAATCGGAGATACAATTCCCATGTGCCTCAAAGCCTTAAAAAAGGCAGTAACTCCCTATGTTACTCTTAATGATGTATCCGAAAATGATATTTTAGAAACTTTTGGACTAAATGAAAAAGGGATGATAAAAAACTTGTTGGTTATAATTGGGAAAATGCTTTGGATGACTTCTACGTGATATACGAACAAATGCATATAATGTGCCCTCGTCCTTTCGACGGTATAACAGAACTGATTGAGAAGTTAAAAAAGAAATCTATTCTTATTGCTTTGGTTACAGGAAAAGGAGAAAAGAGCTGTGCGATAACATTACGTCAATTTAATATGGACACGTGTTTTGATAAAGTAAAAACTGGAAATCCTTTCAAAAATAATAAAGCAGAGAATTTTAGGGAACTGCTCGCAGATTATAAATTACAACCGGATGAAATGATATATATAGGTGATACAGTTTCAGATATTGTGTCTTGTAGGGAAGTTGGAATACGATGTTTATCTGCTTCATGGATAACTTCTTGCTTAGATGCACAAAAATTAGAAGCTCACAATGCTGGGAATGTTTTTTATTCAATAGCTTCACTTGAATGCTATTTAATGGGATGACAAATATATGTGCTTAATAAAAAAACATTTAGTATTTCTATTGTATGAACAAAATATCAGATTTGAGTTTCTTTCGATTATTATCGGAATGCTCACAACGTAAAGTTTTCGGTATCAGAGTTTATGGAGCTATTGAGGAATTGGCTATTCATTTGGCTGATTTCAGTATCAGCGAACAGGATAATAGCGTTTTATTACGCTATTTTTCATTCGGATTACATAGACTTAAATCGTATCATGTACGGTTTGAGCAAGAAAAAAATGCCTTATTTGTATCCCATTGATGAAGCGATTGGGCTACTGAACAATGAAATACGCCTTGTGGAATGGCGTATCAAGTACCCGGAGCAATTCAAATCACACTTTAACAAACAACCTTTTTCCCCTCTTTATTTGGCAGACAAAACAAATCTGATTGATATAATGGAAATTATCAGCGGTTTATTCCTTTCCAAACATATCGTCTATAAAAATGATAAACCTACTTTCTTGTCCGACTTGTCTAAAGTTACAGGCGCATAATCTATGTTTACTGCCTTTTTCATTTTTTCTATTTCTTCGTTCATTGTACCGAGCAGGGTACGCATTTCCGTCTCTTTTCCGAATACCCGTTTCAGGAGAAGTTTTGTCTTCAGAATGAAGAACAGGATGTTCATTGTTCCTGATCCCTAAGCTCGTATACCTCGTCATCCAGTCTATATTGTTGTATTTGCGTTTTGTGAGAAAACAAAAAATCCTGATTCCGTTTGGAAATCAGGATTTTACTGCCTTTTTTTCTTCAAAGTGGTGCCACCAGGAATCGAACCGGGGACACAAGGATTTTCAGTCCTTTGCTCTACCAACTGAGCTATGGCACCATTATTTCTTGTTTGCGGTTGCAAAGGTAGTGAAACTTTTTTAAACTACAAACTATTTCTAAAAAAAAACACTGATAAAAACATAAGGTGCTTATTATCAGTGTTGTTTAATTAAAATTATTTTTCTTTTAGTGGATTCCAACCTTGCGCTTTCAGCTCAAACTCTTGTCCGTCACGGGTAATCAGGCACATCCCAGCTCCGGTTTGGTGATGTGACCAATCACTTTTATACCCTCTATAGCCGAAACTCGTTCATGCTCTGTTAAAGGTACAGTAAATAATAGCTCATAGTCCTCACCACCATTTAAAGCACATGTTGTCACATTCATATTCAGTTCTTCCGCCATTACAGCCGTTTGGTAATCAATGGGAATTCTTTCCTCGTAAATGCGACAGCCGGTATCGCTTTGTGAGCATATATGTAGCAGTTCCGAAGAAAGGCCGTCGGAAATATCCATCATAGCGGTGGGCTTGATTCCCGCTTTTGCCAGTTTCTCAATGATATCCTTACGTGCTTCAGGCTTTAACTGACGTTCCAAAATATATTCTTTTCCGGAAAATCCGGATTTGCTTCTTTTTCTCCTTGGAAAACAGCCTTTTCACGCTCTAGAAGTTGAAGTCCCATATAAGCTCCTCCCAAGTCACCGCTGACACAAATCAAGTCTGTATCTTGTGCGCCGTTGCGATAAACACTTTGTCCTTGTCCGCTTCACCTATGCAAGTAATACTGATGGCGAGCCCGGTTACGGATGAAGTTGTATCTCCACCCACAATATCTACATGGTGTAGTTCACAAGCCAGTTTTAGCCCATCATAGAACTGTTCTAAATCTTCAATACAAAAGCGTTTGGACAGTGCGATAGAAACTGTGATTTGTTTTGGAGTACCATTCATAGCATAAATGTCCGAGAAGTTTACGATGGCCGATTTATATCCCAAATGTTTCAATGGGGTATAAACCAAATCAAAATGTACCCCTTCCATCAGTAAGTCTGTGGTCACCAATACCTCTTTATCTTTAAATTCCAATACGGCTGCATCGTCTCCCACACCATATTGGGTTTCCGGATTTTTTAACTCGATATCCTTCGTTAGATGTTTAATGAGGCCGAACTCACCTAAGGTCGCTATTTCTGTTCTGTTTATTTCCTGCATGTTCTTAAATTCGATTAATCATTTCACGCATAATGGTAGTCATGCGCGGTTGCGCTTCATCTGCCGCTTTCTGAACCTCTTCGTGTGAAACTTCCACAATTTTTCCCTCCACGCCTAGGTCGGTGATAACCGATACTCCAAACACTTTGATGCCACAATGGTTTGCTACAATAACTTCAGGAACGGTAGACATACCTACGGCGTCAGCTCCAAGAATGTGGAACATCTTGTATTCTGCCGGAGTTTCGAAGGTAGGTCCCTGTGTACCGATATATACTCCTTGTTGTACTTTGATACCTTTTTCTTTAGCGATCTCCAGTGCTTTGTCTATCAGTTCTTTGGAGTAGGCTTCACTCATATCCGGGAAACGGGGGCCGTATTCAATGTTCTTGCCGTGCAACGGATGTTCGGGAAAAAAGTTGATATGATCTCTGATAATCATCAGATCACCAATTTCAAAGTCTGCATTCGTACCTCCAGCTGCATTGGATACGAACAATGTTTTGATGCCTAATTCACGCATCACCGTACGGGGAAAGTAACTTCTTTCATGGAGTATCCTTCATAGAAGTGGAAACGTCCTTGCATAGCCATGATGTCTTTATTACCTAATTTGCCGAAAATCAATTTACCGCTATGTCCCTCTACGGTTGAAACAGGGAAATTAGGGATATCTTTGTAACTGATCTCGTATTTATCGGTAATTTCGTGTACCAGGCTTCCTAAGCCGGTACCTAATATAATAGCAGTTTCGGGACTGGTATGCATCTTTTCTCTAAGAAAAGTTGCTGTTTCTTGAATTTTTTCTAACATAGTCGGTTATATTTGAGTTAAACAGTTCTTGTTGGTCTTGTAAAAAGGCTACCTCAATGGGCAGCATATATATATAAGGTTTCAGCATTTCGTCCATCAGTGGATGGGCTGCTAGTCGTACAGAGTCTTTTTCAGTGGTGATAATCATGCGTTTACCTTCCGGAAGTTTCATGAAACGCTTCTTTATCAGTTCCATATCTCTTGCTGTAAAGTCATGGTGGTCACTGAAAGCCAGTGACTCAATGTGCTCATTGTATGGTGATAAATCTTGAATGAGTTTTGCTGGGGAGGCTATGCCTGTCACCAATAGGATATGCTTGTCTTTTTCTATCTCTTTTAATGAAACTGCATTCCCTGCTGTAAACAACGGATGCAGCTTGCCGTATGTTAATGTTGTGAAGTAGAGCTGCTGATAGGGGTAAAGTTCCATTTGCTTGCTTAAGACTCTTAAATCCATAGGGGTGATGTCCTTAGGACATTTAGTGACAATGACAATATGTGCCCGGCTTTTTCCGTTTTCAGGTTCGCGCATTCGTCCGGCAGGCAGCAAGGTGTCTTCGCAAATCAGTCGGTGGTAATCTACTAATAAGATGTTTATTCCGGGCTTTACATATCGGTGCTGGAAAGCATCATCCAAAATAATCACTTCTGTTCCAGGGGCGATGTGACTATTGCATAACTGCTCTATGCCATGACAACGGTCCCGGTCTACTGCCATATGGATATCCGGAAACTTCTGTTTCATTTGGAAAGGTTCGTCACCTATCATCTGTACGGACGTATCCGGTCTGGCAAGTACAAAGCCTTTGGATTTGCGTTTGTAGCCGCGGCTTAGTACGGCTACTTTGTAATCTTTCTGCAATAATCTTATCAGGTATTCTGTATGGGGGGTCTTTCCGGTTCCGCCTACGGTGATGTTGCCTACCGAGATGACCGGGATATCAAACTTACGTTCTTTGTATATTCCCCAGTCAAACAATTTATTACGCAGCCATACACCGGTCCCATAAATCCATGAAACCGGATATAGCCACTTGTTTATCTTGATAAGATTACCTTCCATGTGCAATTTATTGGATATTAGGGTCAAACGGCATACGTGCCTGTATACAGTTGGCGTCTTTTATGTTCTCCAGCGCCTTGAAGCTGTTATAATAGCTTCCCAAATATTCTTTAATTTCGCTGTTTATATAATGTTTTTTCTGATTTCCCAGCAGGCTTGCGAAAATATTTTCTTTTTCAGGATAGCCGATAATACTGTAATTTTCGATACCGGCTTGGGTGGCGGCGGCATTCAATGCTTTGTCTATACCTCCCAGCTCGTCTACCAGACCAAGGTCTTTTGCCATGGCACCGGTCCATACACGGCCTTCAGCAACTTTTTCAATAGCCTCTGTAGACATTTTTCTACCTTCAGCGCAACGGTTTACGAACAGCTTGTATCCTCGGTTGACATAGTTCTGCATTAATTCTTGTTCTGATGCATTTAGCGGGCGGGTGAGAACCGGACCTAGGCTGGCACCCAAATCAGCCATTTTATTAGTTTTCACTACATCAAAATTTAGTCCTAAAGTTTCAGTAAACAGTTTCTCACCTGAATACATCATGCCGAATATGCCGATAGAACCAGTCAGCGTAGTCGGGTCAGCGAAAATGCGGTTTGCAGCGCAGGAAATGTAATAGCCTCCTGATGCAGCATAATCTCCCATAGAAACGATTACCGGTTTTTTCTCTTTCAGTCTTACTACTTCACGCCATATTTGATCTGAACCGTATGCGCTGCCACCCGGTGAGTTGACGCGTAATACAACAGCTTTTACGTCATCGTTATCACGTAATTTGCGCAGGTCTTTACACATCTTTTGTACATCAATACAATCTTCTGTGGAACTGCCGGGAGCATCCAGGATCTCGCCGTATGCATAATATACGGCTATTATATTTCCACTTTTGTCTTTGGGCACATTTTTCTTGACGTTTATCATGTCTTCTATGAAAAGACTGTTTAGTTTGTCGTTTTCGTCACGACCGCTTAATTGTTTCAGATAGGAAATAACCTCATCTTTATACATCAGGGTATCTGCCAGTTTGCATTGAATATATTCTTCTGCCTGACAAAAATCCATATATCGGTCAGCATAAGCATTCAGAGTATCTGTCGGGATGCGTCGTGAGTCGGATACATCTGCAAGAATACGATGCCAGACAGATTCCAGACATTCGGTCATCTGTTCGCGGTTGGCCGGACTCATTTCTGTAGCAATAAACGGTTCCACGGCTGATTTGTAAGTGCCCACTCTGAATACCTGTACTTCCAGTCCTAGTTTGGAAACCAGATTTTTGAAGAAAACAGGTTGCATGCCTGCTCCGTGCCATCCAATACTTCCTTGCGGATTGATAATTATTTTATCGGCCACGCTGGAAAGATAATACATCCCCTGTGCATATTGGTCTGCATAAGCAACGATGAATTTGCCGCTTTCTTTGAAATCCAGTAATGCATTGCGTATTTCCTCTAAGGAAGCGTATGATGCTTCCAGATAAGAAGGTTGGATATAAATACCCTTGATTTTGTCATTGTCTTTTGCCTTCTTGATAGAAGCTAGAATGTCATCCAAACCGTATGCTTCAAATTCTTCTCCCAAAAGTTGTTGGAGTGGGTTTTCCTGTACACGTTCGGACAAACTGCCTTTAAAGTCGAGTACGAAGATAGAGTTGTCTTTCACCACCGTTTCAGTATCCGATGAGGCGACTATGCCAACCAGAGTGATAATCCCTAGTATAGTGAACACTACGCCTGCCAGAATGACGCCGATGACGCTGGCAAACGTAAATTTTAGAAAATCTTTCATTGAATGTGTTGTTTTTAATGTTAATAATTAGCTAACAAAAATAGGTTATTGCATTGAAAAAAGCAAAAAAAGTGAACTTCTTTTGTTACCTGTTTGTTCTTCATTTATAATAACCCATAAATACGTTGTTTTATATGACAAAAAGTTTTAAGGAGGCTCTGAAAGCCCGTCGTACATTTTATCGGATCCAAAACAAATCGACATTGTCTGATAAAGAAATAAGAGATTTAATTTGTTTTGCTGTAGAATTTGTCCCCTCAGCTTTCAATTCTCAAACCACTCGTGTTGTGTTATTAACAGGTAAGGCGCATGAAAAGTTGTGGAACATTGTAAAAAATGTCTTGCGTAAGCGAGTTCCGGCTGAGGTATTTGGCAAGACCGAAGAAAAGATTGATGGCTGTTTCGCTTGTGGATATGGTACTATTCTCTATTTTGAAGATATGGCTATCGTTCGCTCTTTGCAGGAAAGTTTCCCCACTTATAAAGATAATTTCCCTATCTGGCAGAGCAGACCGATGCTATGCATCAGTTGGCAGTCTGGACCATGCTGGAAGATGCAGGAATGGGGGCGTCTTTGCAGCATTATAATCCGCTGATTGATGATGAAGTACGTAAGTTTGGAATTTGTCTGATGACTGGAAATTGATAGCGCAGATGCCATTCGGTGTGCCTGTTGCACAACCGGGCTTTAAGGAAGTGAAGTCATTGGATGAGCGTGTTTTTGAATTTACTGATTAAAATTCATGTCTTATCTTTTGGCTTATTAGGGGAAAATAAGCATCTTTGTGTGCAATAAAAACAAAGATGTGCTATGAAAAAATTATTATCACTTCCCCCTAATCTGGTGGAATGTTTTCATGATATAGAGAAAGCGGACCAGACAGAGTGGTTTTGTACTTCCGATCCTATAGGTAGTAAGCTAGGATCAGGCGGGGGGACTGCATGGCTGTTGGAGGCTTGTTGTCAGAAAGTAGCTCCTGACAGCGATTTTCTTACTTGGCTGGGAAAAGAAAAACGTATTTTACTTCATGCAGGCGGGCAGAGTCGTCGTTGCCCGGATATGCGCCATCCGGCAAAATTCTTACTCCCATTCCTGTATTCCGGTGGGCCAGAGGACAACGGCTGTCACAAAATCTGCTTTCCCTCCAGCTCCCTTTATATGAACAAATCATGGAGAAAGCTCCGTCTTCTCTTCATACATTGATTGCAAGTGGAGATGTTTATATCCGTGCGGGCCAACCGCTTCAGACTATTCCTGATGCGGATGTGGTGTGTTACGGTTTATGGGTAGATCCTAATCTGGCAAAAAACCATGGTGTTTTTGTTTCTTCACGGGCTACTCCCGATAAGCTTGATTTCATGCTTCAAAAACCTTCGGTGGAGGAATTGGGGAAATTAATGCAAACCCATCTTTTTCTGATGGATATCGGAATTTGGCTGTTAAGTGACCGTGCGGTTAGTCTGTTGGTAAAACGATCTTATAAGGAAGGAAAACTCTCTTATTATGACATGTATTCTGATTTCGGACTTACATTGGGAGAGCACCCGCGTATGATGGACGATGAACTTAACAAGCTGAGTGTGGCTATTCTGCCGTTGCCCGGAGGGGAGTTTTATCATTACGGAACCAGTCGTGAACTTATTTCTTCTACATTGGCAGTACAAAATCTGGTAAACGACCAGCGGGAGATTATGCACAAGAAGGTAAAACCGCATCCGGCCATGTTTGTTCAAAATGCTGAGGTAGGTTATCAACTTACCTCACAAAATTCGGAAATATGGATAGAGAACAGTTATGTAGGAGCAGGATGGAATATCCATCACCAGACCATCATAACAGGGGTTCCCGCTAATAATTGGAACCTAGAGGTTCCGTCCGGTGTGTGTATTGATGTGGTTCCTTTTGGAGAATCTGGCTATGTAGCGCGTCCATACGGCTTCAATGATACTTTCAAGGGAGCTTTGGCTAAGGAAGAAACATATTATCAAGGAATGTCTGTAGGTGAGTGGTGTGCTGTACGCGGCATTTCGGTGGAAGAAATAGAAAACGGTCACGACTTGCAGGCCGCGCGTTTGTTTCCGGTTTGCTCATCTGTAGAGGAATTGGGAGCAGTTATGCGCTGGATGGTCTCTGAACCGGCATTACAGCAAGGAAAAGAAATATGGCAACGCTGTCGTAAGTTATCTGCCGATGATATATCTGCTTATTCTAATCTTTATCGTCTGGCAGAACAGCGTGAAGCTTTCCGGATAAAGAATTGGCCGGCATTGGCGCATAATTATGAACGAAGTGTCTTTTATCAGCTAAATTTGGAGAATGCTGCTGGAGAATTTGCTCGGTATGATCTGTCGTTGCCTGAGCCTTTATCAGAATCGGCTCCGCTGATGACACGTATCAGTGATAATATGTTCCGTGCCCGGGTGCAGCAGCTTAAGGGGCTGGCTTATCGGGAATATGAGAATGAGGCTTTTCGTTTGATGCGCGACGGACTTACTGCTTCGGCTTTAGCCAAGAGGCAGCAACCGCATTTGTCAGTGTACTCCGATCAGATTGTCTGGGGGCGTAGTCCGGTCCGTATTGATCTGGCCGGCGGATGGACGGATACTCCACCTTATTGCTTGAATGAAGGGGGGAATGTGGTGAATATTGCTATTGAGTTGAACGGGCAGCCTCCTCTACAAGTTTACGTGAAACTGTCGGGAGTATAAGATAATTCTTCGTTCTATAGACTTAGGCGCTATGGAAGTGGTTACAACTTACGGGGAGGTAAGGGATTTCATGCAAGTGGGATCCCCATTCTCTATACCTAAAGCGGCATTGGTGCTGGCAGGTTTCCAGCCGGGCTTTTCCACCGAATCGTATGTTTCATTGGAAGAGCAGTTGAAGGCGTTTGGCTCCGGAATGGAAATCACTCTGCTTTCTGCGATTCCTGCGGGCTCCGGTCTGGGTACAAGTTCTATTCTTGCATCAACTGTGCTGGGGGCAATCTCTGATTTTTGCGGACTGAACTGGGATAAGAACGAGATATGTAACCGTACGCTTATTTTGGAACAGTTACTGACTACCGGAGGGGGGTGGCAAGATCAATACGGAGGTGTGCTTCGTGGAGTGAAATTATTGCAGACTCATGCAGGTATGGATCAGAGTCCGTTAGTGCGCTGGTTGCCCGATTATTTGTTTACAGGTGGCGAATATCAGAAGTGCCATTTGCTTTATTACACGGGAATTACCCGTACAGCCAAAGGAATTTTAGCTGAAATCGTGCGTAGCATGTTCCTCAACTCCACAGAGCATTTGTCTATACTTGGCGGTATGAAGGGGCATGCTCTTGACTTGTACGAAGCCATTCAGCGTGGGAATTTCGATGAAATGGGGCGTTTGGTTGGTAAAAGCTGGAAGCTGAACCAAGCGTTGGATCCCGGCACTAATCCCGAGGCAGTTGAGACTATCATTCGCCGGATTGATGATTATTGCCTGGGATATAAATTGCCAGGTGCGGGGGGAGGCGGCTATCTTTATATGGTGGCTAAAGATCCTGAGGCTGCTATACGTATTCGAAGTATTCTTACTCAGAACCCACCCAACAGTTGTGCCCGTTTCGTTGATATGGCTTTGTCCGACAAAGGCTTGCAAATTAGCCGAAGCTAGTTATAACTGAATAGAGTTGGGAAACCAGCCGGGTGATATTTTCTTTAGCAAACTCCGGTTCCATTGCTTTCTCCAGGGTGATGGGGCCGGGGGCTATAGAGAATATACCTTTGAATCCCGCTTTGTTTAATTCCGGCAGGTTTTCTATATTGCCTGCCAGTACAATAACGGGAATATGTTCTTTTTGTGCTTCCTTTAGTATTCCGTATGGTACTTTTCCCATAGCTGTCTGCCGGTCTGCTTTTCCCTCGCCCGTAATAATGAGGTCTGCTCCTTTTATTTTTTCGGAGAAGTCGATGGCTTTCAATAATAATTCTGTTCCCGGTTTTAGCTCTGCGTTAAAAAAAGCCAGTAGTCCACCACCCATGCCTCCGGCTGCACCTGCACCGGGGTAGTTCGTGATATCTTTTCCTGTCGTTTTCTTTATAACTTCGGCTAATGATTGCATGCCTTCATCCAGTCTTTGCACCATATTTGAATCGGCTCCTTTTTGTTGTGCAAAGATATATGCCGCTCCGTCAGGGCCGTAGAAAGGGTTGGCTACATCACATGCTACCATGAAGTGTGTTTCTCTTAGTGCGGGGTGAATACCGGATGTGTCTATGTTTGCCACGGCTTCCATTATTTGGCCTCCTGTACCTAAGGTATGCCTGATTTGTCTAGAAAGCGGAAACCTAGTGCCTGTAGCATTCCTAATCCTGCGTCATTAGTCGCGCTTCCGCCAATACCGATTATAAAATTTCTGCATCCTTTGTTTAATGCGTCTTTTATCAATTCTCCTGTACCAAAGGTTGTTGTCAGCATAGGATTTCTTTGTTCAATAGGTACGAGAGGTAGTCCGCTGATGGCAGCCATTTCTATAATAGCTGTTCTGCCATTGCCGGACAGACCGTAATGTGTTTTTGCCATTTTCATTAGCGGTCCATGTGCCGATAAGGTTATATATTTTCCTTTAGTGGCTGTGATGAGTACGTCCAGTAAACCTTCACCGCCATCAGCGATGGGAATAACTGAAGTGTGGCAGGAAGGATTTATGCTTTTGATACCTTTTTCGGCAGCTTTTCCTGCTTCTGCTGAAGTTAGACAGCCTTTGAATGAATCGATGGCGATAATTATTTTCTTCATTGTATATCTTTATATAGTGCAAATCTACTGAAAACTTTTCTTCTTTAAATAGAACAGGTTGTCTTTTATTTGTGGATTGGAATATGTGTAGCTTGATGGATAAAGTAGATGTTTTTTGCTTTTGTCTGGGTGTAAGTATTGGTTCTTGAAGTTGATGGTGTTTCCGAACAACCGTCGAGATGTAAGAAAATGATTTTTTTTCTTCTCTGCATTTTTTTTTCTAAAGTTTTTCCCAAGTGTTTGCAGAGTCAGCACTTTTGAGAGCTCTGTAGTTTGTGTTTCGTAACTTGTCCGGTTGTCCTTCGGGCTTGCTTCTTTTCCGTCTTTTCTTGTTTTCCGTCTGCTGTTTTCGTATGGGTCCCTTCCTTTTTCCGTCCTTATACGCGCGTGCGAATATTATAATGTGTCTGTCTTTTTCCTCCGGTGTCCTCCGTTATAAAAACATGCTTTGTAACACATCTGTTATTCAGAGTATTACAAAAAAGTTTCAGGAAATCCGTATAATTTTTCCTTCGTATGTTTGCTGGTTATCGTTAAAAGGTCTACCTTTGCATCCGCAATCGAGAGAGATGCGGCACTTCAGACAGTGTGCGACTGACTTGGTGAACCAAACGTAGGAGAGTTTTCCTTGACAGTGTCTGCACCCAGTATCTTACCTTAGCGGGGCTAAGGGAGCGAGAACGGATAAGACCTGGGGAGGATGGACGTCCCGCCTTTTAT
>ENA-OQDE01000786-OQDE01000786.1-human-gut-metagenome-genome-assembly--contig:-NODE-786-length-15948-cov-7.215789_pt1 | contig 15948 bp, 18 predicted proteins | sample MGYA00242768_ERZ504595 | MGnify/ENA primary metagenome ERZ504595 (study PRJEB26092, sample SAMD00036307) | human gut metagenome | host: Homo sapiens | study: EMG produced TPA metagenomics assembly of...
CGATCCGGTACGGCCGTAGGTGGGTGGTGGATGTGTCGAAGTGCCATGGTCCTGGGTCAGTCCTGCATCGCAGGTGCTTTGCGCGCCCAGCTTGGCGATGATCTCGTCAACGGACGGCGCAGTGAATAGTGCGGTCATAGTGGTTCCTTTCCTATATACGTCTGTGATACCGGCCCGAAGCGGGTCGGCGGGAAAAATCAGATGCGCGCGGATGGGATCAGCGCGTCGAGAGCGTCTTCACGCTCGCCTTGTCTGGACAGTTCCACGATGTCGTCACCATCGGATTCGTGGGGCGTACCGTTCTCGACAGGTCGTTTGGGGATGTAGCGGTAGACGGTGGCCGGTCGTTGGCGGCCTTCGCGCATCTTCTCCCCGGTGTCTTCAAGGTCGCCCGAGGCAAGCATTTTGCGGCGGAAGTTCGCCAAGTCGAGGGGTTCGCCGCCAATCGCCTCATAGACGCCGTGCAGTTGGCGCAGGGTGAACGTGGGGCCGAGCAGTCGGGTGGCCACGTCGGAGTATTCGATTTTGGAGCGCAGGCGGAGCAGCGCGTAGTCGATGATCTGGCGATGGTCGAACGCCAGCTCGGGCAGTTCGTCTTCGGGGAACCATCGTACGTTGTCACCGTCCTCGAAGCCCGCGGCCTCGGTCTGGCCGACGAGCGCCCAGTACACGACGGATACCATGGGCAATCCGCCATGGGACCGGGTCGGGCCTCCAAAGGTGTACAGCTGTTCGAGGTATCGCGGGTGCAGGTCTGTGGTCGATTCGAGGGCCGCGTAGGCAGACTGTTCCAACGACCGGTCGGAGCGCAGGTCACCGCCGGGCAACGCCCAGCAGCCCAGGAACGGCTGACGGACGCGCTTGACCAGGGGCAACCAGAGACGGGAATGGGCCGAGTTCGCGGCGTTGCCGGAATCGGCGGCACTGTTGCCGGTATCGCCTTCCGGGCCGAGTGCCAGAATCACCACTGACACGCCGACCTGTGGCGGTGCGCTGCGGCGCTCGGACACATTGCCGAATCCCATGCCATGCCTCTTTCCATACCGGTTGTTCTCCCTGCATTGAGAGCATAGCACTACTTATAGTCACAATGACCATAAATCACATATCGGATGGTCTAGCGCACGAATATTGGTCAGGCAGCGGGCCCCAATCGCTACGAAATCACGTCCGTATCTTCCGATTTCGACTGTGTCATTTCGGCGACGGACGGGAGGAATGGCGCTAGGGAGGGTAGTTCGTCGAGACTCTTCAGACCCATTTGGTCGAGGAAGAATTCGGAGGTGACCAAGAGGGCCGCGCGGGATTCGGGGTCCACGCCGTCTTCCTTGATAAGGCCGCGTACCGTGAGCGAGCGAATCACTCCATCGGAGTTGACACCGCGGATCGCGGCCACTTGGGCTCGGGTGACGGGTTGGCGATAGGCCACGATGGCAAGCGCCTCCAGTGCGGCCTGACTGAGTCTCGCAGTCTGGCCGTCGGTGACGAATGATGAGACGACCGGCTCGAACGCGGCGCGACTGGCGAACTGCCAGCCACGAGCGGTGCGGCGTAGTTCGAAGCCGCGCGGGCGGATGTCACGGGATTCATCGCCTCATAGTCATCGTGCAGGGATTGCAATGCCTCTTCGACTGTGTTGCGGTCCAATGCCAAAATGCGGGCCAGCTCGGTGGCGGTCTGCGGCTGGTCGGCGACCATCAGAATCGCTTCCAGACAGGCGGGCAGCCCGCCGGGAAAATCGTCTACCGTGAAATCCACGTATTCGGGGTGCGTCTCCTCCACTCCCCTCACCGCGGCCTTTGCGGATTCAGCCGTCGATTCGGCATCCGCCATGTGTTCGGTTGTATTCGTTGCGTCAATCCGTTCAGTCACCAGTCGCCGTCCTTACGCAAAATCGCCTTCGGAAATGTTCACGTCGTTCATCGTTTCGGCTACGCCGGGTACCCACCTCAGGTGCAGTTCGGCAAACGGACCATCTTGCTGATACTGCAGCACACCTTGTTTGAAGAACACGAGCACGGCCATGAACCGAGCCACCACCTCAATACGAGAAGTGCAGTCCCGGGTCAATTCGCTGAACGATATCGACTGGTCGCCCTTGGATTCCAGTGCTGCAATCAGCCGGTCGCGCACCACCAGCGATTGGGCCCGCAGATCGACCAGCGGCACGTGCAGCTGGTGGATCGATACTTCGGAGGCGGGCGCGTTGGCGATGACCTGGGCGGCCAGTTGGGCGAGTTCGAGCGGGGTCAGCGTCCATACCAGCTCAGGCAGCATGGCGGCAATGCCCTCGTCCATGGCCGCCGGATGCGGGAATCGGCCGGCATTGGCGGCGATACGCGCCCGGAAATCACCGGCGGCCTGCTTGTAGGCGCGGTATTGGAGGAGTCGGGCGAACAGCAAATCGCGTTCGCGCAGTGCTTCAAGGCTTTGCTCGTCGTGCTGGCTGTCTTCGCCGCCGGGCAGAATCGCCACGCTTTTGGCCTCGACCAGAATAGAGGCGATATCGAGAAAGGCGCTGGCCTCATCCATGTTTTTTGTGAAATCGAGCCCGCGCACGTATGTCAGGAATTCCTCGGTGATCGAGGAGAGGGAAACTTCGGTCAGCTCGAGTCTGTTGTTGGCGATCATGCCGAGCAAGGCATCGAACGGACCGGAATAGACTTCGAGGTTGACCCGGAAGCCGGAAGTGGCGGATTCCTCCGTGCTGATTTCGGCTTCCGCGGAGCTCCCCTCAGCCTCGCTACGCGAGCCAGCTTCCCTCAGAGAGGGGAGCCGAGAAAGGGAAGTCTCATTCATCGTTTATCGAAACAATCGTTACGCCACGATGCCGCGAGCAATGAGCTCACGTGCCACCTCACGGTATTCCTTTGATGTCTTGTGCTCAGGTGCATAGACCACCACGGGCGCGGCGGCAACCGTGGAATCGGGCAGTTTGATGGAGCGGGAGATGAACGTGTGGAACACCTTTTCGCTGAACGCCTCGTAAACGCGCTGGCAGACCTCTTCGCAGTGCAGTGTCTTGGTGTACATGGTGATGAGCACGCCGTCCACTTCCAATGCGGGATTGATGCGGGACTGCACTTTTTCGATGGACTGCATAAGTAGGGCCACACCGCGCAAGGCGAAGAATTCGGCGGCCACGGGAATGATCACGCCATCAGCTGCGGCAAGCGCGTTCACGGTGAGCAGGCCGAGCGATGGCTGGCAGTCGACGATGATGAGATCGTATTCCGACTTGAGCTTGCGCAGCACGCTGTTCAGGATCTGCTCTCGGCCCACTTCGGTGACCAGCTGGACCTCGGCGGCGGACAAATCGATGTTCGCCGGAATCACATCGATGTTCTCGAATGCGGTGTGCTGCACCACATCATGTGGGTCCACGGAAATATCGAACAGCGCGGTGTAAATCGTGTTCTCCACGGTATTCGCGTTGACGCCCAGTCCCACAGTGGCGGCACCCTGCGGATCGAAATCGACGATAAGCACGCGGCGGCCATACTGGGCCAACGCACCGGCGATATTGATGGAGCTGGTGGTCTTACCTACACCACCCTTCTGGTTGCACATGGCAATGACACGCGCCGGACCGTGCTGTTGCAGCGGTTCGGGTGCGGGGAAGGTTTCGTATTCACGTCCAAGCAAATCGGTAGGCATACTGTCTACCTTATCAACATCCGGGTTCGCTGGGGGTGCAACGACATACGTTCCTGTCATAGGCAGCGTTCCTTGACGGAATGCGCTGTCTTTATCGCGGGTATCTCGCCAGTCGTCCATCGTTGCCCTCGCCCCCTTTGTCGGGAATACCTGCTCGCCCATCCTAATGTACTCGCCGGGCTCGCCTCGAACACCGTTTTGCCGCTGGTATTCCAGTGTTCCGAGGTTTATGGATCTCGTCTCGTACTATGTCGATGCGCTTACTCGGTGCGCAGTGCGGTGGCCGGGTCTTGCTTGGCTGCCTTACGCGAGGGAATCAGGCCGCCGATCAGCGTGAGCACCACGCTTAGGATCACCAGCACCACGCCACCGGTCACCGGCAGGGCGGCATTGACGTCCGCATTGCCGATGAAGTGGTGTAGCACGGCGTTGATCGGAATATTGAGCAGCACGGTCAAGCCCACGCCCAACAGGCCGGAGCATAGGCCGATGATGCCGGTCTCCGCATTGAACACCTGGGATACGTTGTGCTTCGAGGCACCCATTGCGCGTAGGATGCCGATTTCCTTGGTGCGCTCCAGCACCGAAATGTAGGTGATGATGCCGATCATGATCGAGGAGACGATCAGCGAGACGGACACGAACGCGATAAGCACGTAGGAAATCACGTTGACGATGGTGGTCACCGAACTCATCATGAGCCAACGTAATCCGTGTAGGTGATCTTGTCTTTCTTCGAGACGGTGTTGTTGTAGTCGGTGATCGCGTCGGCGATGTGGTCCTTGTCTTCGAAGCTGTCGGCGTAGATGTTGATCGAGCTGGGCGCGTCACGACTCACCACACCGAATGCGGCGAGGTTGTCGTCGTAGGTGCCGGTCGACACGTACTGGTCGTAGATCGCGACAAGCACGTCGTTCGAAGCCGTGGCGATATACGCGTCGAAACTGTCGGCGAGCTGCTGTTCGCTCATCGCGGCCATGGCGGCGGCCTGATCGCCGGCACCCGCCGCGCCAGCGACACCTGCAGCACCAGCACCAGCGGCGTCCGATGCGCCCGTGCCGGACTGCTGCCCGGCGCTCATCATCGACTTGGCCATGTTCGCCTTCTGCGTCACGCCCAGCGAAGCCACGTAGGTGCGCGCGTCGGCCACCTTGGTGGCATCGTCCGAGGGCGAGAACGTCATGCCGTTGAGCACGTTCGTGTTCGGGTTGGCCTTCTGATCGGTAACGATGGCGCTGGAGGCCGCACGGTCGATCAAATCATTGGTCAGAGCGCGCGCGTACCCCACACCAGCGGCCAACGGCGTGGCCGAAGCATCCTTCTTCGCCTTGACGACGCCCACCACCTTGAGTTTGGTGGCCGTTTCGAGGCGCTGTTCGATTTCGTCCTTGTCGTTGCCGATGAAACGGTAGTGGCCGTCATCGCCCTTGACGTACTGGTCGGATGCCGGAATCATGTACAGCGTCTGATCGAGGGCCTTAGCATAGTCGATCTTGTCTTGTGGAGTGCTGACCTTGTCGCCGGCGTTGAGCTTGGACATCATCTCGTGGTAATCGGAGGCGGGCAGCAGGCCGAGCTCGTACAGCGTGGTCAGCGGCACGCTGTTGTTGTCGTCAAGCACCAGCACCACTTCATCCTTGGACTTCGGCCATGAACCGTTGACCACCTGGTAGTTGTCGGTGATAACCTTGCCTACGAGCTTGCTGTCGTCCGCTCCCGGCATGATCTCGTTGAACGAGTCGGGCGCGGCGTTCTCATCGGTTTTGCCGGTCAGCATCGACATCTGCTGCGAGGTGATCGACGAGGTGCCGGACATGCCGGACGAGCTTGTGGACGCCATCTGCGAGGCCATCGAGGCAGAGTCGCTGGATCCGATCGTCACGCCGTCCGCATTGACCAGCGTGCCGTCGGGGTCGTGGTCGAACACGGAGAATTTCACGTCATATGTGTACTGGATGCCGGTGGAACCCACATACTGGTGAATCTCGCTCTTGGAATTATCCAGGTATTTCTTGAAGCGGGTCAGGTTGTTTTCGGTAATCGAACTGGTCAGGCTGGACGCCTGCTTGACGCTGCGGTCGTCCGGGTAGATGCCGTCGGTTTTGTGCGTCTTGCCGCCGTATCCGTCATCGCCGCCCATCTGTCCGCCCATCATGCTGCTCAGGTCGAAGGTCTGGGAGTCGACGGTGATCGGGTAGGCGGTCATCGTGTCACGCTGGATGTCACTGATGTATGTGTTCACGCCAGTCGACACCGATAGAATCAGCGCGATGCCGATGATGCCGATCGAGCCGGCGAACGAGGTCAGCAGGGTGCGCGCCTTCTTGGTCTTCAGATTGTTGAAGCTCAACGCCAGCGACGTGGCGAACGACATCGACGCGCGGCCCATCGTCTTGTACACGGCCGGCTGTTCGGCCGTCTCGTCCACGACGAACGGGTCGGAGTCGGAGCGGATCACGCCGTCGCGCAGGTTGACGATGCGCGTGGCATATTGTTCCGCAAGTTCGGGGTTGTGGGTGACCATGACCACGAGGCGGTCCTTGGCCACGTCCTTGAGCAGGTTCATGATCTGCACGGACGTGTCCGAATCGAGCGCGCCGGTCGGCTCGTCGGCCAGGACGATGTCCGGGTCGTTGACCAGTGCGCGGGCGATCGCCACGCGCTGCATCTGGCCGCCGGACAGCTGGTTTGGCTTCTTGTTGATGTGTTCGCCGAGTCCGACCTTCTCCAGCGCCTTGCGCGCACGTTCGCGACGGTCGGCCTTGCCGATGCCGGAAATCGTCAGCGCGAGTTCGACATTCGACAGAATCGTCTGGTGAGGGATCAGATTGTAGCTCTGGAACACGAAGCCGATGGTGTGGTTGCGGTACGAATCCCAATCGCGATCCTTGTATTGGCGCGTCGAGATGCCGTTGATCACCAAATCGCCGTCGTCATACCGGTCGAGGCCGCCGATGATGTTGAGCAAGGTGGTCTTGCCGGAACCCGAGGGACCCAGAATCGCGACGAATTCGCTGTCGCGTAGGTTCAGGCTGACTTTGTCAAGCGCCTGCTGAACGAAATCACCGGTTTTATAGCGCTTCGAGATCGATTTGATCTGCAGCATGAATACCTCTTCCTGGCTGACGGTTCGCTGTTATGTACTGTATTGTCACGCTTGAATTTCCGGCCGACTTTGGTGCTCCCCCGCCGCGATTCCGCTATGGGCGGACGCGTCGCAAAATGGTGTGTCTCACCGCGCTCTGGGATGTGAGGTCAGATACGTTTCGATCAGGGTTTCAGGCTTACGTGCGTGTAGATCTGCGTGGTGGTCACGCTGGCGTGCCCGAGCAGTTCCTGCACGGTGCGCACGTCCGCGCCGCCTTGGATCAGGTGCGTGGCAAAGGAATGGCGCAAGGTGTGCGGATGGAGTGGTTTGGTGATGCCGGCCCGCTCCCCGGTTGCTTTGACGATTTCCCATACCGATTGCCGCGAGATGCGCTTGCCGCGTTTGTTGAGAAACAGTGCGCGCCTCTCGGGAATCTTGGCGCTGGAGCGCTGTTCCAACTCGCCACGCCCCGCATTGAGGTATGCGGTGATGGCCCGGCATGCGTAACTGCCCAATGGCACAAGCCGCTGCTTGGAGCCCTTGCCCATGAGTCGCGCGATGTGCTCGTCCAGGTCGATGTCGTCCAGATTCGCACCGGTAGCTTCCGAGACGCGGCAGCCGGTGGCGTACATGAATTCGAGCAGGGCCTTGTCCCGTAATACCACCGGATCGGTTGAGCCGCCGACTGCCGCCGCGTCGAGCAGACGGGTTACCTCGTCCACGGTGAGTACGTCGGGCAGGGTGCTGGCGCCTTTGGGCGCCTTGACTGCGGCCGAAACATCCGCCGTCACCGCGTGCTGACCGAGCGCGAAACGGTGGAATTCGTGGATCGAGGCCAGTCTTCGGGCTTTGGAGCGGGCGGACTCCCCCGCCTGGTCAAGGGCGGCGATGTAGTCTTCGACGTCTTGTTTGGTTATGGCGTCCGGTTCGTGGATGCCGCGGGTTTCGAGCCAATCAATGTATTTGGCGATGTCGGATTCGTAGGCGGTGACGGTGGCCGTGGCGAGCCCTCGCTCCACGCCGATGTGGACGAGGAACTGCTCGGTGAGTCTGGTGAATCCGTTGGTCATAGTGCCCATGGTACAAAGAAACCCCGCTCGGAAGCGGGGTTTCTAGTGTGAAGTCACGACTTCAAGCAATCAGGCCTCAACCGGAGCGTTGACGTCCTCAGGCAGGGCGGCCTTGGCGGCGTCCACGATGGTCTTGAAGGTGTCCGGGTCGGAGACGGCGATCTCAGCCAGAGCGCGACGATCCAGCTCGATGCCGGCGAGACGCAGGCCCTGGATGAAGCGGTTGTAGGTGATGCCCTCAGCGCGGACGGCAGCATTGATGCGCTGGATCCACAGCTTGCGGAAGTCGCCCTTGCGAGCCTTGCGGTCACGGAAGTTGTAGTTAAAGGAGTGCAGCAGCTGTTCCTTGGCCTTGCGGTACAGGCGGGAGCGCTGGCCACGGTAGCCGGAAGCCCTCTCGAGAACAACGCGACGCTTCTTGTGGGCGTTCACTGCGCGCTTGACACGTGCCATAATCTATTCCTCAGCTTTCTAAAGTCTTGTTATTTCCGGGTAAGCCCTATGCTCACTTCTGCAGAAGCTGGTGCAGCTTCTTGGCCTGGCCGCCGCGCAGCACATCGTCGGCGGACAGTTCACGGCGCTTGCGAGCGGACTTGTGCTCGAGGTTGTGGCGCATGGCGGAACCGACATGCTTCACCTTGCCGGTGCCGGTGATCTTGGCGCGCTTGGAAGCGGCGGAATTAGTTTTCATCTTCGGCATTGCTGCCCTCCTTGCTGGTTTGCTTCTTGTCGGAAGTCTTCTGAGAAATCGCGGACTGCGCGTCGGCCGCGGCCTGAGCCTGAGACTCCTGCTTGGCCGCGAGACGAGCCGCCTGGCGAGCCTGACGCTCGGCGCGGGACTCGGCGCCACGACGACGCTGCTCGGACTGGGTGTGCACCTTCTTGCCCTTCGGCGCAAGGGTCATGATGATGTTGCGGCCCTCCTGCTTCGGCTTGGACTCGACGGTGCCGTATTCCTCGACATCGTCGGCCAGACGCTGCAGCAGTTCCACGCCACCAATCGGGCGGGAGATCTCACGACCGCGCAACATGATGGTGACCTTGACCTTGTCGCCTCCGTTAAGGAAGCGGGTCACATGGCCCTTCTTCACGTCGAAATCGTGGTCGTCAATCTTCAGGCGGAAACGAATCTCCTTGATTTCCGCGGTGCTCTGGTTGCGGCGAGCTTCACGAGCCTTGATCTTCTCGTTGTACTTGAACTTGCCGTAATCAATGAGCTTGGCGACCGGAGGCTTCGCGTTCGGGGCCACCTCGACGAGATCGAGGTTTGCCTCCTTGGCCAGGTTCAGCGCGACGGAAGTCGCGATGACGCCCACCTGCTCGCCCTTCGGGCCGATCAGGCGTACCTGCGGGACGCGAATCTCGTCGTTAATACGTGGTTCGTCGCTGATGATGACTCCAATCCTCTACTTCAATTCCGTGGCGAGGGCCTTTGCTGGAGTCCTGTTCAATGCTTTGGGTTCATGGCAAGCCAAGCCCGCGCAATATGCGCTCAGCTTCTGCAGACGCATATCAGTTCTTTGCGTCATTCCTGATTACGCGTTGTATATCGCAATCGCTAGGCTGTTTGCCTTGAACCCGAGGCCTTGAAAGGCTTCCAGGTGGGGTTGCCCCGCTTTCTTGATTTCTCAAGCCAAATAGAAAGTCTACCATACGCCCGGACATTCGCGGTCCGTGTGTCGAACCTACTGCACGGCGCGCAGCAGACCGCCGAAGCCTTCGTCTTTGAGAATCTGCCGATATGGGCCGGCCTCATCGGCGATGATTTGATCGATGCATGCATGCCGAGTACTTCGACCGGCGCCTTGTCGTCGGTGAGAATAGTCGACGCTGAGTCCGGTTCGTTCACCTTCCGGAATCGAGAGGCGACCTCTTCCATATACCATTCGAGATCTTCGCTGCCGGTGCGCTCGTAGGTGGTCTCACGCAGGTTGAGCGCCTTGGAGGCCTGCTGCATGGAGTTCTCTTCGGAGCCGGAACCCGGCTTCTTGGCGAACAGTTCACGGTTCGTGGTGTTCGGCACGTCGGCCGTCAGTGTGTTCCCATTGCCGAACACGCTGGCGATGGTATCGCTCAACGCCTCGTTGATCGAACCTTGGCCGTCCGAGATCATGTTCATGTTCACCACCATCACGCCGCCGGGGTTCAGGTGCTCTCTGACCATGGTGAAGAACTCGGTGGAGCTCATCTGGAAGGGAATGGTGATGTCCTGATACGCATCGACCATGATCACGTCGTACTTGTCATGCGAGGCGGCGAGCCAGGCTCGGCCGTCATACGTGGTCACGGGGATGTCGGCGGGCTCATCGAAGTATTCGCCGGCCAGATCGGTGATCTTCTGTCAATCTCCACGCCGGTGATGTTCATTTTCGGATAATACTGCTTCAGCTGGCGGGCGTAGGTGCCGGTGCCCATGCCGAGGATCAGCGCGGAATTGGCATTGTCGGCGAGCGCCGGCGCAGCCAGGGCCGTGTCGTAGTACATACCTGTCAGTCCTTTGTCTTTCATCGTGACGGACTGCACGCCGAACAGCACGTTGGTGGACAGGATCGTGCGGTCGGAGAGGTTCTTGACCTGCAGGTAGTTGTAGATGGACTCGCCCTCATAGGCCAGGTTGGTTTCCCAGAACGCGAAGCCGGTCAGGGGCGAGACGCAGGACGTGGCCACGAAGATCACGGCGCTGACCACGCAGGCGATGCGCTTGGCCTTGATCGAGATGAAGTAGATCAGCGGACATGCCGGAGAAGAATTCGGTGATGTAGAGGAATATCTTTGATTTGAGAATCGGCCGTTCGCTTGCCTCGGTGATCTGTGCCATCGCTCCGCTCCCCTGCCTGTGCGCCTATCGACTACTGTTCTGATGCGTAGCCTATCAGCATTTTCCCGGCCGATGGGTGGATACCGGCTACAGTAGGCATCATGACTCAGGTATGCGTGATTTTTGGTGCGGGCGAATACTATGCGGGCACGCCCGTGGTGCCGGCCGGCGCGTATGTGATTGCGGCCGATGGCGGGCTCGACCATACGCGCCAGTTGGGTATCGTGCCCGATGTGGTGGTGGGCGACTTCGATTCGCTGGAGGGCCGGCCGCCCCGCACCGATGTGCGCACCATCGCGCTGCCCGCGCTGAAGGACGATCCGGACATGCTCTCCGCGCTGAAGGTCGGTTGGTCGGCGGGTTGCCGCGAATTCCATGTCTATGGCGGTTTGGGCGGCCGCATTGACCATACGATTTCCGGCATTCAACTGATGGCATTATTGGCCCGGCATGGGGCAAGCGGGTATCTGTATGGTGATGGGCTCATCGTCACGGCCATCACCGATGGTAGGCTTTCGTTCCCCGCGCATCCGGTGCCCGAGGACGGCCGCATGGTGTCTGCGTTCTCCCACTCCGATGTTTCGCTTGGCGTGAACGAGCCGGGGCTGAAATATGAGCTTAAAGACGGCACGCTGACCAATACGGTGGTGCAGGGGGTCAGCAACGAGTTCCGCGACGGCGTGGACGCGGCCATCAGCGTGGAGCACGGCACACTGATCGTCACCTTCCCCATCGAGGTGGCGTTGCCTCAGGTGAGTCGATTCCACGAATTTGGCGGCGATATCGGCGAGCTGGACACCGCAGTGTCCAAGCTGCTGGTTCGCTGACTTGCATGCCGCGCGCTTGCTCATGATGATTCGAGACATTCCTCCAAAGGAGAGGAAAAATCACATGTCGGTTGCGGGCAATCCGAATTGTGAGCGCTCACAAAAATACGGCATTTTTGCCCAAAACGCACGCTGAAACGTTGCCATGTGTACAGAGTCGGCATTACAGTAGCAACTGTTGGTAAACAATGGCCCGGTGTGCCAAAGCGCGCCAAGGCCACCCTACAAGGGAGAATTACATGACAGTTAAGATTGGTATCAACGGCTTCGGTCGCATTGGTCGTCTCGCCTTCCGTCGCATCTTCGAGCTGCAGGCTCGCGGCGGCCAGGCTGGTGACATTGAAGTTGCCGCCATCAACGATCTGACCACCCCGGCTACCCTGGCTTACCTGCTGAAGTACGACAGCACCCACGGCACCTTCCGTCATGACGATGGCACTCCGGTTGACGTCAAGGCCACCGAAGACTCCATCATCGTCGACGGCAAGGAATACAAGGTCTACGCCGAGAAGGACGCCAACAACATTCCGTGGGTCAAGAACGACGGTGTCGAGTACGTGCTCGAGTGCACCGGCTTCTACACCTCCGCCGAGAAGTCCCAGGCTCACATCAACGCTGGCGCCAAGAAGGTCCTGATCTCCGCCCCGGCCAAGGATGACACCACCCCGACCGTTGTGTTCGGCGTGAACCACGACATCCTCAAGGCTTCCGACGTGATCGTCTCCGCCGGCTCCTGCACCACCAACTCCATGGCCGCCATGGTCAAGCTGCTGGACGAGAAGTTCGGCATCAAGGCCGGCTTCATGACCACCATCCACGCCTACACCGGCACCCAGATGCTGCTCGATGGCCCGCGTGGCACCAAGACCGGCCGCAACCTGCGCGCCGCCGCCATCAACACCATCGCCCACTCCACCGGCGCTGCCAAGGCCATCGGCAAGGTCGTTCCGTCCGTGAACGGCAAGCTGCAGGGCCACGCCCAGCGCGTCCAGGTCCCGGACGGCTCCGTCACCGAGCTGACCACCGTGCTGAACACCGAGACCACCGCCGACGAGATCAACGAAGCCTTCAAGGCTGCCTTCTCCGACACCGAGTACTACGGCTACAACGATGAGGGCATCGTCTCCTCCGACATTCTCGGCGACACCCACGGTGGCGTGTTCGACCCGACCCAGACCGACGTCAACACCATTGACGGCGTGACCCTGGCTCGCACCGTGTCCTTCTACGACAACGAGTACGGCTTCACCTCCAACATGATCCGTACCCTGCTGTACTTCGCTGAGATCTCCGAGTGAACCACTGCGGTCTAGGCCGCTACGGTTCGTTTGAGAACTAAGCTGTGAGACCCCCGCCTTGTGCGGGGGTCTCTTCGTAGTAGAACGGTAATCATGGCAAAGAAAAGCAAGCATGATAAGGGCGTGGGTTCCACTCCGGCGACAGTCCAACTGGAGAAGGCGGGCGTGGAATTCCACGTATACGAATACGAGCACTCCAACGACCATATGGATGACGGCTACGGCGTGGAAGCGGCCACCAAGCTCGGCTTCGACGAGCATCAGGTGTTCAAAACCCTAATGGCGGACACCGGTTCGGAGCGTGTGGTAGGCGTGGTACCAGTCAGCGGACATATGGACCTGAAGGCATTGGCCGCAGCCGTAGGTGCCAAGAAGGCCTCTATGGCCGATCCCAAGGTCGCGATGCGTGAATCCGGCTATGTGGTAGGTGGCATCTCGCCGTTAGGCCAGAAGACACGTCATAAGACTGTGTTGGATGAAAGCGCCCTGCAATTCGACCAGATTCTGGTCTCCGGCGGCAAACGCGGACTGTCCGTGGGGGTGAACCCGCAGGACCTGCTGAAGGTGCTGAACGCCATTGCCGCACCAATCGGCACGTGGTAAATGAATCAGCTTTCAGCCACTACATTTTCTCGGCTATTCTCTATATTTCGTTGAAATCTCTTCTCTCATACATAAAATTCGAGACTGACGGTCGCATAAATAACGTAACCATCAGTCTCAATTATTGTACTTTACTAACCCCGAATGTTTCACTGCTTTTCAAGAGTGAACTCGTGATCGCCTCCAACGTCAAAAGTCATGTCATTATTTTCAATTGAAACTCTCACAGTATCTCCTGTATTAAGTTCGACATCAAACCAATTATCTTCTGGAGAGCCCGAAACGACCTTCCCATTCTGAATATTAACCAATCCTGCGCCACCCCACACTTCGCCGGGAACGCTATCTATTGTAACTTCATCTCCGGTTTTTTGATCATAATAAACGACATTAGCGGACAAAGTCCCATTCTTATTTATGGTGAAGGTATAATCACATGACAATGAGTAGAATTGCATTTCTTTTATGTTGTCTCCATGACCACAATCCTCCAGCATCCCTTCGTATGTGCCATATGGATTACTACCCAATGGAACCGAACATGCGGAAATAAGAGTTCCAATAATCAAAGCCAATACAACAACAGAATAATATTTATTTTTTCTATTCATTCTACTTCCTTTATTCGTTTATTCTGTTATAAATTAATTACTGTATGTCATATGTAATCGTGGACTCCCTGTTCCAGCTGCTTGTATATGGCATACTGTAAAACCTTTATTGCGCGTACATCGAGCCTGTGCTACATCAGTCAAAGGTGAGAACTCTATATTCCAAATCGAACTGCCATAGATACCTGAATATTCATCAATTTGATTTTGCAATCCAAGCCCTTCCAGATATCCTCGCAATCGTTCACCAGCAGTCCCTGAATCCAAGCCCGGCTCATAACCGACGTCCCACGCAATACACCCCAGCCCCATCGTGACTGCATAATTATGAGATTCTAAATCATAGCCGCCATACATCCTCATACGATCATAATTTGGTCCTTTAAATTGCAGATATGCAATACTGTTATCATCTCTATCTCGGTCAATTTTAAAATATGCATCAGCGCTGTTTCCACTAAATACAGAATTGTATTGATCAGAGCAATGAAATATACTTTCGAAATTGATTTCTCTGGTCACTGATTGCGGATTATCGGAGGCATCATTGTCTTCTTTGGAATCATCTTTGTCCGCATCATTATCCTCGCTCACATTTGTTTCATCAGCAGGCTCTATTGCCTTACCTATTTCTTCATTGCGCTTTTTTCCATCGTTGAGCATAGTCTCATATTTTTTTGCAAATATAACGCTACCAAGAACAAGGAGAACAACCACCAGTATGATAAATAATGCTTTCTTTTTCATAGCTGGCTCACACCTTTACTCCATATTCCAAGTAACTGCACTACTTAAGATAGAATCAACCGTGAGATCATCAATGATGGTGTTTAGACGCACTAAGACAGGACGACTTTTGTGATAACGAATAATCAGACGACCATAAAAGGGCCGAAGAGATGACCACTCTTCACCCATGTAGGCAGGGCCAGGAACAGATCCTTTAGGAGCAAGCTCCCTGACAATCGTTTTGATTGTTGTCAACAACCATAAATCAGAATTTTTCGGCAACCGCATAAGACACATACCCGACTCTCCTATACGAAAGCGATCTATCTTCGTTCTCCACAGAAACCAGCCATCGTTAACATTTGAAGGAGATTTCATATATTCTTTGTATGCTGTTGTTTCTTCATTCCGGTCAACAAAACGAACCTTCATCGTATCCAGCTCATGCTTGGACAAATGCAGAACACTATTCAACGCAATAAATGACCCGCTCATATTTTGCGAAGCCTCCTTCCGGCCTTCCCTTCGGCTCCTATGCCGATGCCGAAAACGATACCCCCCCCCAGACAAAACGCCCACTGGGCAGGTTCTAGTGATCGTTGCAACATCTGATCGACCGGTAGGAGGATCGGATGGGCAGGTGGGTGTTCGAGGGCGTGGAGTACGCGACGCGTGGCGAGATGTGCGCGGCGCGGCGACGCCGGTACGTCGAGCATCTCGAGGCGGGCATGAACTTCACGCAGGCCGCGCGGGCGGTGGGCGTGTCCAAACGCACCGGCAAGGTGTGGCGCAACGGAAGGACACGATCGAACGGCAGGAACGAGAAACCGTCGGTGGACTGGTATCGTTCCACCGTGGACATTCCCCAAAAGATCAGTTCGAGGTATCTGAGCCAGGACGAGCGCATCAGCATCGCCGACTGGCGGAAGGCCGGCATGAGCGTGCGCGGGATCGCGCGCACGCTCAATCGTCCCGCGTCGACCGCCAGCCGCGAGCTGGTGCGCAACACGAATCCCGCGACCGGCATGTACGAGCGTACCGGCCCCAGCAGATGAGCGCGGACGGCCCAGACGACCCAAGCCCGCGAAGATCCATACGGTGCCCGGCCTGCTCGCATACATGTATTTCGTCAAGTCGGTGTTTCGTGTTTAGTCATGTATTTTTTTCGGGTTTAGGCAGTTGCATGCATTTTCCTTATTTTTCCGGTTGCGCGGAGGTGTTCCTGCCGAACATGAGGGCCTCACTGA
>ENA-OQDE01000790-OQDE01000790.1-human-gut-metagenome-genome-assembly--contig:-NODE-790-length-15921-cov-3.217931_pt1 | contig 15921 bp, 21 predicted proteins | sample MGYA00242768_ERZ504595 | MGnify/ENA primary metagenome ERZ504595 (study PRJEB26092, sample SAMD00036307) | human gut metagenome | host: Homo sapiens | study: EMG produced TPA metagenomics assembly of...
CAATTACGGACTCTTTTATGGGATGAGAAAATGAACCTCCATTCTAAAGCAATAGACGATTATAGGGAAGCACTTGACAACATGGAAGATGAAAAAAAGCGCAACACGAAACCGCACGTCAATAACTCTCTGAAAGCCAACGGAAATGCAGAGGATTTTAACACTCGGGAAATAAAAAAAACGTCAAATATACAGAAAATCCATCCCCATTATAAATAAAGAAATAAACAAAAAAAATTCTTCTTCTGAAGAAAGCGGAAAAGAAAAAGAAGAAGGAAATGGTTTGAAGGTGACGGACTTGAACGCTGTGACACCCGATATGCGCCCCAACGCATGGGAAGAAAATCTACAGGAGGCAATGAACGACACATCCTGGTATGAAGTCGTAGCCATTCAGTCGGGCATCCCCCGGCTGATGATGGAAGAAAAAGAATGGTTCTTCAACTATTTACGGGAGCAAATCATCTTACGGGGGAATGAAAGCTCGATGAACAGCCTGCACGAAATAAAAAACTATTTCGCCAATCTCACCCGGCAGGGAAGCCATGTGTCATCCACAACGCAGGTGGCACTGAAGAAGTTTCTCAAAAACCGGCAAGAGCAACAGCAATGTTCGCCCTACGAAACCATCACCAACGGAATACGTACCTACGACGGGCATCCCATCCCCGCTTATGCCAAGCCGCGACCTTCGGCGGCACATATCTGGAATCCGGTGACGAACGAATGGACACGATAGCATATTATCTCTCAATCATTTACTAAATATGGATAGATTCAAAGAACTGGGTATTGATACCCACGGTCGCACAAGCGGCAAAATGAAAACAAAATGTCCCTGGTGTCATGCCCAACGGACGGATAAGCGTGATAAATCACTAAGTGTCAACCTCGATACCAAACTGTATTTGTGCCACTACTGCGGCGCACACGGTTCGGCAGCCATATATGCCGGAAAAGGCAGAAAGCTGGGTGATCCGTTGGTCAAATTTCCAACGGCAACAGGTAGCAACTCCAGTTGTCCGCCCACTGAAAAGCCGCACGGCGACCCAGAGCAAGGGGCACTCACACAGAAGCAAATTGAATGGTGTCGTGACGTCCGCCACATTCCGCCGGAAGTATTGGTGGAAGCTGGCGTGGCTTTCGCCTCCATCTCGATGCCTATATCCGGAAAGGAGAAAGGCTGGGAAAAGAGGACTGTCTCTGCTTCAACTTTTTCGAAAACGGGGAATTGGTGAACACAAAGTTCCGCGACTCACAAAAGCACTTCAAATTGCTGCAAGGAGCGCGCACCATCCTTACAACATCGACGCCATCCGCGACACGCCGGAGTGCATCCTCGTGGAAGGGGAATTTGATGCCCTCTCCTACATGGCTGTCGGCCGGACGGATGTCATTTCCGTGCCGAACGGTGCCAACAGTCAACTGGACTGGCTGGACGAATTGTCGGAATCTCATTTCGAGCAGAAACAAGTGATTTATCTGTCGGTGGACACGACGCAAGGGACGGGAACTGTGCCGGGAACTCTCCCGACGGCTGGGGGTAGACCGCTGCCGTATCGTCACCTACGGCGAAGCATACAAGGACGCCAACGAACTGCTCGTGGCGGAAGGCCCGGACGCACTACTGAAGGCACTGGAGGACGCACCCATCCCCCGCCTGGAAGGTACGTTTACGGCAGAAGACTTACGGGAGCGGTTGCACCAACTGTTTGAAGAGGGGTATACTTCGGGCGTGGAATTGGGAATACCGAATCTGGACGAAATCATGAGGCTGGAAACGGGGCGGGTGCTCACCGTCACCGGTATTCCCGGACATGGCAAATCGGACTTTGTGGATGAGATAGTGCTCCGGCTCTGCACCCGCCAAGATTGGCGAGCGGGATATTTCAGTCCGGAGAACACGCCAATCGAGTATCATCATGCCAAACTGGCGGAGAAACTGCTGGGACACCGTTTCCGCAAAGATTTCTCTACGGAGGAGGAATTCGCCCGCGTAGTGGATTATCTTTCGCAACGCGTCTGGCACATTCTCCCGGACGGGGATTTCACACTGGGCAACGTCTTGTCGAAGGCACGCGAACTGGTACACCGTCACGGCATCCGTGTGTTTGTCATCGACCCGTACAATTACATCAACCATCAGATCCCGGCAGGCATGACGGAGACAGGTATATCGGTTCATTCATGAATAGTCTGGCACGTTTTGCCCGGCTCAACTCCTGCCTCGTCATTCTGGTGGCGCATCCGAGAAAGATGAACAAGCAATACGGCACGCAGAAAACGGAAGTTCCCACCATGTATGACATCAACGGCTCGGCCAACTTTTTCAACATGACGGACTACGGAATTGTGGTAGACCGTCAGGATGAAATGGGGATCGTGTATATACACGTCGAAGAAACCCGTTTCCGTAATTTCGGAACAAAGGGAAACGCAGCGTTCTGCTACGATGTGACCAACGGAAGATATTCCCCTTGTACGCCGCCACCCGAACCGGGTATGCAGGTGCAACCGTGGAAGGGAGCCAAAGACTTATTCTCGTCAGAGGGATGGATTTAGGGATTAAGGCTCTCCCAAATACTTCTCAATCAGCTCCACCTGCAACGGTGTGAGCCAATGTATCCAAAACGCCCAGCCGGTAGCTTCGAGAGCCTCCAGCAGCTCCCGGTTTCGGCGGATGCATTTATTTAAATGTCTTCTTGCCACATCGGCACTTGCATACGGCATATAGAGTAATGCCAATTCCGTTTTCTTCATAGATTTTCTTCTTTTAATTTATTATTTACGTCATGTAAAGATACTGTTTTTTGCGTAGAAATGCAAGCAAATACACAGATATTCAAGCGTTTGCCTTCACTTACCGGCAGATACCGTTTCATGTTTCCTCCCCTGCCGGTTGGGGTATCTTTGCTACTGTAAAAGAGACAGAAAACGTTCGTTTACTGACTCAATAAAATCTTATTTATTCACTTAAAAAGGAGGAAATCAGTATGTTGATTTACAAAGCGGTTCAGTCCAATATCGCATCGAAGGACAAAAAGAAGAAATGGCATCCCTGCCTGATTAAAATGGGAAACGTAGTGGATACGCAAATGATTGGCGAAACGATTGCCGAACGGTCATCACTGACGGCCGGTGACGTGCACAACGTGATCCGAAACCTGATGGCAGTGATGCGCGAGCAGTTGCTCAACAGCAGGACAGTGAAACTCGAAGGATTGGGAACATTTACCATGGTGTGCCAGTCACGCTGCAAGGGGGTAGATGCGGAAGCCGATGTTAGTCCGGCACAAATCACGGGATTGCGTTGCCAGTTTACCCCGGAATATACGCGGGATGCCGGTGGAAATATCACCCGTGCGCTGATTCAGGGAGCGTCATATATCCACGTCAACCAGTTGACGAAAGCACTGGGAGCGGGAGGCGGTGGCAACACCGGAGGTTCGGGTGATGACAAACCGGGTGGCGGTGGTCAGGAAGCGCCCGATCCGGCAGCGTGATAGAATAGGTGATAGAGGATAGTGTGGTATGGAAAGGAGGTGTTGAATTATGAAGAAATCCATTTGGAATACGATTTTAAAAGTCGTCATTGCGGTTGCTACTGCTATTGCAGGCGTCATTGGAGGTCAGAACCTGATGATGTAAAATGAAACAAAAGAGTTGGACGGGAATTTTACCTTAGAAACGGTAAGTTCCGTTTTTTTGTGTTCCATATAAAGGTTAAGAGGCAGGATATGAAAAGACAGGAATATTGAACATAAATAAACAGGAGTTGTTTTAGTATATTATTCGCTATTTATCAACGCAAAACCTCTAAACATCAACGTGGTATATGAAAAAGGAATTTGGATTCGTCTGGCGGCTGCAATCTTGCTGGCTGGCTGCGGACAGAAAAAAGAAACGACAACGACAACTGCACGTCCCGTAAAGACTACGATTGTCGAGTCAAGATCGATTATCAGAAAAGATTTCTCGGGAATCGTGGAAGCGGTGGAATATGTGAAGCTGGCTTTCCGGGTCAACGGACAAATCATCCAGCTTCCTGTCATCGAAGGACAGAAAGTGAAAAAAGGACAACTCATCGCAGCTATCGACCCCAGAGACATCGCGTTGCAATATGCCGCCACGAAATCGGCATACGAAACGGCTTCGGCACAAGTGAACGTAACAAACGGCTCCTCTCCCGGCAAGCGATCTCCGTACAGGAATATGAAATCAGCCTCGCCAACTTCCAGAAGGCGAAGTCTGAATACGAACTATCTGCCAACAATATGCGCGACACCAAGCTGACAGCTCCTTTCGACGGTTCTATCGAAAAACGACTGGTGGAAAACTATCAGCGTGTCAACTCCGGTGAGGGGATCGTGCAGCTTGTCAATACACACAATCTGCGTATCAAATTCACCATTCCGGATGCGTATCTTTATTTGTTGCGCGCCAAAGACCCGCGTTTCCTTGTAGAGTTCGACACATTTAAAGGACACGTGTTTCAAGCGAAACTGGAAGAATATCTTGATATTTCTACGGATGGCACAGGAATTCCGGTCAGCATCACGATTGACGATCCGTCATTCGACCGCGATCTGTATGCTGTGAAACCCGGTTTCACGTGCAGCATCCGTTTCACGGCAGATGTAGGTCCGTTGGTGCAGGATAGCTGGACGATCGTACCGCTTAGTGCCGTATTCGGCGAAAGCGAAGGGAATAAAATGTATGTCTGGGTGGTAGAAGACAACAAAGTCCACAAACGGGAAGTGACCGTCAACGCCCCGACGGAGAAGCACAGGCGCTCATCTCGGAAGGTTTGAAACCCGGTGAAAAAATCGTCATAGCAGGCGTATACCAACTAGTAGAAGGAGAATCTATCACAACTGTTGACAGGTGATAGTTGGTAAATGATTATGTAATCATTTATCCGCTGTCATTCATCAATTATCAACGATCATTTATTATGAGTTTAGCCAAATATTCATTAGATAATACGAAAATCATCTATTTCTTTCTTGCTGTATTGCTGATTGGGGGAATCACTTCCTTCGGCAAGCTGGGTAAGAAAGAGGATGCTCCTTTCGTCATAAAGTCGGCGGTTATTATGACCCGCTATCCGGGTGCTGAACCGGCAGAAGTGGAGCGGTTGATTACCGAGCCTATCTCTCGTGAGATTCAAAGTATGAGCGGTGTGTACAAGATAAAATCGGAATCGATGTACGGGCTCTCAAAAATCACATTCGAGTTGCAACCTTCCTTGTCGGCAAGCTCCATTCCGCAGAAGTGGGATGAGTTGCGACGGAAGGTGCTAAATATACAGCCACAATTGCCGAGCGGTGCTTCCGCACCGACGGTTTCCGATGATTTCGGCGACGTGTTCGGCATCTATTACGGTCTGACGGCGGACGACGGTTACACATACGAAGAGATGCGCAACTGGGCGGAACGAATCAAGACACAGGTAGTGACGGCGGACGGGGTGATGAAAGTCGCCCTATTCGAGACGCAGACGGAGGTGGTCAATATTTTTATTTCCACCAATAAGCTCGTAGGTATGGGCATCGACCGAAACAGCTTGCCAGTCTGTTGCAATCGCAGAACCAGATTATCAATACCGGAGAAATCCGTGCCGGCGAGCAACAGCTCCGGGTGACCGCCAACGGTATGTATACCACCGTAGACGATATCCGCAACCAGGTGATTACCACCAAAGCCGGACAGGTGAAACTGGGCGATATCGCCGTCATCGAAAAAGGGTACATGGACCTCCATCCAATATCATGCACGTGAACGGCAAACGTGCCATCGGCATCGGCGTCTCCACCGACCCGCAACGGGACGTGGTGCAGACGGGCAAGAACGTGAAAGCCAAACTGGACGAATTGTTGCCACTGATGCCTGTAGGACTGGAACTGCAAAGCCTGTATCTGGAGAACGAAATTGCCAACGAAGCCAACAACGGATTTATCATCAATCTGATCGAATCGATTCTGATTGTAATTGTGATTATCATGTTGGTGATGGGTTTGCGCGCAGGTGTGCTGATCGGCTCGTCACTGATTTTCTCTATTGGCGGCACATTGCTTATCATGTCTTTCTTCGGTGTCGGGCTGAACCGTACTTCATTGGCGGGATTTATCATCGCATGGGGATGCTGGTGGATAACGCCATCGTGGTGACAGACAATGCACAGATTGCCATCGCCCGCGGAGTAGACCGGCGGAAAGCGCTGATAGACGGAGCAACCGGTCCGCAATGGGGATTGCTTGGGGCTACGTTCATCGCTATCTGTTCGTTCCTCCCGCTCTACCTTGCTCCTTCTGCCGTGGCGGAAATCGTGAAACCGCTTTTTGTGGTGCTTGCCATCTCGCTGGGATTGAGCTGGGTGCTCGCGCTGACACAGACCACCGTTTTCGGTAATTTCATCCTGAAAGCGAAAGCAAAGGACGGCACGAAAGACCCGTATGACAAACCGTTCTATCACAAATTCGCCTCCATCCTCCGCACGCTGATTCGCAGGAAAACATTGACACTGGGTTCGATGGTAGTGCTCTTTGTTGCTTCGCTGGTTATCATGGGAATGATGCCGCAAAACTTCTTCCCTTCTCTCGATAAGCCTTATTTCCGGGCGGACGTGTTTTATCCCGACGGGTATAGCATCAATGATGTAGTGAAAGAGATGAAATCCGTGGAAGAGCATCTGGCAAAGCAGCCGGAAGTGAAGAAAGTGTCAATCACCTTCGGCAGCACGCCGTTAAGGTATTACCTCGCTTCTACTTCGGTAGGTCCGAAACCGAATTTTGCCAATGTATTGGTTGAATTGACGGACAGTAAATATACAAAAGAGTATGAAGAAGATTTCGACGCGTACATGAAGGCGAATTATCCGAATGCGATTACCCGCACCAGTCTGTTTAAACTGTCGCCTGCGGTGGATGCCGCTATCGAAATCGGGTTTATCGGTCCGAATGTAGACACGCTTGTGGCGCTCACCAACCAGGCTTTGGAGATTATGCACCGGAATCCGGATTTAATCAATGTGCGCAATTCGTGGGGAAATAAAGTTCCTGTATGGAAGCCTGTATATAGTCCCGAACGGGCGCAACCGTTAGGGGTATCGCGTCAGGGAATGGCACAAAGTATACAGATCGGAACCACAGGTATGACGCTTGGAGAGTACCGGCAGGGCGATCAGGTGCTTCCTATCTTATTGAAGGATAACACGGTGGATTCGTTCCGCATCAACGACCTGCGCACGTTGCGTGTTCGGCACGGGGAATGAAACGACCAGTCTGGAACAGGTGGTATCGGAATTTGATTTCCAATATCGTTTCTCGAATGTGAAGGATTACAACCGGCAAATGGTGATGATGGCGCAATGCGATCCGCGTCGCGGAGTGAATGCGATTGCTGCTTTCAATGAGGTTTGGCCGCTGGTGCAGAAAGAGATAAAAGTGCCGGAGGGGTATACGATGAAGTATTTCGGGGAACAGGAAAGTCAGGTGGAGTCTAACGAGGCGTTGGCCAAGAATTTACCGTTGACGTTCTTCCTGATGTTCGTCACGCTGTTGTTCCTGTTCAGAACGTATCGTAAGCCGACAGTGATCTTGTTGATGTTACCGCTTATTTTTATCGGTATCGTTTTGGGATTGGTGTTGCTAGGCAAGTCGTTCGACTTCTTCTCCATCCTTGGTTTGCTCGGACTGATTGGGATGAATATCAAAAATGCGATTGTACTGGTGGAACAGATTGATCTGGAGGCAAAAACGGGCAAAAAGCCGTTGGATGCTGTTGTCAGTGCTACAACGAGTCGTATTGTCCCCGTAGCAATGGCGTCCGGCACTACCATTCTGGGTATGTTGCCATTGTTGTTCGACGCGATGTTCGGCGGTATGGCGGCTACGATTATGGGAGGTTTGTTGGTGGCTTCGGCACTGACATTGTTTGTTCTTCCGGTAGCTTATTGCGCCATTCAGAGAATCAAAGGCTAATTGCCTTCTCTTATATGAAACTTGAATTTATTGTATAGATTGAATAAAATGAAAACTCAACTTATAACTCTGTCTCTGCTGCTCCTTGGCCTCACAGCCGGAGCACAGCAGCCCTATCTTAGCCGGGAAGCTTACCGGGATAAAGTGGAAGCTTACAGTCAAATTCTGAAGCAACAGAAACTAAAGACGATGGCAAGTACGGAAGCACGAAAGATTGCTCACACGGGATTCTTGCCAAAAATTGATGTCAATGCGGACGGGACCCTCAACATGAGCGACCTTAATGCCTGGAACGAACCGGTAGGCGAATACCGCAACCACACCTATCAAGGTGTATTTATCGTCTCACAACCGTTGTACACGGGCGGGGCACTCAACGCCCAGCACAAGATTGCCAAAGCGGGCGAAAGCTGAATCAACTAAATGAGGAGCTCACCATCGACCAGATTCATTATCAGAGCGATGCAGTTTACTGGAACGCTTCCGCTTCACAGGCTATGTTGCAGGCGGCGGACAAGTATCAAAGTATTGTGAAGCAACAGTATGACATCATTCAGGATCGTTTTAACGACGGTATGATTAGTCGCACGGACTTATTAATGATTTCCACCCGGTTGAAAGAAGCGGAATTGCAATATATCAAGGCGCGTCAGAACTATACGCTGGCGCTGCAAAAGCTGAATATCCTGATGGGAGAAGAGCCGAACAATCCCGTAGACAGTCTGTACACGATTGACACGGCTTCCGCTCCGGTGCAGATCCTTTCTCTGGAGAATGTACTGCAACGTCGCGCGGATTACGAAAGTACGGAGGTGAATATCATGAAAAGTCAGGCGCAACGCAAAGCGGCTCTTAGCCAGTTCAACCCGCAATTGAATATGTATTTCAGCGGTGGATGGGCTACAGCTACACCTAACCTCGGTTATGATGTTTCTTTCAATCCCATCGTCGGCATTAACCTGAATATACCGATCTTCCGTTGGGGAGCCCGGTTCAAAACAAACCGTCAGCAGAAAGCGTATATCAGCATACAGAAACTGCAACAAAGTTATGTGACGGATAATATCAACGAGGAACTTTCTGCCGCCCTAACCAAACTGACGGAAACGGAATATCAAGTGAAAACCGCCAAAGAGACTATGAATCTGGCTAATGAAAATCTTGATTTGGTTTCTTTCTCGTATAATGAAGGAAAGGCAAACATGGTGGATGTGCTCTCCGCGCAATTGTCATGGACGCAGGCGCACACCAATCTGATTAATGCGTATCTGTCGGAAAAGATGGCGGTAGCGGAATACAGAAAGGTTATCAGTGAATAAATTTAGAAACAAAAGAAACTTGTTCACAAAGTCTTAGTCTTATAAAAGAAAATCGTCCTGCCATCACGCAACCGTGAAACAGGACGATTTCTTTTTATATCATAAGGACTACAAAATACCGTTTTGCTTCAGGATATCTTCTATTTCCTTATCTGTGATATTTGCACGTTCTGACTTATCATAAATAGTGAGCAATTTTATCTCTGTATCTATTTCTGTCCAGATTATCGTATAGGTTATCACCCGTGCACCTCCACTTTTACCTTTATTTTTCGAAGTTATCGCTATACGTATTTTACGAAGATTATTGCCCAAACTGACTCCTTGTTCAGGATTTAATAACAAATCATTTCCAAAATTCCTAAGATCTTCTTTCAACGATTTATACCGTTTTGACAAATGCTTCATTTCCCTTAAAAATTCGAGGGTAACGCTTATTCTATATTTCATTAAGGGCATCATCTAATGACTTAAACTCCAACTTACCCTCCAGATTCAGTTTCAGTTCCTTACACGCCTGATCTAAGCTTGCCAGAATCTCCGCCTTTGTCTGGTAGGGAGCTGCTTCCTCTGCGACAACATTCGTTTGCTCTTCTTCACAACTCAACATCGATTTCACTCTCCGCAGAATAGCGACATCATCCACATCCAGAATCCGCCGAATCAGTTCGTTCTTTTCGGCTTCCAATGACATTGCACTCATACGCTTGCTATTTTTACTGTTATACATTCACACAAAGATAACGCTATCAAACGAATCTTCCAAGTGTGAATGTATAAAAAGTCTTTTTCAGGCAGGAATTACCTTACGCAAGGAAGGAGATCAACACACCCGCAGCTACGGCAGAACCGATTACTCCGGAGATGTTGCTTGCCATGCAATACTGCAATACGTGATTCTTCGGATCGTATTTCAAAGCAATCTCATTGGCTACACGGCTCGCCATCGGAACGGCACTCAAACCAGTGGCGCCGATAAGCGGATTGATTTTCTTCTTTGAGAAGAGATTTACCAGCTTCACAAAGAAAATACCACCGGTTATAGAAAGTGCAAATGCAAGGAATCCACCGATCACAATACCGATTGTTGTCCAATTGAGGAATGCTTCGGCTGTCATCGTTGCTCCTACAGACAGTCCGAGGAAGATGGTGGCAGCATTCATGATGCTATTGGAAGCGGCATCGAACAAGCGGAATGTGTTGGTTCCGATTTCTTTCACCAGGTTACCAAACATCAACATACCAACCAAAGGCACTGCACTCGGCACGAAAAGGGCAACAATAGTAGTTACCACAATCGGGAAGATAATCTTCAATACACGCAGGTTCTTGATTTCAGTCTTCGAAGGGTACTTCTTTTCCTGTTCTTTCATGTTGATGCTCAACTCTTTCTTCGTACAGAACAGTTTCACTACCAGCGGAATAATCACCGGAACGAGCGCCATGTACGAATAAGCGGCAATGGCAATCGGGCCCAGCAAATGCGGCGCCAGTTTGATGGTGGTAAAGATGCTGTCGGACCATCCGCGCCACCGATAATGCCCAGAGAAGCGGCTTCCTGTGGAGTGAATCCCATCAGGATGGCTACCAGCAATACGGTAAAGATACCCAACTGTGCAGCTGCACCGAATATAGAAAGATGCAGGTTACGCAACATCGGCCCGAAGTCCGTCAGCGCACCGACACCCATAAAGATGATCGGAGGCAGGAAACCTGTTTTAATCAACATATAGTAGATGAAGTTCATGATTCCCAGTTCGTGGGCAATGTCATGCAAAGGCATTTCCCAGATGTTCTTCAACACTCCGTTTACCATCACCATACCATTTTCGTCGGCCTGAATCACGCCATATCTCCTCCGGGGAAGTTGGCTAGCAACACACCGAAAGCGATGGGGACAAGCAGCAACGGCTCGTACTGTTTCTTAATACCCAAATAGAGCAGAACGAACGCGATGGCATACATTATCAGGAACTGCGGTTCGGCAATGATATTGCTGAACGCAGTCATGTCATATAAGTTCTCAAATATTTCGTTCATTATCCTATCTTCATTAATACGTCATCTTCTGAAACAGCATCTCCCGGGTTGACACAGATAGCAGTCACTGTACCGCCAAACTCTGCACGGATGGCATTGTAGGTCTTCATCGCTTCTACATAGCAGATTACATCACCTTCTTTCACAGTGTCACCTACTTGCAAAGGAGTTTCCTGCGCACCTTTCACTAAGAAGAACTTGCCTTCCAACGGAGAAAGTACTTCTTTACCCTCTCCTGCCGGAGCAGCGGCAGCACCCGCAGGAGCAGCAGGTAGTTCGGTATCACCGTATGCTACCGTCACACGATAGGCCTGTCCGTCCACTTGTACGGTCAGTGTCTTCGGTTTGGCATCTTCTTCCGGAGATTTATCTTTTTCGGCACGACGTTTGACTACGTCTTCCAGGAAGTCTTCTTTTGCTTTGCCACTCTTGTAAGCCTCATATTGAGCCGGGTGCATAGCATATTCGAAGAGTTCTTCGTCGTCCTGTCCTACTTCCCATTTGTTCTCTTTCATCAGTTTGCGATATTTGTCGAGGGCATCGGGATAGTTATTCTGCGGATCACCTTCAAAGAACTTACGGCCTTCACGTTCTGCCTTTTCAATGATTTCGGGAGCAAGTTTGCCCGGCAGACGTCCGGCTTTACCCAGAATCATATCCCAGATATCATCGGCAATCATTCCCCAACGTTCTTTTCCTTTTCCATAGCCATCACATTCATCATGGCGAGGTTCTTCACGTATTGGCTGAACGGAGTCACCAATGGAGGATAACCGACACGAGGCCATACGTATGCCACTTCATCAAACAGCTTGATAAGAAGCTGGTCTTGCGTCATAAACGGCAGATTGTGTTTTGCCTTATATTTATTGATTGATTCCAGATTGGATTCGAGATCGGCCATCAAACTACCCATCATACCGCCGGGAAGTCCGGGAGCAATCAGCAAAGAGTTCATCAGACGGTTTTTCGGCTGATATACAAGCCGAGGAAGTCGTCCATAAATTCCTGAATCATGCCGCGCACTTTCATGTAGGCTTCCATATTGATTTCGGGCACTTGATATCCGGCGTCTTTCAGCATCGCCTGCACACTAAGCAAGTCAGCATGGCCTGTTCCCCATGATAGTGGTTCCATGCCTACGTCGATGTAGTCGCAACCGCTTCGCATACTTCGAGGATGCTTGCCATATTGAATCCGGGACCTGCATGACTGTGATACTGAACGGGGATTTCGGGATGTGCCGCCTTGATATTTGCTACGATCTTACCTAACGATACAGGACGGCCGATACCTGCCATGTCTTTGATACAGATTTCGTCTGCTCCCAGTTTGATAAGTTCCAGCGCCATATTGGTGTAGTACTCTACGGTATGGATAGGCGAATGAGTGATGCAAAGCGAGCATTGCGAAATCATGCCTGCTTCCTTTGCGTATGTGATGGAAGGAGCAATGTTACGCACGTCGTTCAATCCGCAGAACGTACGGGTAATGTCTGTTCCTTGTGCTTTCTTTACTTTGTAGAATAATTTGCGGACGTCTGCCGGAACGGGGCTCATACGGAGTCCGTTCAGTGCGCGGTCGAGCATGTGGGTTTGAATACCGGCTTCATGGAACGGTTTTGTCCATTCGCGTACCGCTTTATTCGGGTTTTCACCAAACAATAAATTTACCTGTTCAAAACCTCCGCCGTTTGTTTCTACGCGGGCAAAACAGCCCATTTCAATGATGGCAGGAGCTACCTTTACGAGTTGGTCTACACGAGGTACGTATTTTCCGGCAGATTGCCACATATCTCGGAAAACCAAACTAAACTTTACTTCTCTTTTCATGTCTTTCAGTGATATTCTTTATAGATTTATAATTTTTCTACTTTAGTGATTTTTCCTTTACCTTGTGTCACCACATTACAGCAGCTGTAATGGCGGCTAAGATGTTTCCCGGAACAGGGGCAGGACCTTGCGATGCTTCCCGCTTCACAGGAACCACTTCTTCAGGAGCATACTTGTTGACTAATGTAATCAACAACTTACCTAAATAAATCACAATCAGCAGAATAACAAACACGGTAGCCATTCCGACCACCATCAGCAGGATCGCTGTTTCGATATTTTCCATATAATAAACTATTAGTATTTTAAGTTGTTCGTCTAAAAAGCGTTCGAAAATACCAAATTTTTATTATAAAATAAATTAAGAAAGGAATATAATGTATAAAAACGTCATTTCTCTGATTGGAAAACTGGGGAAGTTTATGATTTATGATTATAATTTATGATTTATGATTTAGCGTGCCATCCACATCTAAACTAAATTCCCATTATCTTATTTACTATCTGCTTCTATTGCACAACCCAAATAGTAAATAGTAAATAGTCCAATAGTAAATCGTCCTATCTATCGTTCCTACAAAAAATGTGAGAGAAAGCCCCTCAACTTTCTCTCACATTCTGATAAAACAATTATTAAATAAAAATACTCAATGATAGACCGGTTCAGCTTTCTGGTTTCATACTCTCTTAACCTACTATTAAACTACCAGATAAAACCGGCCTTGTTAAACCTCTCATGCGCCATCACGGCTTTCATTCTTTTAATTAGCGTAGCAGTCTAGTTGAAAAACTCTTTTTTAAGCCAACTAAGTCTGTTTAATCGGAAAAAACAAGCCTCTAAAGCTCATATCACGTCCGATGAGGGAATCTTTCCGGCTTACGTTTGTGGCAGGAATAATTCATCTGCCGCTGTCTATTGTTTGCTTTGAGCCCTAGTTTGCATTTCTTTTAAAACATTGTTTGTTTTGGGTTAAATTTAAATTTTATAAAAAGCATCTATTGTTTGTTTTGAGTTTAGCTTGTAATTCTCTATAAAACATCTATTGTTTGTTCTGAATCCCGGCCTTATTTCTGCCGGATAATTTCTAATTTCTTCTACTACAACATTTAATCTTCTAATCAATTCTACCGTTTTCTTCAAATATCATTAAATAGCTCATCTATTAGAAAGAGAAGCATCTGTTGTTTTTTTACCAAGAAAAAATGAAGAAAATTTGAAGAAAAACAAAAAAGCCTCTTCTGGATAGTCAGAAGAGGCTTTTTTTATTGCAAAATAATTTCTTTCCCTCGAATTTGATAACTGATCCCACACGATCCAAAGACTTTTTCCAGTGTGGCGTTCAGGTCTTTCGTTAAGACCGTCCCGTTGTAGGTCAGCCCCTCGCATTTCTCATGTCCGACGACTGTTACTTCAAATATATGCTCAATATCTGCCACTACATTTATTAGCGGATCGTCTTCATACCCCAACACCTCGGGGAACTCCGATTCTTCTGCCTTTTTCTCTACCGGCACAATCTTGTTCTCATCGCAATGAACGCTTTCCCCGGCAAGCAATGTACGCTTACCTACAGCAGTCTCGACTTGCACACTTCCTTCCTCACAGTTGACGGTCATCTTCTTTCCTTGCTGATCGATGAGGAATTTCGTTCCCAGTACGGTTACGTCGCCGGCTTCTGTACGGACCGTGAATGTCTTGCCTTTGGTTACGTTAAAAGAGGCTTTACCCAATAGTTGCAATTTGCGCTCCCAAAGCCATGTGATATGATTGTAAGTCAGGCGGGAATTTTCCATCACCTGCACAGTACTGCCATCCGGCAATTCATAGTTCATAGCAGTGTTATCAGTCACCACCTTTTCTTCTGCCAGGAAGTAACCGCCTATCCCCAAAAGAAGGACAACTGCCGCTGCCACTCCCCATGAGAAAGAGAAACTTCTCCCCGCACCTTGCTTTCTTCTCCGGCTTAAGGCGATCTTATGGCTCTCCTCACGTTGCAACTTCAGCTTATCACCTATTTCTTTTTTACGAGAAAAGATTTCGCCAACCAGAGGAAGTTTTCCTTCTTCTAAGTATTTATCTAAAGATTCTGTCCACTTTTCCATATCTCACACCTCAATTAAAAATCCACAAATTAGCTGCTACCAACAACAAGAAAGATTTGCTCATACGCTCCCGCAAACTGGAGATAGCCATATGAGTAGTATTGTAAACCGTACGTGAAGTGAGTCCCATCACCTGGGCTATTTCTTCCGGACTCATCTTCTTATAGTACTTAAGATACAATACCTCCCGCTGTTGCTTTGTCAAATTGTTCAGCTCTTTCTGTAAAACTTCCAGCTGTTCTTTTTCCAACTCTGAATGGATAATAGCAGTTTCAATATCGATCTCCAGATCAAACTGATATTCGTTTGTGCCTACTTCATCCAGTGATTTTAATGAGCCACTATTCTCCTTTTTCAGTTCGTTCACTATCATGTGTCTCAACGAAACACATAAGTAAGCGGGTATGGATTGAGGAGCCGTGCAAGTTTCTCTTTTCTCAAAGATGTAAACAAACAACGACTGTATCGCCTCGGTTACCAGAGTCTCATCACCGGCTATCTTCATGCCATATCCATACAGTAAATCTGCATATTGCTCATAAAGCTGCCGGAATGCCTCTTCATCCCCTTGCTGAATTTTATCCCAGGATAGTGTCTTCATTTCTATTCACTCATTTATATGAGATATTTTTTTCCTTTTTTACC
>ENA-OQDE01000791-OQDE01000791.1-human-gut-metagenome-genome-assembly--contig:-NODE-791-length-15885-cov-3.660173_pt1 | contig 15885 bp, 16 predicted proteins | sample MGYA00242768_ERZ504595 | MGnify/ENA primary metagenome ERZ504595 (study PRJEB26092, sample SAMD00036307) | human gut metagenome | host: Homo sapiens | study: EMG produced TPA metagenomics assembly of...
CCGAGTTCGTGGACGCGGTGGAGCACATCTCGGATGAGTTCCGCGACATCCACGACCGCACCGACGGCGAGGCGGCCCGCGGCGTGCTCAACGTGGCGATCCTGAACTGCTGGGGCAAGATGCGTTCGTGGATGGCCTACACGGTCGCCCACGCGCTGCCGAACAAGCAGACGTATTCGTATTACGGCATTCTGGAGTCGCTGTCGGGCATGCGCGTGAACGTGCGGTTCATCAGCTTCGATGACGTGCTGGAGCATGGCGTCGCCGACGACATCGACGTGATCGTGACCGGTGGCCCGGTCGACACCGCGTTCTCCGGTGGCTCGGTGTGGGCCGAGGAGCCGCGCCTTGCGGCGACGCTGCGTGCCTGGGTGCCACGGCGGCGGCGCCTGATTGGCGTGGGCCAGCCGAGCGCCCAGCAGTTCCAGGGTCGTTTCTTCCAGCTGGCCGATGTGCTGGGTGTGGACGAGGAGCGTCACCAGACGCTGTCGGTGGACAAGTACTTCCCGGCCGTCACGCCGGAGCACTTCATCACCGCCGACGTGCACCTGGGCGAAGGTGTGCTGCAGGGCTTCCTCGACGCCGGATACCGCAAGCCCCTGTCGGGCTGCGGCGGCGGTCAGGCGATCGGCGAGCTTGGCGGCATCGACTTCGGCGAGCCGATCGCGGACACGTTCCCGGTCAACGAGGACGTGACGCTGCTGCGCGCCGACGGCGGTCAGGTGCAGCTCGCGGTCAACGAGTACGGCAAGGGCCGCGGCGTATACGTCTCCGGTCTGCCCTACTCGGCCGCGAACGCCCGTCTGCTGGAGCGTGCCCTGTTCTGGGCCTCCCACAACGAGGGCAAGTATGCGGCATACAGCTCGTCGAACCCCGAGTGCGAGGTCGCGGTGTTCGACAAGTCGGGTTGCTACTGCGTTGTCAACAACACGGATCGCGCGCAGTCCACGTATGTGGAGCGCGGCGACGGTCGCATCGAGCGCATCGAACTGGCGCCCAGCGGTATCGCCTGGCGCACCATCTGATCCGGTCGCATCATCGCTCCGGATCGGCGTGAACGAGTGAATATCGGGGTCATCGTCGCCTACTCCTTCGACGATGACCCCGATTTTTCATGCCGCCTGTCCATTGTGCGTACATGTACGCATCACCGGATGGGCGGCATAGGTATATTTATTACACGGTAAGCGTGCACAAGCGCGTCGCAACGCAGACAATAATCGCGGATACCCGCGGGGAATGAGGAGTCATGAGCGAGAAGATGGAAGCGGTCGCCACGTCGGAGGCGCCTGTGGCGCTGGGCGCGTACAGCCAGGCGGTAAAGGCCAACGGGTTCGTGTTCGTGTCCGGCCAGCTGGGCATCGACCCACGACCGGCGAACTGGCCGGAGACACCGCCGGTGAGCAGACCGCCCAGGCGCTGAAGAACATCAAGCAGATTCTCGACACGGCCGGCACCGGCATCGAGCACGTCGTGCGCGCGACGATCTACATGAAGAACGTCGAAGATTCAAGGAAGTCGATGCCCGTTACGCCGACGTGTTCATCGGCTCCGTCAAGCCCGCCCGCGTTGCCATCGGCGGCAACGACATCCCCAAGGGCGCCCTCGTCGAGATCGACGCCATCGCAGTTCTGTGACGGTTCGCGGGGAATCCGAACAGTAACCCGCCTTCAACCAAAGCCGTAGCAGTGAGCCTCCACCAGATGCATGATGGAGGCTCACTGCTGTGAGTCGTATTGCATAACCATGTTGCGCCGATGCTGATGGTTCCGTCGGATGTGGCGTATATGAAGGTGATTTGCGTCCGTAAGTGCGCGCCGAAACGACGACTGTGCGCACTTACGGACGCTTTGGGAGCGCCCCCCCAATCTCGCTCCGCTCGACAGCCCCTGTCAGCGGGAGTACGACCAACGCTCCCGCTGGCGGGGCTGTCGCAAAGCGACTGAGGTGGTTCACACGTGACACGCTATATAGAGTCATCAAACGTGTCTTCCAAATCATCTCCGGCCAATCCACCGCATATGTGATGCGGTGGTGAAGGAGTGACGCGGATCACCCTGATTCTTACCCTCGAATGCCCCGAACACAGCTGCGCGGCCTATGATGACCTGCACCAATGGCGTTGGCGCGACTATGTCGCGCGGCGAAATATGGAAGCGGGGTGTGAGATGCACGGGCGCGAAGGACGAGGACGGCTGTCCGGATCCGTTGTGGCGGTGGTTTCCGTACTGGCATGTATCGCCATGCTTGCCGGATTGGTGATGGGCACGACGCATGTGGTCGGCTGGGTGTTCGATGCGATCGCACTGGCGTCGCCACAGCATCGCCCGATCGTCATCGCGCATCGTGGCGACACCCGGCATGCTCCCGAGAACTCGCTGGCTTCCATTCGCGCCGCAAAGCAGAACGGCGCCGATTTCGCCGAAATCGACGTGCGGCTGACCAAAGACGGCATACCCGTGGTGTTCCATGACCGCAGAACCGGGCGTCTGGACGCGGGCGGTCGCAACGTGCTGGTGAACAGTATGCCGTTGTCCGCATTGCAGCGCATGATCATGCAGCAACGCGGCATGCGGTATTCGGTTCCCACGCTGCGTCAGGCGTTGGACGACGCTTCCATGTCACGTCCGGGGCAGCGGCGGTTCGGCTTGCTGCTGGACATCAAGACGGACGCGCGGTATGCCCGGAAAGTGGCCGATGCCGTGGTGCGTGTGGTCGAGGATTCCAAATACGCCGGCAATCTGATGGTGATGTCGGCCAACCCGTATGCGGTGATGGTCTTCAAGAGCATGCGTCCGCAGTGGCATGTAGGCCTGTGCGCCAGCGGCAGGCCCGATCTGACGCAATGGGACGATGACGGCACGAGCGAAGCGCGGTTCATGGACGGGGCCGCGCGGGTCGAGACCGTGCGCCGCGAAGTGACGGCGAAGCGCGGCGGAAAGCAGCGAAAGCATCCCATGTTCCGTGGAATGCGCGGCGAGGCCATGGACTTCGTCGTGTTCCGCACGCGGGACGTCACATCAAGACTGCTGCGGAATGCGCGGCTGCGCAGAATTCCCGTATATGTCGACTCGGTGGATTCATACGATGCCGCGAACGGCTTGCTGCGCCACGCGTCAGCGGACTGCTCGGCGAGAACATCACGCCGTTGCAGCAGGCTTGTTCGTCATATCACGGGCTTCCCGAACCGTTCTCGTCGCCGGACGATGACGATCGCTCCCAGGCGTGACGCCGGCCGATCCCGCGTCGGTGCATGAACCGGACGTTCGCTGTCAAAGTGCCCGGTACACTAGGGAGAATGAGTCCTGAAGCGCTTAGTGAACTGATTGAAACCATTGCCCACGATCTGGTCGCCGCCGGAAAAGCCGGTACCCTGACCGACGATTTGATTCCCGAAACCGCCAAATTCGCCGTGATGCGCCCGAAGGATCGCGCGCACGGCGATTGGGCCTCCAACGCCGCCATGCAGCTGGCCAAGAAGGCCGGCATGAAGCCGCGCGATTTGGCCGAGCTGTTCGCCGAGCGGCTGACCGCCGCCGACGGCATCTCGACCGTCGAGGTGGCGGGGCCCGGCTTCATCAACATTACGCTGGATTCCGCCTCCGCCGCCGCGGTGGCCGACAAGGTGCTGGCCGATGGCGCAGGCTACGGCAAGAACGCGCACCTCGGCGGCAAGACGCTCAACCTGGAGTTCGTCTCCGCCAACCCGACCGGCCCGATTCACATCGGCGGCACCCGTTGGGCCGCCGTCGGCGACTCGATGGCCCGCGTGCTAGAGGCCAACGGCGCCAAGGTTGTGCGCGAATACTACTTCAACGATCACGGCGAGCAGATCAACCGTTTCGCAAAGTCCCTGGTCGCAGCCGCGCACGGCGAGGAGACGCCCATTGACGGATACAAGGGCAAGTACATCAACGAGATCGCGGACCGCGTGATCGCCGAGGCGGAGGCCGATGGCGTGGATGTGCTGAGCCTGCCGCGCGTCGACGGCGGCCTCGACAAGGACGGCAACCCGCTCGGCGAGGGCGATTCCGAGCAGCGCGAGGAGTTCCGCAAGCGTGCCGTGCCGATGATGTTCGACGAGATTCAGCGCTCGATGAAGGAATTCCGAGTCCGCTTCGACGTGTGGTTCCACGAGAACAACCTATACAAGGACGGAGAAGTCGACCGCGCGATTGAGGAGCTGCGCAGTCGCGGCGACATCTTCGAGAAGGATGGAGCCACCTGGTTTGAATCCACCAAGCATGGCGATGACAAGGACCGCGTCATCATCAAGTCGAACGGTGACTTCGCCTACTTCGCTGCCGACATCGCCTACTACTGGAACAAGCGTCACCGCGCTGTGGATCCGGCCGACGTGGCGATTTACATGCTCGGCGCCGACCATCATGCTATATCGGTCGTATGATGGCCATGTGCGCCGCCTTCGGCGACGAGCCGGGCGTGAACATGCAGATTCTCATCGGCCAGCTGGTCAATGTGATGAAGAACGGCAAGCCCGTGCGCATGTCTAAGCGCGCTGGCAACGTCGTCACCATCGACGATCTGGTTGAGGCCGTTGGCGTGGATGCGGCCCGTTACTCGCTGGCCCGTACCGACTACAACACGTCGGTGGATATCGATCTGGATCTGCTGACTTCGCATTCCAATGAGAACCGGTGTACTACGTGCAGTATGCGCACGCGCGTTCCTGCAATGTGGACCGCAACGCGGCCGCTGCGGGCATCGGTACCGAAGGCGCTGACCTGAGCCTGCTTGACACCGAGCGGACGGCGAGGTGCTCGCCGCGCTCGCCCAGTGGCCGGCGACTTTGGCTCTGGCCGGCGACCAGCGTGCCCCGCACAAGGTGGCGCACTATCTGGAAGACCTGGCCGGTGCTACCACAAGTGTACAACGTCGAGCGCGTGGTTCCGATGGCGCTGACCGACCCGAGGAGCGTCTGGATGACGCCGCTCGCGAGGCACTGCGCATCGCCAAGAACCCCGAACCGGCACGTGCCGCCGCACGCCTCAAGCTCAACGATGCCGTGCGCACGGTCATCGCCTCCGGTCTCGACCTGCTCGGCGTCACCGCCCCCGACAAGATGTGACCTAGGCTGCCCCTGGTCGCGTGTAGCGCGACTGGGGGCGGTTCTCATTCAGGTACTCTCCGACCGAGCCTCCGCCTTATGGTCGGGAAGTGGTATCACGGTGCCGGTTCTGGCACAATGGCACAGTAATAGGAAAAGCGGCAAGCCCTGAGCGAAAGAGGAGCAATGACTGGATCTGCTGTGCGTGTGGACGGAACGCAAGGTATCACCCCCATCTGGCCGGTGGCGACGGCAGTGAATGCCGAAGGCGCCCTGACGTTCCACGGGCGCACCGCCGAGTCGCTGCTTGACGAGTTCGGATCCCCGCTGTATCTGATCGACACTGACGAAGTTTCCGCCCGCGCCAGATATTTCGTGCGCGCGGCGGCCGACGCCTTCACCAACTCCACCACGCACGTGAGTTTCGCCGGTAAGGCGTTCCTCTCCAAAGAAGTCGTGCGGTTGGTGACCGATGCAGGCATGCTCGTCGACACATGCTCGATGGGGGAGATGCGCATCGCGCTCGCCGCAGGCGTCCCCGGCCGTCGTCTGGTGCTGCACGGCAACAACAAGTCCGACGCGGAAATCGAACTCGCCATCGAGCAGGGCTTTGCGAAAATCGTCGTGGACGAGCCGGATGAGCCGGCCCGCATCGCCGCCATCGCGCGACGACTCGGCAAGCGTGTCCGCGTGATGCTGCGCGTGACCGCCGGCATTCACGCCGGTGGCCACGAATACATCTCCACCGCGCATGAGGATCAGAAGTTCGGCGTGCCGCTGCTGCCGGCCGGCGCCGATGCCGCGGCACTCAGCGTACTGGACGAACTCACGGCTGATCCAGCAGGCGTGACGCCGGCTGTTACGAACGCGCACATCGCCGAACGCGATGGTGATGCCGGTGACGGGAATGCGAAGCCCGAGCGCGAACTGCACTACGACGTGAAGTACCCGTACGACCTGAGCCACGAGGAGATCCCCGAAAAGGACAAGGCGCTCGCCGCCGCGATGGAAACCGTGGCGGATGGGCCGGCACTGGCCGTGCTCAAGGACATCCTCACACGGTCCGACGAGTTGGAACTCGTCGGCATTCACTCTCATATCGGTTCCAACATCCATGACGCAGACGCCTTCATCCAGGCCGCCAAGCGCATGATGCTGCTGCGCAAGACCTTCTACGCCACCGACGCCTATACGCTGCCCGAGGTCGACTTGGGCGGCGGCTACTCCGTGGCATACACCGACGGCGAGGATTCGATGGACGTGCGCGTCGAGCTGCGTCGTCTCGCCGAAGCGGTCGGTGCCATCAACCGTGCGCTCGGTGTGCCCGCGCCGGCCATCAGCTTCGAGCCAGGACGATGGATCGTCGCCCCGGCCGGCGTGACCCTGTATCGTGTGGGCACGATCAAGCCGGTGCATCTGTCCGACACCAAAGACAAGACCGGCAATCCCATCGATGAGCGCGTGTACGTGTCGGTGGACGGCGGCATGAGCGACAATATTCGCCCAGCGCTGTACGGCGCCGACTACACGGTCCGGCTGGCCAACCGTCGCGGGTCGGACGAGTCGATGCTGGTGCGCGTAGTCGGCATGCATTGCGAGTCCGGCGACATCATCGTGCACGAGGACAGGCTTCCGGCCGACCTCAGGCGCGGCGACATCCTCGCCGTGCCGGTGACGGGCGCATACGGCCGCACGATGGCGAGCAACTACAATCAGGCGCTGATTCCTGCCGTGGTCGCCGTGAGTGAAGCCGGCGCACATGTGATGATCCGTCGCCAGACCATTGACGACCTGCTGGATCTGGATCAGGGCTGACCGTTCAGCGCCAGCGGCAAGATAAAAAAGCAAAAAGCAGTAGAACTCAAAAAAGGAGTCCTCCCCGGCTATCAGGGAGGACTCCTTATTGTTTGTTGTGGTTGTGTCTACCGAATCACTTGGTGACGATGGTGCCAATCGGAGCGCCGGTAGCCACCGCACCCTTGGCGGTGATCGACAGCTTATCGATCTTGGCCGGGTTGGTGAACACGACGATCACGTCGGTGGGCTTTCCAGCGGACTTGACCACATTCCAGTCCACGTCGACCAGCGCGTCTCCGGCGTTCACCTGCTGGCCTTCGCTGACCATCATCGTGAACGGGGATCCGGCGAGCTGTACAGTATCCACGCCGATGTGCACGAGCACTTCCACTCCGGCGGGAGTGGTGATGCCCACTGCATGCTTGGCCTGGGCGACCGTGGTAATCTTGCCGGCGACCGGGGCGACCACACGACCCGACGTGGGAACCACAGCGAATCCGTCGCCAAGGATCTTGGCGGCGAAGGTCTCGTCGGGCACTTCCGTGATCGGCTTGATGGCACCGTCCACAGGGGCGAGCACCGCGTTGTCAGCGGCTTTCACCTTGGGGCGGGGGCAGCGGCAGCGGGGGCTGCCGTCACGCTTTGGGGAACCACCACCGATGGCGGGCTTGCCATACAGGGCGGACAGAGCGTCAGCCACGGCCTGCACCTGCGTGCCGACGATGATCTGGACGTTCTTCTTGTCGATCACCTTGACACCGGGGACGCCGGTCTTGCGGATGGCGTCGACGTCGACCTTCGAGGAATCCACGACGCCCATGCGCAGACGGGTGATGCAGTTCTCGATTTCGGTGATGTTGTCGTGACCGCCCAGTGCGGCGTACAGCTTGCCGGCGAGGTCGGCGTACTTGTCACCGGTGGACGAGGTCGCGGTGTCGAACGCTGCGGAGGCGGCATCGTCGTCATCGTCATCGCCACGGCCCGGGGTCTTCATGTTGAACTTCCTGATCATGAAGTCGAACACGAAGTAGTAGATGACCGCGAAGACGAGGCCCTGAACGATAAGCATCCACGGCATATGAGCTGCGGGAACCTTCAGCGACAGGAACCAGTCGATGAAGCCTGCGGAGAAGTTGAAGCCTGCGATCCACTGGAACGAAGCGGCGATGAACACCGAGATGGCGGTGAGCAGCGCGTGCACCACGTACAGCGGGAAGGCGGCGAACATGAAGGAGAACTCCAGCGGCTCGGTGACACCGGTGAGGAACGCGGCGATCGCACCGGCGAGCATCAGGGATCCGGTGGCCTTCTTGTTCTCGGGCTTGGCGTTCTTGTAGATCGCGAGTGCACCGGCCGGCAGACCGAACATCATGATCGGGAAGAAGCCGGCCTGGTAGATGCCGGTGACGTACACGCCGAACGGGTGGAATCCGCCGGTGGCGATGACCGCGCCACTGGCCGGGTCGGCGCTGCCCCAGAACTTGCCGATGTCATTGATGTTGGCAAGGTTGAACCAGAACACGTTGTTCAGTGCGTGGTGCAGACCGGTCGGGATAAGCAGACGGTTGAAGAAGGCGTAAATGCCGGCACCGACGGCGCCGAGGCCCATGATGGACTCGCCGAACCAGACCAGCGCACCGTAGACGCCGGCCAGATGAACAGCAACAGCAGCGAGATGATGGACATGACCGCGGCGGTCAGAATCGGCACGCAACGGCGGCCGGAGAAGAACGCCAGGAAGTCCGGCAGTTTTGTCTTGCCGAACTTGTTGTATAGCGCACCTGCCACGCAGCCGACCAGGATGCCGAAGAACACGTTCTTGTTGCCGATGGCGCCAGCGGCGAATGCCGGGTGCTCGGTGTCGACCTTGGTGGCGTCGAAGCCAAGGAACATGGACGCGGAGCCCATGATCGTGGTGACGGTCAGGAAACCGACTAGTGCGGACAGTGCCGAGGCACCGTCCTTGTCGCGAGCCATGCCGATGGCGACACCAACGGCGAACAGCAGGCCCAGATTGTCGAGGATCGCGCTGCCGGTCCTGCACAGGTAGGCAGCGACGACGTTACTGCCACCCCAACCGCTCGGGTCGATCCAATAACCGATGCCCAGGAAGAGTGCTGCAGCAGGCAGACACGCAACGGGCAGCATAAGAGCGCGACCAAGGCGCTGGATATATGCTTTCATTCCAACCTCCCTCTGAGGATACGGGCGGCGCTTTCTTCCGCCACAATTCCCGTTCGCGTACCATCCCACCATTGGATCGGACGCTCGCGAGTATGTCAGCAACGCCGCTTCAATGAACAATGGTACGTGACTTTTACGATATGAGGCCCGTGTTTCGTTAAGATTATTTGCTAAATATGCAGGAAACATGGCGGGTGTATAAGAGCTCAGCCTTACGAGAAACTGGTGTTTCGCGATTTCTCTGTTTACGGCGTCAATTTGTAAATCTACTTTACTTCGGCGTGTCGTTAGCGCTGCTACAAAGTGGAAAGCCAAGGGAAACGAGGCCATTGGGAGCTGGATCCGGCCTCCGGTGCGTTGACGGGCGGCGTGTCGGATTCATTCCGTAGGATGGTACACAGTGACGCCGGCCCGGCGACCCTCTATCGGGGAGTGGCGGCCGGGCGCGCCAAACACCGCTGAAGGAAGGAAATCCGTGGCACAGCTGAATGACAACCCCATCCGTGTCGGACTGTTGGGAGCGGGAACCGTCGGATCACAGACCGCACGTCTGCTGGTGGAGCAGAAGGACGAACTCGCCGCCCGCATCGGGCGTCCGATCGAGCTGGTCGGCGTGGCCTGCCTGGATCCCGATGAGGTGGACTTCCCCTGGATCGACAAGTCTCTGCTGACGACCGACACGATGAAGGTCGCCACCAACGCCGACATCGTCGTCGAGCTGATCGGCGGCACCACAGTGCCCGCACGTTCGTGATGGCCGCGATCGAGTCGGGAGCTCCGTGGTCACCGCCAACAAGGCGCTGCTTGCCAAGTACGGCCCGGAAATCTACACCGCGGCCGAGGCCAAGGCGTCGACATCTACTTCGAAGCGGCCGTTGGTGGCGCCATCCCGTTCCTGCTGCCGCTGCGCGAATCCCTGGCGGGCGACAAGGTGACCAGCATGCTGGGCATCGTCAACGGCACCACCAACTACATTCTCGACGAGATGACCACCAAGGGCCTGCAGTTCGATGACGTGCTCAAGGACGCCCAGGCCAAGGGATACGCCGAAGCCGATCCGACCGGCGACATCGAAGGCTACGATGCGGCCAACAAGGCCGCGATTATGGCCACGCTCGGCTTCCACACCAACGTGACGATCGATGACGTGAGCGTCGAGGGCATCACGAAGATCACCGCCGACGACATCGCCGCGGCCGCCGCCGAGCACAAGGTCATCAAGCTGCTCGCCGTCGTGGAGAACGGCGAGGCCGGTGTGTCGGCGCGCGTCTACCCGGCGCTGATTCCCGAATCGCACCCGCTGGCATCCGTGCACGGCTCATTCAACGCCGTGTTCGTCAAGGCCGAGGCGGCCGACGACCTCATGTTCTACGGCCGCGGTGCGGGCGGCGCTCCGACCGCTTCCGCCGTCGTCGGCGACGTGGTCACCGAAGCCCGCCACATCGCTCAAGCTGCACCGGCCCATCCATCCCCATGTACACGAGCTGCCCCAAGGCGCCGATCAGCGCCAGCCGCGCCGCGTTCGCCGTGCGGTTCCTCATCCACGACAAGCCGGGCGTGCTCGCCGCCATCGCCAAGGAGTTCGCCGACCACGGCGTGTCGATCAACGGCGTCAATCAGGATCTCAAGCCGACGATGACCGATCCTGGTTATGACGGCGAGATCCAGCAGCTGCGCATCGTCACGCATCTGACCGACGAGGTCACGCTGCGTGAGACCGTCGAAGCCGTCCGCACGCTGGACTTCGTCACCGGAAAGCGTCCATCCTGCGCGTGCTCGACTAGTCATACGGTTGCCTGCCCCCCCGCTGGCGGGGGCTGTCGGCGAAGCGACTGGGTGGTTTCGCGGCGTTTCCGCGAACACCCCGATCTCACTATCGTTTGCTCCCCTCCCCGTCAGCGGGGACGGAATCGCTGAATCAAGGAATCATGGAACCAATCTGTACACAGGTCAAGGTCCGCGTGCCGGCTACAAGCGCCAATCTGGCTCCGGCTTCGACACGGTCGGCCTCGCCCTCGATTATCATGACGAACTCACCTTCACGCTCAGCCGTGACCCGTCCAATCGCGCCGCGCAAGTGCTGATCTATGGCGAGGGCGAGGACACGCTGCCGCGCGACGAGACCCATCTGGTCGTCTCCACGTTCCGCAAGGCATGCCAGACCTTCGGCCTGGGCAAGGTCGGGTTCATCCTCGAAGCGCACAACAACATCCCGCAGGCGCGCGGCATGGGGTCGTCCGCCGAAGCCATCGTGGCGGGCATCGCCGCCGCTGCCGCGTTCGCGCAGGAGGACCGGCTCAACCGCGATTCCATCTTCGAGCTGGCGGCCGCCATCGAAGGCCATCCCGACAACGTGGCGCCGGCGGTGTACGGCGGCATGACCGTCTCATGGAACTTCGACACGGCCGAAGGGGTCGGCTCGGTGCCGATCCCCGGTGGAGACCCGCTGCACGGCGGTTTCCACACGGTCAAGTACGCGGTCGATCCGGGCGTCACGGCGGCCGTGTTCGTGCCCGACTACGAACTGTCCACCGAGAAGGCGCGCGAGGCGCTGCCCGGCGAGGTCGCCTATCGCGACGCGGTGTTTAACGTGTCGCGCGTGGCGCTGATGGCCGCGGCGATGAACCCGCGCGCGCTCGCGTCCGGCGAAGAGCCGAACGCGCTGCTGTACGCTGCCACGCAGGATCGCCTGCACCAGCCGTATCGCAAGGGGCTCATGCAGCCGTCATGGGACCTGATTCAGGCGTTCCGTTCCCGTGGTTTCGCCGCCATGGTGTCCGGCGCCGGCCCGTGCGTGCTGGTGCTGCATCACGGCGACGCCGTGGCGGACATCGATGAGGTCGCGGCGGAACAGCTGGCTTCCGGCCATTGGAAGGTGCTGCACCTGCCATCGACACGGTCGGCGTGCAGGTCGAGCGTAAGTAGGAATACCGACGTGCCTCCTCGCCCGCTCTTCGGGCCGGAGATGAGGGGAGCGCGAAGTTGCCGGTTGGGTGATGCGGCAGCTGGTGCGGCGGCAAAAGAAAGGTGACGATCATGTCCATTCCGATGATTCTGGCGTCGAAGTCCCAGCCGCGCCGGGATGTGCTGTATGCGGCCGGCATCTGCCCGACCATCCGCGTGTCCCATGTCGATGAGCCGGCTGCGCTGGAAAAGGCCGCCGCCGAGCGCGGCGTCACCGTTGACCAGCTGAACGTCGAACAGCGCGTGATGATTTTGGCCGAGGCCAAAGCGCAGGCCGTGCATCAGGCGTACCGCGATGTCGCCGACGCGGCCGCGAGCGCGACGGGCGAGCGCGTGATCGCGTACCCGTTGCAGGCCGCGGAGCTTCGCGGCGAGATGAACGTCGCGGACATACCTCGCCAGAGTGGCGCTCCGCTTGACTATTCGAAGGCGCCGATCGCGATGACCCGTGACTTCTCCGGCGTGGACATGCCGACCGTCACCGAGCCGATATCCAATGTGATTGCCATGCAGCCGGGGCTCACTCGGGCGAGCAGCGGCCCTCTGATCGTCGGCTGTGATTCGATGTTCCTGCTTGACGGCGAATGCTACGGCAAACCGCACAGCGTCGAGGTGGCGCGTGAGCGACTGCACCGCATGAGCGGCGCCACCGGCGAGCTGTGGACCGGACACTGCGTGATCGACTTCGCGTCCGGGCGCGTCGAGCGCGGCGCGAGTCATGCCGTCGTGCGGTTCGGCGAGTTCAGCGACCGCGACATCGAACGATACATCGCCACCGGCGAGCCGCTGGAAGTCGCGGGATCGTTTACGCTGGAAGGTTTCGGCGGCGCGTTCATCGACGGCATCGACGGCGACCCGCACGGCATCATCGGCATCAGTCTGCCGCTGCTTCGCCGACTCGTCGGCAAGCTCGGCGTGGACTGGACCGACCTGTGGAACGTGGCCGCGGGGAATCGGCGCCCGAAGACAAGACCGGAGGCAGCGGAGTCGTGCCGCCCAAGGAGAACGTGCATCAGCCGGCGACGGCTGGATCGACTGCGCATGCGGGCGCAAGCACTGGGGATTGAACGGTGCCTCCGGCGTGCTGCTCGCGCGGCGTGACCCCAAGAGCGGCGAAGTGACCAGCGTGGTGATGCAGCATCGCGCCGCGTGGAGCGCGGAAGGCGGCACATGGGGCATTCCCGGCGGCGCGACGGCCGACGGCGAAAGCCCGATCGAGGGTGCGCTGCGCGAGAGCTACGAGGAAGCGAACATCACGCCCGAAGACATCGAGGTGGTCGGGTCCTACCGTGAGGATCACGGGCCATGGGCGTACACCACGGTCTTCGCGTTCGAGAAGCCCGGTCACCGGGTCGTGCCGCGGGCGAACGATGACGAGAGCATGGAAATCGAATGGGTGCCGATCGACGAAGTGCCCGACCGCAAGCTCTTGACCGCGATGCGCACAGACTGGCCGCGCTTCGCCGAGCGCCTGCACGCGCTGGCCGCTGCCGCACGGTGTTCGTGACGGTTACTGCAGTTGCGCCAAACGCTGGTAGATGTCGGATGGAAGGTGGCGGTTTGCGAATCCTTTGACGCGAATTCCCGTGTCGAGGGGCATATACACGATGCGCGTGTCGGCGCGCGACTGTTGGCCTCGTCGATGTTGGAAGTGGAAGGAACGCCACCCGCTGAAACCGTACTTGAGAGGGCTTCCTTCCACGTTGCCCTCCACGAGCTGTGTCAGGGCTCGGTGAACGCTGGCCACCGCCATCTTGAATTCGCCTTCGTCGGGCCAGATATATGCCAGAAGAATCACATCATCCGCAAGTGCATCCGGATCCATATACAGACCGCGGACGGACGAGATGATGGCAATGGTTTGCTCCAATAATGCGTAGTCGGCGGCCATCAGCGACCGCCATCAAGGAACGCGTGAATCTTATCCTTGCGCCGCTTCAGACTTTCCTGCGCCGACTGTGACAGCTCGGAGCCGGTCTCCCATTGTTCCTTATCGCCTCGGGCGGTGAACATCTGCTGTATGGTGAGGCGTTCGACCTCGGATTCCAGCGCATTGATGACATCCAGCATCTCGTTGAGAGAGTCCACGGACACCAGATAGCCGGCTGTGTCGGCGCGGTCGACGATTTCCAGCAATCCCCGCTGCTCCAGCGCCTTCCGCCATGCGTTCGAACGGGACAACTCGGTCAACCCGATGCGAGAGCCCGGCGTGGAGATTTCTCGTAACGCTCCGCACGTTCCTTGATGTCCATGTAAGTCACCACCTTAATCACAACAAAATATGCATTATATTACGCATAGTACTACATGATATAATGCAATATATATTCACGACTGCCGAGCCGTACCGCAGACGAGCGACTGGGGGGGCTTAGTCTCGCTTCGCGACAGACCTTCGGGCCCTGCAATCACGGACGCCTGTGGGTGCTCAGGGTAGTGCCACCACTCTCTTCCCCTAATCCTTCCGGATGAGGGGAGAACCGGTTCGCCGCAAGGCTCATACCGCCGCCCGATGGCCGGTCGCGTGCCGCCTGCGTAATCTCGGAGGCATGAACACAGCAACATCGCAATCTCAGTCCCGCGCCCGGTCTCAGTCGTGGACACCGGTGATCGAGGCCCGTGACCTGGTCATGGACTACACCGCAGGCATGGCCCGTGTGCAGGCGGACCACAGTGTCACCGGCGTGATGCCGCGAGGCGCCGGAACGGCGGCCCCCATCCGTATGCGGCCGGCGGAACCGGCCACGCCATGCCCGCCGTGCATACGCTAGCGCTCAATCACGTGAACTTCGACTTGGCCCCGGCGAGACGGTCGCGTGATGGGACCGTCCGGTTCCGGCAAGTCGACGCTGCTGCACGCGCTCGCCGGCATCATCCGCCCGACGTCGGCACGGTGACCTTCCAAGGCGCGAATCTGACCGCGATGAGCGACGCGGACCGGACCAAACTGCGCCGCGGTGCGTTCGGCTTCGTGTTCCAATCCGGACAGCTGTTGCCCGAGTTGCCGGCGGTGGAGAACATCGCGTTGCCGATGATGCTGGACGGCGCCGACTACCGTTCCGCCACCGATGCGGCGATGCTGTGGCTGGAACGGCTGGGTTTGCGGCAGCTGGCCTCGCAGCGGCCCGGCGAGATGAGTGGCGGCAGATGCAGCGCATCGCCATCGCCCGCGCACTTGCCGTACAGCCGGCGGTCGTCTTCGCCGACGAGCGACCGGCGCGCTCGACCAGTCCACCGGCCGCGAGGTCATGAGCATTCTCATGGATGCCGCGCGTGATAATGGCGCTGCGTGGTGATCGTCACTCATGATCCCAACGTCGCCGGCTTCTGCGGCCGCACGATGACGATGCAGGACGCCGCCTCAGCCAGACGGTTGACGCCGGCCTTGCCCCCGCTGGCGGGGTTCGGCATCCGCAGGCTGACTGGGGGCGGCCCGAGAGCGCTGAACCACCCTCAGTCTCGCTGCACCCGGCAGTTCCCGCAGGAGGCGCCCAATGAGCACGTTCGCACTATGGCGGCTGTTCCACCGCCCAGGCCGGCGCGGCGGCTCCAGCCACACATCGGCGTTGGCCATCGTCGCGTTCGCGGCGGCGACGGCCATCTTCCTGACCGTGCTGGGCGGCGTGCACGGGTTCATCTGGCGCGCGTCCGCCGACCATACGCTGAAATGCCTGATTGACAGGTCGACCTGCGCGCCGGGCACATGGGCGGTGTGGGCCGGACGGCTTAAGGACCAGCACGACTGGGCGCAATACGCCAGCACGTACGTGATGCTGGCGGCCTTCGCCTGCATACTGCTGATCGTGCCGTTCGTGGCGCTCGCCGGCTCGGCGGCGCGATTGGCGGCATCGCGGCGGGACGCGCGATTGGCG
>ENA-OQDE01000792-OQDE01000792.1-human-gut-metagenome-genome-assembly--contig:-NODE-792-length-15842-cov-2.998855_pt1 | contig 15842 bp, 13 predicted proteins | sample MGYA00242768_ERZ504595 | MGnify/ENA primary metagenome ERZ504595 (study PRJEB26092, sample SAMD00036307) | human gut metagenome | host: Homo sapiens | study: EMG produced TPA metagenomics assembly of...
ACTGCTGTATTTACATACCCTCGTGATCCATTATCAGCTGGTATAGAGGATTGTCATTTGCATAAGGCCTTTTCTGTCGGACGATTTCTAAAGATAGCTTCACTAAAGATATATTGGTCATCTCTGTCTACTGTTGTAGCTACGCTTTTGAATTGTTCGATCCGTCCGTTAATATTCATTCCTACTTTTAATCCTTTAACTATTTCAGACTCAACATTTGATTGAATATTATATCTGCTGAAATCAGAAGAATCGAACATTCCATCTTGATTGGTTATGCTAAAACTCAAATAATACTTTGTTTTGTCGGAACCGCCGGAAGAATTAATGTTAAAGTGTGATTGAGGAGCATTTTTTCTAACGATGAATTTTTTCCAGTCAAAGCTTTGATAACCGGGTTCTGTTCCTGCTTGCCATTTGTCATACTCTTCTCTTGTCCAGCTCGTCTGACCATAAAGGTTCATGTCTTGTTCCACTCTCATATCTACATTGGGCAGCATTCATCATTTCAGGAAATTGTGTAAAATTTTGCCATCCATGACGATAGGAAATATTTAGAGTATTTGATGTTTTGTATGCTCCGCTCTTGGTGGTTACTACAATTACTCCATTAGATGCTTGGATTCCGTAAATACTTGCTGATGCATCTTTGAGCACGGTAACGGACTCAATGTCAGTAGGGTCCAGGTTATCAAATTGTCCCTGATCTTTTTGTATGCCGTCAAATAATAAAAAGAGGTGTACCCAAGTTTCGGATTTCAATATTTGCACCTGCTCCTGGTCCTCCGGATGCTTGACGGGTTGCAACTCCTGCCATTTTTCCCATTAATGCACTTGTCGTTTTGGTTGCTGTTGATTGCATTAATTCCTTGTTTCTAATATCAGAAATCGCACCTGTTACTCTTTTTGCTTTGATTGTTGTGTAACCGACGACAACAACTTCATCAAGTAATTGTAGATCCTCTTGTAAAGTGACAGATGATAGTTTTTTGCGGTCTCCTGCTTTTATTTCCTGGGGGATAAATCCAATCATAGAAAAAAGCAATACGGATTGTTCATCCGGAACGTCAATAGAATAGTTTCCATCTATATCGGTTATTGTTCCGATCGTTGTATTTTTAACGCTTATGTTAGCTCCGACTAATGGCTCGCCATTTGTGTCCCTTACCGTACCTGTAACTCGAATACTTGTTTGTTCGGATGATTGAGATTTCATATTCTTATCGGTGGCATTATCGGTGAATAAAACGATGTGATTATTAAGCATCGAATATTTTACATCTGTGTTTTGAAATATTTCGTCCAAAATGGCAGATATAGGTTTGTTTTCAACATTAATAGAAACCTTTGTGTCCGATTTTATATCTTTATGATTATAGAAGAAAAGATAATCAGTTTTGGTTTCTATGTCATTTAATATTTCTGATATCTTCACTTTATTAAAATGCATACTTACCCTTGTAGATTGTGAATATGTATCTATCGCATAAAGGGAGAATGTGTTTAACAGAAGAAAGGTTATAAATAGTTTCATAAATAAAATGAATTGAAGAAAGTGTTTTTGTTGGGTAAAAACTGGTATTAGTCTAAGTTTTTTCATAACTTTGTTTCATTGTTTTAAATTTTTCAAGATTTGATTCAATAATTTGCTCGCGGAAAGATGTTGCAGCATCTTTCGCTTTCATTTTCTGTTCGGTATTATTTCATAGGCAAAAAGGTTTTAAAATTAATAAATAATTATCTGATGTTCGTTTATCTCATATTTGAAAGGTTTTGTAGTTTTTACTACATCAAGAATATGTTCAAGTGAGTCACTCACCTTGAATTTCCCGGTACACTCATAGGTTGCAATTTCCGGTCTTTTAATAATAATCTCTTTGTTGTAATATTGTCCTAAGCGCTCCAGCATCTGGTTAAATGGAGTCTTATAAAATGAATTATATCCTGATATCCATGATGAGGCATTTTTTATTTCCTTATTGTTATAAACAGTCATTTTTTGTGTCGTTTTATCATATATAGCTTGCTGCCCGGGTTTCATCTTAAGGATGTCTTTTTCGTTATTATTTAGAATAATAGATCCATCGAACAAGGTCGTTTCAAAATGATTGCTTTCTTCATAAGCATATACATTGAACGTTGTTCCTAAAACCCTGATAGAGTGTAGCGGAGTCTTTACAATAAAAGGCTTCTCCTTATTTTTTGTTATATCAAACCAACCTTCTCCGTTTAATTGCACTGTTCTGTCCTTGCCGGTGAATTGCTCTGGGTATTTTAGCGTTGTTCCCGAATTAAGCCATGCAACAGAACCGTCTGGTAGAGTTATTTTAGCTTGATTGCCTACAGGAATTTCAATTGTGTTGTAACTCACAGGATTTCTCTCCATACTTGTTGAAAAATAGAAATAAGAAAGGAGTACTGCTACTATAGCAACTGCTGCTATTTTACCTATTGTTTCAAGAGTATGCTGTAATTTCCTGTGCTTGAATGATTCATGTTTGTTTTTACCAATAGTCCTTTTTCTGATAATCTCAAAATCAGATTCGTACGGATTGTCTACATAATCTGCTGTAATAAGAGACATGTCCCACACCTTACGAATCTTCTTGTAATATTGCTTATTATCATCCGATTCATCGATCCAGTTCAGGAATTCTTCTTTTTCTTCCCGAGTCGCATGTCCCAAGATGTATTTAAATATTTTATTATCATCCATAATATATGTATATTAGTACCTAACATATATATATTTTGCGAAAACAATGTTCCCCTAAAAAAGAAGATATTTTTTTTAGAAAAATAGAAGAAATCTTAGATATGGCGATAAAGATAAACGTAATTGCTTGATTGCCTTTGAGATATGGAATTCGATGCTTTTTTCGGATAAATTTACCCTTTGTGCTATTTCTTTGTTGGATAAGTATTCTTCCCGGCTCATCCGGAAAATTTTTGTGTCAGTTCCGGCAATTCGGTTAGGGTTTCCTCAATTATCTTTTTTATGTCTTCGATATACAAGGAAGTTGTGTTTATGGAATCCAGTGTATAGAGTTTAAGATTCATTTCCCGCACTGCGTTATCGTATAAACTTTTTTCTACTAGTACTCTTCTACGTTGTTTCTCAATATAGTTCCATACTTTTAATTTTACTATCTGTACAAGTAATGCATGAAGATTTGAATCTTCTTCCAGTATTTCCCGCTTTTCCCACAATACAACAAATGAGTCTTGGACAATATTTTCAGCTGCATCCGAATTTTCAGTATATGAACAGGCAAAGCGTACTAATCCCTGGTAATATTTATTGAATACTATTTGGAAAGCTCTTTCAGAGCTATTTCTAATTGCACTTATTAGTTCATTATTGTCCATGAAAAATAATTATCATTACTATATTCAGCACAGCTGGAAGAATAGTGTATGTAAATAAAGATATTTTTTAAGATAATGCTGTAATAAAGAGTGTAATATTAATATATTTTCACTATTCTTTGTTTATGTGTATCTTCCACATGTTTTTTGTTTGTTATGTATCCGATGTTATACAAATCTTTGTTTTTTTATTAAGTAATTTCCGGATGGGTGTATCGTAATAAATATTTCGTTTTTTATTCTTATCAAGATTTCGTAATATTGCATTTTATTAGAAATATGGATAGTCATATATTGGAAAGAATACGAAATACTGAAATAAATAAGATCATGAAAAAGATTTGCCTTCTTCTCTTTTTGTTTTGTACTTGCATTGCTCAAGCACAAAATGCTTATCGCACAAACAAAGATATATCTTATGTCTCTGGCTCCGAAACGGATACCTATCGTTTGGAACGTTGTAAACTGGATATTTATTATCCTGAAAACAAGAAGGATTTCTCAACTATTGTCTGGTTTCACGGTGGTGGTATGGAAGGTGGAAATAAATTTATTCCCAAAGAATTGAGAGAACAAGGGTTTGCAGTAGTGGCGGTGAATTACCGTTTGAGTCCGAAAGCAAAGAATCCGGCTTACATCGAAGATGCGGCTGAAGCTGTGGCATGGGTTTTCAAGAATATTGAAAAGTATGGTGGTCGTAAGGATCACATTTTTGTTTCCGGTCATTCTGCGGGAGGTTATCTTTCGTTGATTCTGGCAATGGATAAGAAATACATGGCAGCATACGGAGCAGATGCCGATAGTGTAGCTGCTTATCTTCCGGTGAGTGGTCAGACGCTGACACATTTCACTATTCGCAAGGAACGAGGTTTGCCTGACGGTATTCCGGTGGTTGATGAGTATGCTCCGGTAAATAAGGCCCGCAAGGAAACTGCTCCTCTCGTGTTGATTACGGGGGACAAGCATCTGGAGATGGCGGCAAGATATGAAGAAAATGCGTTGTTGGAAGCTGTCTTGAAAAGTATAGGTAACAAGAAGGTGACTTTGTATGAAATGCAAGGATTCGATCATGGTCAGGTACTCGGCCCGGCATGTTATCTGATTGCAGATTATGTGAAGAGATTCAAATAATGTAGTTATAAATAAGAATAGATTGGAAGATGAAAACATGTAGTGATGCTTTTCAGTTTGAGAAAGAATTGGATTGGGAGAAACCGGCTCCGGGAATCCGCCGCCAGATAATGGGGTATGACGGGCAACTGATGATGGTGAAAGTGGAATTTGAGAAAGGTGCCGTCGGTTCTATGCACCAACATTATCATAGCCAGGCTACTTATGTTGCAAGCGGTAAGTTTGAATTGACCATTGGAGATCGGAAAGAAATTCTTTCTACAGGTGATGGTTATTATGTGGAACCTGACCAGCCTCATGGATGTGTTTGTCTGGAAGCAGGTGTATTGATTGATACATTCAGCCCTATGAGAGCTGATTTCTTAATATAATATCTAGCAGGAAGTCAGATATATGTGGTATGAATTTACCACATATATGGTATTTACCCTGAACAGAATCCGCACTATCTTTGTCATATATTAAAACAAGAGAAATTTAAAACAGATATATATGGAAAAGATAGCAAGAAAATTGACGGATTTGGTGGGTAACACTCCGTTATTGGAACTTAGTAACTATAATACAAGTTACGACCTGAAAGCTCGTCTGATTGTAAAGATTGAATCTTTCAATCCGGCAGGAAGCGTGAAGGACCGCATAGCATTGGCTATGATTGAGGATGCAGAAACGAAAGGAATTTTGCATCCCGGAGCAACTATCATTGAACCGACCAGCGGGAATACCGGCGTGGGGTTGGCTTTTGTTTCGGCAGCTAAAGGCTATAAACTGATTCTGACGATGCCCGATACCATGAGCATCGAACGACGTAATCTTCTGAAAGCTTTAGGTGCGGAATTAGTATTGACTCCTGGTGCGGATGGCATGAAAGGAGCCATTGCCAAAGCTGAAGAACTGAAGGCGGTCACTCCGGGAGCTGTCATTTTACAACAATTTGAGAATCCTGCTAACCCTGCCATGCATTTACGGACTACCGGTCTGGAAATATGGAGAGATACCGAGGGGAAAGTCGATATCTTTGTGGCCGGAGTAGGTACTGGCGGGACAGTTAGCGGTGTAGGTGAAGCGCTGAAGATGCGTGATCCGAGTATAAAGATCGTGGCAGTAGAACCTTCTGATTCTCCGGTACTCTCGGGAGGAAAACCAGGTCCACATAAGATTCAGGGAATCGGTGCAGGGTTTGTTCCTAAAACGTACAAGGCTTCTGTCGTAGATGAGATTATTCAGGTGCAGAATGACGATGCCATTCGTACGAGTCGTGAATTGGCTAAACAGGAAGGTTTGTTGGTAGGCATATCTTCAGGAGCAGCCGTATATGCTGCTACGGAACTGGCGAAGCGACCGGAAAATGCAGGGAAAATGATTGTTGCATTATTACCCGATACAGGCGAACGTTATTTATCTACCATTTTGTATGCTTTTGAGGAATATCCTTTGTAATAATACCGCTTTCCTTCAGATAAAAACAACCGCTCCTTTGGGCTCAAACGATTGTCTTTTTTTTGTAGACATACGGTCGTTTGGATCAAGAGGAGCGGTTGTTTAAATTTGGTTGAACAGCCGTTTGAGGCTGTTCAGCCGGTTAGATGATAATTTGAGTTCACCACAAAGTAACGCAGTGTCTCATAGAGTTATTGTCTGGAGTGTATACATTAATAATGTGCATTTACTTATAAATACTTACTTATAAATGCCTACTTATAAGTAATAGTCACTACTTGATTTCCGCATTGCATACGGAAATCCCCTTGTTCCAGTACCATTGCCCGTCAGAATTGACAAAAGCCAAGTCGCTGCCTTTGATGGATAGAGTGACAGTTTGGGTTTCGCCCGGTTGCAGTTCCACCTTTTTGAAGGCTCGTAACCGGCGGTTTTCGGGAGTAAGCGAAGCCACAAGATCACTGCTAAATAGCATGACAACTTCTTTTCCGGCATATTTACCGGTATTGGTTACATCTATGGAAAAGTGCAAATCATCTCCTGTGGTAAACGAAGATTTGTCCGTTTGGAAGTTGCTGTATTCGAAAGTGGTGTAGCTCAATCCGTATCCGAAAGGCCATTGAACGGAGACTACCGCATTGTAGTCGTAAGCTCCTTCCATTTTGTCCATCTCTTCACTCACCCGATAATCGTAGGTAGTCAGTGCTGCCTCGTGTCGCGGATATGTGTAAGGCATCTTGGCACTGGGGTTCACGTCTCCTGCCAGAATGTTCGCCAATGCGTCGCCACCATAGTTTCCGGGTAATAGAATGTCAATAACAGCATCAGCCAATGGCTCCAACTCGTTGATAATGCGGGGACGGCCCTCATTGAGTATCAGGATGATCGGTTTACCTGTAGCGGCAAGTGCCTTTACCAGTTTGCTTTGGTTGGCAGAGATGGCAAGCTCGGAAAGATTACCGGGTGTTTCGCAATATGAATTCTCACCGATGCAGGCGATAATAATATCCACGTTGCGGGCGGCGGCCACAGCTTTCTCAATCTCCGGTTCATTTTCTTCCATGTAAGCACCTTCGGGTTTGTAGGTTACGCCCTGTTCCAGACGGACATGATCGGCTCCGAATTTGTTGCAGATTGCTTCGTAAATGGTGTTATATTTGTCGGCAAATCTGTCGGTCAGATGTCCTTGCCACGAATAGCTCCAACCGCCGTTCAAGCAACGCATAGAGTTGGCGTTCGGACCGGTTACCAGTAGCTTTTTCCCTTGAGGAAGCGGAAGAATATTATCTTTATTTTTTAGCAATACTTCCGATTCTTCGGCTGCATGAAGTGCGATAAGTGCATGCTCCTTGCTGCCGAAGAGAGGATAATCTTTCAATAAAGTGTTCGGATGATCGAACAGACCCAGACGGAATTTAAGTCTAAGCACCCGGCGGACGGCATCGTCAATACGGCTCATGGGTATTTTCTTCTCTTGCACTAACTCTTTTAGTAGTGTACAATAATTGAGATCATACGGTTCCATAGCCATGTCTATACCTGCATTGATTGCCATTTCGATGGCTTCTTTTTTGTTTGCCGCCACATGTTCGCGGGTATAAAGATTGTTGATGTCCGCCCAGTCGGTGATTAACATTCCGTCCCATCCTAAGTCTTCTTTCAGCCATTGTGTAAGGAGTTCGCGGTCGGCGTGCACAGGCTTTCCGTTGATGGAACACTGTTGACCATTATAGTCAGTGCACCTGCTTCCACACAAGCCTTGAACGGTGCAAAACATTTTTCACGCAGTTCGGAAACAGATATATAAGCCGGTGTGCGGTCCTTGCCGGTACGTGGCATGCTGTATCCCATGTAATGTTTCACGGAGGTGGCGATTCGGTCGGCGGGAATATGGTTAGGATCATCTCCTTGGAAGCCTCGGACAGCAGTGCTGCCCATAAATGGCATTGACTTAAACACGTCTTCTTCCATAATTTCCCATACACGCGGGCCAACGGGGATCACGTGCCATATCGGACAGTGGGGGAGTATGTCCAGGGACAATTGCTAGCCCTTGTTTCATAAGCCGTTACACGTGCCGCTTCGTAGGTCAAATTCGGATTGAAGGCAGCACCCATATTGATATTTTGAGGAAAGAGCGTGCCGCCCAATGTATAGGTAGTACCATGATTCTGATCCAGGCCGTAGATACATGGAATACCAATCTCCGCCATCGACAGTTCTTGTATTCGACCGATAATCTCGTTCCACTTTTCAGGGCTTTGTGCTACCGGGCCGGGAGCATTGAGAAACGAACCTACCTTGTATTCAGCAATCGCTTTGTGGAGTTTTGCCTCGTCCAATTGGAATTCTCCATTTATCGTCTCTCCTAATACATCAATAGCAAGCTCGGTCATTTGCCCTATCTTGGCGTCAAGGTCCATCTCTGATAGAAGCTTTTCCACTTGTTGTTCTATTTTAGCGTCTTCAGGAATGGCAGTGGGAACTGCCTGTTTGGAACAGGCAGTCATTGCGATAGATGCGGTCATTAATATAATATTTCTTAGTTTCATTATGATTTGTTTTTAAGTAGCATCGTTTATGTAATCTGTCATTCAGAGGGCTTTAACCCGAAGAATGACAGATACTTATGGTATGAATGATTTTTAAACTTACTTAGGAACATTATTTCACGGTTACCAAATCTACATAATAGCCATGTCCTACACATAAGAATCCGGCTTCAGCTTGAATCTTATTCAACATGTCTTGTGTTAGTATCAGTGTATATTCACCGTTTTCCGTAAATTCCATCTCACCCGCCAAGCCTGTCCAATAGCCTGTGGCAAGCTGCATTTTATGATATTCGGCAGTAGGTTCTATGGAGTAGACTACTTTCAGTGTCGACCCGGCTGTGATACCAGCAAATACATCCATTGGAATCAAACCAAAAGTTTTGTTGGGATCACCGTCCGGCTTATCCCACGAAACGTAATGGTGTCCTGACCAAAGCGTTATTTCGGTAGATACGGTCACAGTCTGTTCGGTAGTCGTAATATTATCGTTCAAGAACTGCACAGCCTCTCCGCTACGGGTTTTGCCTGTCAGCGTATAGCTTCCATCAGACAAATCCGGACAAGTCAGCGTAACTTCCGTAGAAGATTGATTGCTGAATTGAGACACCGTCTGTCCGCCGATAGTTAGAGAAGCGATGTTTTCAAGATTGATACCGGAAATGGTCCAGTCCACGTTGGCAGTAGCCCGGTTAGCACCCGAAATGACAAGGGAAGCATTAGTCACTTTCACCATGTCGGCTCCATATTGATTGCCGTCGGCATCTTGCAGAACGATGCGGTAATCGCCTTCGCTTACGCCTGTCGGAACGATGTATTCCAGATAATTCTCGTCTGCCGATTCAACATAAGTAGGATCGGTGATCGTGTTTCCTCCCAAGAGGATGGCTGTTACGTTCTGTAAATTACTGCCATATAAACGGGCAGTCTTACCGGGAGATACAATTCTCTCAAAGGCTACTTCTTTAGATTGAGGGTCATCAGCCAACGGATTGACCACCACCAATCCTTCACGGAAGTCTTCTTCCCTTTCACAGTTTCCACTTCTATTTTCAAATTATACGTACCGGCTTTCAGACTACGGTTGATTTCTTTGTCGGAGTCGGTACCCGATTCTACTTCCTGCCCATCAATGAACCAGGTTACTGTGGTGTAATCTTTCGGAGTCACGGTCAGCGCTATGGATAAGTTCGCATCCCGGCTGATGTTGGCGAATGTAGCCAATTGGCCGTTCGTTCTGTCAGGGAATACCGGGGCAAGGATATGCGGATCATCATTTTCCGTCACCGTAGCGAACGGTTCTTCCTCGGTGCATGCAGTAAATGTGGAGCCTACAGCGAGTAGGGCAAATAGTGCAATATATATCTTTTTCATAATGGATGATTGTTTAATAGTTAGTTTTCAGTATCCCACCACAGAAGGCTGTGCCAATTATCTGTTCCTCCCATGCGCTCGATGGCTTCATTGTAGCTCTTTTTATTATAGGAAGATTCCAATACAGGATAGCATAGACGTACCGGAATTTCCGTTCCACCAGTGAGGTATTGTCCGAACCCATATTCTGCCGGTGATTTCAACTTCGGATAACCGGAACGACGCACGTTTGCCCAACATTCGGCAGGATTGGTGAAGTGAAGAATCCAGGCCTGTGTATTGATAGCTTCAAGTTTCTGATTGTCCGTATGTCCGAACGCCCCTTTATCTTGAATGAATGCATCAAACTCTGCATCAATAGTAGCCGTGCAACCGTAGTTGTCTGTCAGGAAATCAATAGCAGCACGTACTCCTTGCTTGTAAAGATCTTCTGCTGACACACTGCCGACATTCCATTTTTTCACGGTAGCTTCCGCCATCAGGAACTTCACTTCTGCAGAGGTCATCACTACGCCCGGATTGTCGCTTTTTAGGAAATTATTGGCAAGTTTGGGTTCCACTTCACGAGCCATGGTTGCTGTAACGGAAGGGTTGTTAACGGCTAATTCCGCACAAATATCGCTGTCGTACCTGTAGGCCATGGTTCCCACGAGTAGGCACCAGGGTCGCGCGGACTGAAAGCAATCCCTTTTTCAATCATCTCCTGGGTGATGTCGACACGATTGTCGGGACTGGTGGCACTCATCAGCGTCATAATAACAACGGGAAATTTTGAATGTACGGGGGTCACCGGAATTGTATAACTGATTAAAGAAAGTGGAACAGAGGTAACTTGGATTATTAGCGGGGTCGTTGCCGAACAACAACTGTGACAATGAATTTCCGCGATAATCAGAGTAAGCTTCTTGTCCGAAACTAAATGCGATTGTCATGTATTTGATGAGCGCATCGCTTGAGGCGTCCGTTATCACACCCCCATTGGCAGCCAAAGCATTTTCAAATTCCGTTTGTGCCTTTGTAGGATTAACATTGGAGATTCGCATGGCAAAACGTAGGCGAAGCGAGTTTGCCAGTTGTTGCCATTTAGTTACATCACCGGCATAGATGAGGTCACCTGTCACTTTATCTTTGGTCGGATCGATTTTATTGACGGCATCTTCCAGCTCCAAAAAGAAAGCGTTGTAAATATCTTCCTGTTTGTCATACTTCGGATTGAACTTTCCTTCGAGGAATCCCAGTCCGGCTTCACTGAAAGGAGCGTCTCCGTAAGTGTCGGTGATGATAGACATAAGATAAACCCGATAAATGCGGAGCACAGAGTTGATGTTCACTTTCTCTGCATCTTCGGCTGTGCGATATTGAGCATCAATGATATTCTTCAGGGATTGAGTGTAGAACGATGTCCAGATACGGCTCATTTCATTATTGTCTAGCGTATGGCGTCCGCCGTAGTTGGTGGTGTTCCAACATCCCATCAGTTGTTGGGTGAATGCATAATGGTAGTTACGGTAGATTTCCATCATACTAAGGTCTCCGTACGTTTGCAGTTGGGCAGTGGTGAGCTGCGCATTCGGGTCGATGGTAGCGGCCTTGGAAGGGTCGGTATTCATGTTTTCCATGTATTCATCGCTGCAAGAAGCGAAAAACAGGGCACATGCCATCGTGATGATTGTGATGTATTTAGATTGTCTCATGATATATCTTTTAGAATTTCACATTTACATTAAAACCATAGCTTCTGCGTGAAGGCAACGAACCGTATTCAAGTCCCATACCGGTGGTATTGTTGTAGTTGGAATCCGGGTCGATATTCGGGATATTCTTCCATACGATGAACGGATTGCGGGCAACGAACGAAACGGTCAGTCCGCTTACTACATTCTTCAGCCAGGATTTGGGCACATTGTAACTCAACGTCAGTTCACGGCATTTCACGTATGAGTTGTCGTAAATAAACATAGAAGGTGCATTACGGCAAACGCTCATCCAGTAGTCTTCCGGATTGATGTAGATGTCGTTGGGGCGATACGTTCCATCACCGTTGTCGATGACACCCGGAGCAACGAATCCGCCTGTCGGCTTCCAGTTATCGGCTCCTTTTGCAATGCCGGCTGCCAATCTTTCTTCTTCCGAGCGATACCAGGCGTCGCGTCCTGCCAATGTCTCCGGACTTTTACCCGATTCGTAAGCAGCACGGGCAGACATAGAATAGAGGTCGGCGCCTACTTTCACATCGAATACTGCTACCAGCGAGAGATTCTTGTAGGTAAAGTTGGTGAGTAATCCACCTGTCCAGTCCCAAGAGGCATTACCCAATACGTGGTTGCTCTTGTCATATTGCGGCAGACCGGTTTGCGGGTCAATCAGAATATCTCCCTTTTCGTTTCGTTGGAAGTCCGGGCCTACAATAGAACCAAAGTTCTCGCCTACCTTAGCGGCCACCTGAACGTCGAGCCAAGACGCCTTTTCCAGTTCAAACATATCTGATTCGCCATCCAGTTCTTTTACTTTGTTGCTGTTTTTGGAGAAGTTCAGATTAATGTCCCAGGAAAAATCGCGTGTTTGAATCGGTCGTGTGCTAAGGGCAATCTCAATACCTTTGTTTTCTATCTTGCCGGCATTAATCAAGCGATAGTTGTAACCGGTTGTCCAGGAACTTGCCATTCCCATAATCTGGTTTTTACTGATTTGAGAATAGTAGGTGAAATCCAGTCCGATACGGTTCTTCAGGAATTTCAATTCCAATCCCATTTCCACGGAGTTTGTTTTGGTTGGTTTCAAGTCTTTGTTGGGGATGGTTCCGTTATCGATATATCCGATGGTATATCCGGGATAAGCATATTTGGATTTCGTATAGACGAGTCCCAATTGATAAGGATCGGTATCGCTACCTACTTGCGCCCATGACATACGCACCTTTCCGTAAGGCAGGAGGTCGCCCAGTTTTGTCAGCTCGGAGAATACAAAGCTACCGGAGAAAGAAGGATACACATACATGTTGTTGCCAGTGGGTAGGGTAGACGATTGGTCGCCACGCAACGTAGCATCGAGGTAAAGCATGTGTTTCCAGCCCACGTTTACTGCTCCGTAAACCGAATTAATCTGCTTGCGGTAACTGCCGGGCACTACACTGATCTCGTTGAAACTCGTCAATGAAGGGACATCGCGTATCTTCATGTCTTGAGCGGTGGTAACGGTAGTCTGGTTGTTCACCTTATATACATTACCGCCTAACGTAGCGTTGAAATCGAAATCACCCCAATGGTTGTTGTAGAGAGCCAACACTTCAAAGTTGTACATGCGGTTGCGGAAAGCGCTGTTTTGAAGTCTTCCGGCTTCGAATCCGGGAGTGGTAGGTGCTTTATAATCATCGAACGTGAACCAATTGAGTTCGGCGCCCAACGTTGCCTGAAGTTTCAGATGTGGGTCGATGTTCCATACGGCCTTGCCGTTCATGCGGAACAAGTCTTTTTTGGATTTATTGAAGTTCTTATAGATATCCCAGTACGGATTTACGTTGTAGGGTCCATGCCGTTCCAGTTGGAATATTCGCCGTCGGCAGTCTGATAGGTTTGCAACCATTCCTGGTCGTAGGTGGTGGCAAGGGTCATCAGGTTTTTACCGATATTGGACTTGCTGTCGCCCAGAGCCGGACGGTTCTTCACGTCTTCCCGTGTATAGTTGACGCTGAAATCCAAGTCTACCTTTCCTGCAGACGTATTGGCGCGCAGGTTGAAAATGTCACGGCTCATGTGCGTTTGGGGAACAATGTCTTTATTGCGCATATCCGTATAGGTAAAGCGAATTCCGGTTTTTCCGCTGTTCACACCTATGATGGCGGAGTTGGTGGCGGTGATACCCGTGCGGAAGAAGTTGGACGTATTGTCGGGGACAATGAGGAAAGGGCGTTCTACGCGTCAAAATACTTCAGCATGTTTGAACCGTCCGCTTTGGGACCCCAACTTTTGTTTGTGTTGGATATGGCATCATAGCTATAAGTACCGTTGCTTCCCATACCGTATATCTGTTGCACTTCGTCCCATTTGGCAAGTTGGGTGTCGAAAGTCAGCGTTCCGTTATATTCCACGCTGATTTTATCCTTGTTGGCTCGCTTGGTTGTAATCAAGATAACACCGTGGCTGGCACGGCTACCATAAAGTGCAGATGCTGCAGGGCCTTTCAATACCGACATATTTTCTACGTCATCGGCATTGATGCTCGAAATACCGTCGCCCAAGTCGAAGCCTCCGTTTGTGCCGGCACTGCCGAAATTAGTGTTGTCCAAAGGTACACCGTCCACTACATAAAGAGGCTGGTTATTGCCGGTCATTTCGGTACTGCCTCGCAGAATAACGCGCGTAGAACCGGAAGGACCACCGGCGGTCTGGCTGACTACTAAGCCCGGCACACGTCCTGCCATGGAGTTGATGAGATTCGTCTCTTTCGCTTTGGTCAAGGCTTCACCTTTCACTTCATCAATGCCGTAGCCCAACGCTTTGCGCTCTCTCTTGATGCCAAGGGCGGTGACTACCACTTCATCCAATGCTTTGGCGTCCTCTTTCAAGGTGATGTTCAAAGGACCTCTTCCCGCTTTTACTTCTTCGGATTTATAACCTACGTAGCTGACAACGAGCGTAGCTCCCGCTTTTACATTCAAATTGAAATTTCCATCCAGATCGGTAATCGTTCCGTTGGCAGTTCCTTTCTCCACTACGGAAGCCCCAATGATGGGACCTGTGGCATCGCTCACTTTTCCGGTTACCTTGTTGCTTTGTTGTTGAATAGCTTGGGAACTTGGTTCCGTTGCTGCATACACTTGCTGGAAACTTCCCGCCATCCAAAGGGCGAGTGTTCCGCAAAACAGTAGATACTTACATTTTTCCATATTCATAGCATGTATATTTAAGATTCCTATAATATTTTCACCCAGTCGATGTACATCTTCACTTTCTGACCGTCTTTCAGGCCCATCAGTTTATTAATGTCGGTAATCCCTGTAAACGCACCTCCCACGGCGAGGTTGAACAGGATGTAGAAGTTGTCATGAAAGTATGTGTTCGAGCTAATGTCGAACGTATGAAACTTGACGTTGTCGACGGATATTGTCAGGTTGTTTTCATCCCAATCCAGAGAGTAGGTGTGATAATTTCCGTCTTGCAGGCTATTGGCAACATTGGCCTTGTAGTATTGTTGTTCATGAGCCGCTACGCTGGGGCCATAGTGAATGGCGGTGTTCACTTGTTTTTCCGAATCGCCCGCAGCCATTCCGCTCTGTTCTCCCATTTCCATAATGTCGATCTCCCGCATGCCGGCCATTCTTTGTCGTTATCTCCCATCATCCAGAAAGCAGGCCACAGTCCGCCGTTAGTCTTGGGAAGCTTGATGCTTGCTTCTATCTTGCGATACTTGAAACTCTTTTTCCCTTTTGAATTGATCCTGCCTGAATAGATTTTATTCCCTTTGCGTTCGGCGGTAAGAATCAGAACCGATTTATCCCCGTCTTTTCCTACCGATACATGAGCGGCATCGTATGCCTGTAGCTCTTGATTGGTCCAGCCGGTTCATGAGTTTCTTTCGTCCATACTTTTTCGTCGAAAAGTTGAAATCGTCTTTAAAAAGAATGTCTTGTGGATTTTCCTCCGGTTCCGTTCCAACAGAATCCGACGAACAGGATTGTTGCGCGAAGCAAACGGATAAAAATAGGAATAGTGCTACTTTTTTTCATCGTTTTAGCATTTTAAAGGTTAAACGTAATATGTGCTTTATACTTGTAAAGCTTGGTGCAAAGATGCTAATATCCGGCTGAAACGATGGTCAGATTGCTGACATATTAGGTTTGATTGCTGACAAATCTGCTGATTTTTATCGAACGGACGTTATCTTACCCATTCTTTTTCGGAGATTGTTTCTGTACGGAATGATCCCAAGATACTATTGCTGACAATAACTCGTCAATATGCAGCTTTTATTTCTTTC
>ENA-OQDE01000793-OQDE01000793.1-human-gut-metagenome-genome-assembly--contig:-NODE-793-length-15828-cov-3.160945_pt1 | contig 15828 bp, 16 predicted proteins | sample MGYA00242768_ERZ504595 | MGnify/ENA primary metagenome ERZ504595 (study PRJEB26092, sample SAMD00036307) | human gut metagenome | host: Homo sapiens | study: EMG produced TPA metagenomics assembly of...
TCTGGAAGAACTGATCAATGCAAATAAGATCATCCGTCCTGCTTATAAGTATGTAGGACATCATACAGATTTTGTCGCTTTTGAAGAAAGATAAACAGATGAAACTTATTACTGGCTGCGGTTCATTCCGCAGCCGTTTTATTATGTCACTAAAGCGATACGCCGTAGAAAGAGAATCCTGTGTTACTGTTCACTGGAAATATCCTTTCTTGTAAAAATATATTTGCATTTGTTGTATGAGGTCTGTATAATCAAAACAAATCCGAAAAGGAGGTATTTTTATGGCAAAAGAACAGATTGCAGTTGCAGAACTGGTTTTAAATATGATTCTTGGAAAGACAGGCGGTACACGGGTAGATTATTTCCCACAGAAACCGGATTTTCCGTTTGATGCAGTTTATGAGCAGGCATTTGTGCGTGCCACACCGGAGAGTCAGGGAATCTCCTCTGATCTGTTTGCTGCCCTTCTTCGGGAACTGGATGCTTCCAAAGATACGGAAATGCATCATTTTATGGCACTGCGTCATGGGAAGGTAATCTGTGAATGTAATTTTGCACCATATCCTAAGGGAATGTGGCATATTACACATTCCATGTGCAAGAGCATCACTGGTATGGCAATAGGCATGTTAATCGAAGAGGGAAAATTAAAGCTCGATGAAAATATTTATGACATTTTTTCGGATCAGATAAATGCCCTTTCAAAAATTTTCCGTCCTGTGATCACAGTAGAGAATCTGCTGACCATGACAAGCGGCGTAACTTTTAATGAATCAGGTATCGTATCCGGAAATGACTGGCTTGGAAGTTTTCTGAATGCATCTGTCAATGGAAAACCCGGAACGGAGTTTCAATATAACAGTCTGAATACTTATGTTCTTTCTGCGATCGTGACGAAACGTACAGGAGAAACCCTGACCGAATATCTGACTCCGAGACTGTTTGGTCCTCTTGGTATCACGAAATATTACTGGGAAACCTGTCCGAAAGGAATTACAAAAGGCGGCTGGGGACTGTTTCTCTGTGCAGAAGATATGGCTAAACTTGGCCAGCTGTATCTTCAGAAGGGAAAATGGAATGGTCAACAGCTGGTGTCGGAATATTGGATAGAAATATCTACGGCACGACATCTGAAAACTCAGAATGACACCTATGGATATGGATATCAGCTATGGATGGAACAGCGCCCGGGAAGCTTTGAATATAACGGAATGTTGGGACAGAATGTTATTATTTATCCGGATATGGATATGGTTCTTGTCACAAATGCTGGAAATAAAGAAATGTTTCAGGACTGTTATCATGCTGAATATCATTCGGAAATATTTCCCTGTTAATTATCATCCCGCCGATGTGCTGCCTGAGAATCCACTCTCTTATGGTCTTCTGAAACGGCTGTGCGGAGAACTGGAAAATGGAGAAAATAATAACAGAAGTGCTTCTCTGCGCGGAGGATGGAAAAGAAATGCAGTTTTCAGAAGGAAGAATAAAAAGTACAGCTACCGTATTTCTGCAACTGTTGGTCTCCCCTCTGATCATCACAGTTTTATGCGGGCTGTTAACGGCAGAGCTTATGTTATGGAACAGCAGAATATTGGAATTGCGCCGTTGTTTGTGCAGGTATTCCACAATAATATGACAGATGGTATTTCTGAAATTTCTTTTACCTATGATGCAGGAAATTTTTGCGTTTCTTTTACCGAAGGTGAGGTGATCCATAAGCTTCCTGTTGGATTTGGAAAGGCTGCGGATGGATGTGTTGATCTTCATGGAGAACATTACCTTGTAGCTACACTGGGAGAATTTGCAAGAGATGAAAACGATATCCCTGTATTAAAGCTGGAAATTACTTTTATAGAAGAATGTGTGAAACGAAAAGTGCACATTTTCTTTCATGAAGATAAGGGAATTGAAATCAGATGGAACGAAACACCCGGTAAAAAAATGATTCTGGCAGGACTGAGTTCTATTACTGAAGAACTGTCAGGAAACTTCCTGTATAATTCGCTTCTGGGAGATCATAATATTACGACAGAACTGCTTCACCGACTTATGGAACAGACGATTGAGCCTGTTGTAAGGGGATATCTGAAGAAACCGGAAGAAACAGACAGTATTGATCCAGATGAGTGAATATAATAAAGTCTCATATACAAAAATGCATTTCTCACTAAACGATTAAGATGAGAAATGCATTTTGCATTTTACAGGTTTATTTTATTTATGGTATGCATTATTTACGCGGATTGCCATAGTTCTGTTTAGTCCTGTTTCACATTGAAAGCTTTCATTCCCGGATATACTGCGCTTGCGCCGAGTTCTTCTTCGATACGGAGAAGCTGATTGTATTTTGCAACTCGTTCAGATCTGCTTGGAGCTCCGGTCTTAATCTGGCAGGTATTCAGTGCTACTGCAAGATCTGCAATTGTTGTATCTGCTGTCTCGCCGGAACGATGAGAAGAAATTGCGGTGTAGCCTGCTTTGTGGGCCATTTTGATTGCTTCCAGTGTTTCGGATACGGAACCGATCTGGTTTAATTTGATCAGGATCGCATTACCTGCGCCAAGGCTGATACCTTTTGCAAGTCTTTCTGTATTTGTAACAAACAGGTCATCACCGACAAGCTGTACTTTGTCGCCAAGTCTGGCTGTAAGTTTCTGCCATCCTTCCCAGTCTTCTTCATCCAGGCCGTCTTCGATAGAGATGATCGGATATTTTTCGCATAATTTAGCCCAGTGCTCAATGAGCTCTTCGGATGTATACTCTGTGCCGGCTTTTGGAAGTTTGTAATATCCTTTGCCTTTTTCACTCTTCCATTCAGAGGAAGCAGCATCCATGGCAATCCTGAAGTCTTTGCCTGGTTCATATCCGGCTTTCTTAACTGCTTCAAGGATTGTCTCGATCGCTTCTTCATCGGATTTCAGTGCAGGTGCGAAACCACCCTCATCACCTACAGATGTGGCAAGTCCGCGCTCTTTCAAAATGGCAGCAAGTGCGTGGAACACTTCCGCACACCATCTTAAGCATTCTTTGAAGGAAGGTGCCCCAACTGGCATGATCATGAATTCCTGTACATCCAGCCCGGATGATAATGCATGGCATCCGCCGTTTACGATGTTCATCATTGGTACAGGGAGGCGGTTTCCGGATACTCCGCCAAGGAAACGATACAGCGGAATTTCAAGAGAAGCTGCCGCTGCTCTGCAGCATGCGATAGATACTGCAAGGATTGCATTTGCTCCAAGTTTAGATTTGTCCTTTGTTCCGTCTGCTGCGATCATTGCTGCGTCTACTGCATAGATATCGCCTGCATCGAGACCTTCGATTGCCTCGTTGATTGTTGTGTTGATGTTTTCTACTGCTTTCTGTACGCCTTTTCCAAGGTAACGAGCTTTATCTCCATCTCTTAATTCCAGAGCTTCGAATTCTCCTGTAGATGCACCGCTTGGAGCAGTTCCTCTTGCAACAGTGCCATCCATCAGATATACTTCTGCTTCTACTGTCGGATTTCCTCTGGAATCCAGAATTTCTCTTCCAATTACTTTCTCAATTTCTAAGTACATGATAAATCCCCTTTCTGGTTTTGCATTTGGACTCCTGGTACACCGTAGCTTTGATGTACCAAGTGGATCATATCTGAGGTACGGTTTTCAGCATAGCTGTGATTTCAGAAAGTACAGACGTAATCCAATGTTCCGAAGAATTCAGCAGGTCTTCGGATGGAGTTCAAATGATTTTATTCACGCGAGAGTTTACTATATCTAACTCTATTGGTTAGTATATTCTAACTTTCACAAAAATGCAAGAGGGAAATTGGAGGGATATTGAGAAAGTATTTCAGAAGAATGAATGTATTAAAATTAAGATATTTAAGTTATAAATATTGAATATCAAATTAATAAAAAGATCTCCAGACATTTAAAATAATTCTTAAACATCTGAAGATCTTTTTACTATATATTACATAAATAAGTTTTTAATTAATGAGGGCATTTCGCATATGTAGTAGTATGATCATACTGAGCGTTAGCACTATATCCACATTTTTCACATCTTTGACATTTATAAACTTTTACAGTACATCCTCCAGAAGAATTCTTTGTATGAGTATAAAAAGTTGCTGGAATCATACTATGCGTACATAATGCATAAGTATCTGATGATCTCTGATCTACTATTTGATCTCCGGTTGAATCAACATATACAGTGTCACTTTCAGAAAAATCAATAGATTCTATCATTAGACTGTCATCCATATTATCAAATCCAAAATCATATGTTGAATCATCAGAAATAAATTCTTCAAAACTTCATCCGATGACGCAACAGGTTGATACGCCATTACCGTCCAGCACTTGCCATAACAGTCAACGCCGACACTGCCACCATAATGCCTCTCTGTAACCTTCCTTTTCTCTTTTCCTTCATCATGTAATTAATCCTCCTTTTTAATGTTTTAAAATCCTTTCCTTCTTTATCCTTTTTATGTCCGGAAAGGTTATTTTTCCACACAGCTGGACGAATATCAGAAGTTGAAGCTTCTAATACCAGCAAATTTGCATAGTCCTGACGTTTTTCTTTTGTGCAGCCATCGACGGCTACACTGTCACTGACTATTTCTGCTGTATCTATGTAAAGGAAAAGTAAAAGATATGCCACCGGATTCATCCAATGTAAACACAGAATGAAAAGGCATAAAAGTTTTACTAAATTGTCATGATTTTTCAAATGTGTATGTTCATGCTTATATACCATAATAAAATCAGGATGCAGAGGAAAACTCTCTGGAAACACAATCTTCTGACGGAAAAATCCAATGGTACATGGACCACAGATCTCATCTGGAATCAGGTAATAAGTAAGATTATCTTCAGGATCTTCAATCTTTTCAAAGATATAGTTCCGGATAGAATGTGCTCCTCTCCAGTATTTAATAATCTCATAGATTGCGAAGATAATAATTCCTGCTAGCCAGATCCTGGCAAATATATTAAACCATTGAGGTATCCATATGTAATCACCCTGCTTTTCACTCCAGAAAGCCAGAGAACCTGAAAGATAGGAATCAGCTTTTTTACCAATTAACATTGTTTCTGGAAGTGCATCTTTTGGAAGCAAATATTTAACCAACTGCACAGGTACCAGATAAAAGAACACACCTGTCAGTAGTAATCTTCTTCCGAGAATGTAATTATAGTTTCCACGCTGGATTATATACAAAAGTAAACAGATCACAACAGGAATACTTCCTGCAATGGACATACAAACTAACAGTTCCATTTAAACATCACATCATTTCTTCTTAATGTATTCTAATAAATATTCTTTCTCTTCCTCTGTAAGTTTCTGATCAGAGGTCAGAGCACTGACAAGGATGTTCATATCAGAGACTGTATATCCTGATACGGATGGTTTTGAAATCTGTGTAGATTTGACAGTTTCCGTCTCGCCCTTTTCTTTAGCAAATTTGTTTAATTTATCATACAGATAACTGTTTCTCAGTCCAAGGATAAACATAGTTCCCGGATAAAGTAAAGATACTGTTGCAGCACCGATCATATATAAGGTAAATTTATGTGTATCGTCTACAGGAGGTTTGCTCATAAAATTGATAAAGAAGCAAATACCGGAACATAAGGTAAATAAAATCCAGCAGACAAGTTCTATTTTTCTTTTCATTCTTTCATCTCCTGATTAATCAGGCTGATAGAGTCATTTGTCTCACCTGATTCGGTTAAGTAATTGTAAATTTCTGTCACTTCTTAACTACAAATAGTCTACCATGTTTTGTACAAATTAAGCAACTGATTTTTTGGAATTTTTCAGACTTTTTAACGCCATTATTCGAGATTTGTCGAGAAATCAATTTGTTGGCACAGAGAAAGCCAGGCAAAAACTGCAGTATAATCTGCAAAATTTCTGCCTGGTTTTTAATAGGTTTATGATTTAATGATATTTACTGAACATGATCATTATTTATGAAGAAATGAAAACAGACCTTTCTTTTTTTCATAAGGTTCTGACTGATACCTTTTACTTCATATCCTGTTGCGCTGATGGCTGTTTTTAGCTTTGCTTCGTCTACAGGTTTCTCTGAAATGATCACAGTTTCCCCTTTGCTGTGGGAAGAAGTAACTTTATCTACCTGAAAGACTTTTCTCACTGCATCGTTTACGTGAGATTCGCACATTCCGCACATCATACCGTCTACTTTTACAGTTGTTTTAATCATATTGTTGTCCTCCATTTTTACGTTATAAGTTAGAAATAGCCAGAGCATATGATTTTTTCTCTTACAATAATTTTATGCCAATGCCTGGGCAAGAGCTTTCTGAATTGCTCCAAGGATTCCCTCTGAGGAATAAGTGGCACCGCTTGCAGCATCAATTCCGTCTGCTGACTGATTTCCCATAATCTGCGGATAAATAGTTTCCCATGCATAATCAAAGTACTCCGGTGAATCACTGTTATTCTGTTCAATGGAAGCAATCTGACCGCCCTGAATCGTTACGGTTACATTTACTCTTCCACTGTATCCGTAGCTTGAGCCTGTATAAGTTCCGTCAATATATGGTCCTGTAGGTTCCGGCGTAGGCTCCGGAGTCTCTTCCGGTGTTGGTGTGGGAGCTGGTGTTTCCTCTGGTGTTGGAGTAACTTCTGGAGTCGGAGTTTCTTCCGGTGTCGGAGTTGGGGTTGCTTCAGGAGTTGGCGTAACTGTTACTTCTGGTGTTGGAGTTGGTGTCACTTTTGTGGTGTCTTTTTCTGCCTGTTTCAGAATATCTTTCATTGCGTTTATGATACCCTTTGAAGAGTAGGTTGCACCACTGACAGTATCAATGCCATCGACAGACTGATTCTGAATGATCTCATTTTCCAGGATATCCCATGCTTTCTTAAAGAACATAGGCGTATCTGTATGCTCTGCTTCCAGAGACTTGATCACACCTTTTTTAATCTTAGCTGTCAACGTAATTGTTCCACTGTATCCTTTTCCAGTTCCCGTATAGGTTCCGTCTTTGTAAATCTGTTCGTCTCCCGGCTTCGGTATTGGAGAAGGTTTCTTTGTCGGTTTCGGTGATGGAGTGGGAGTTGGCGTAACAACTGCCTGGTTTCCTGATGGAATTGCCTGTGACAATGCATTCTGAACCGCAGTAATAATTCCATTTGAAGAATATGTGGCACCACTGACTGCATCTACGTTCGGAGACTGGCTTGCAAGAATTTTGCTGATCACACCCTGTGCATTTGCAAAATAGGAGGCTGTTTCATTTGATGCATCTACAATATTGATAGCTGCAATTTTATGGTCAGTGACAGTTACCTGAACAGTGATCGTTCCTCCGAAACCGGTTCCGGAGCCTGTATAGGTACCATCTGCATATCCACCGGCAGGAACTTCTGTAGTTGGTGTGACTGTGCTTCCTGCACCACCCCCTGCTGTACCTCCATTTGCAGAGGAACCTGTAGATGAATTTTTCTTTGTTCCTGTTTTAATCTTACTTGTTTTTTTGTCTTTTTTGATGTTTTTGAAATTGAGGTTCCATTGGTTTCAGAAGAGTCTTCTGAATCAAAATCCTTACCTGTAGTTCCTTGTGAAATCAATTCTTTAATCTCATCAGTAGACATAACATTATTATCGGAAACTGATGTAGTCTCCACAGGGCTTTTATCTGCCTGATAACAGGTTACACAGACTGCTGCAAAAACTGCTGCCGCAGGAATAAGCTTTAACCATGGACGGAAACTGTCCTGTTTTGGTTTCGTTTCCGGAGTCTTATTATTTTTCTGCTCATTATTTTTGTCCATAAATTCCTCCTTCTTCAATAGTTTGTTTCAGGTAATCATATTCAAGTGATTACTGTAATAACTGTATAAAGTTTTACAGCTGAAAAGAAATCCTGCCTTTCTGTGGGATACAGGATTTCTTTTCTCTTGTCTGCGAATCCGACTGTAAATATTCGCCTGACTTCAGTCCGGTCAGATTATTTTACAGTTACTTTAACTGTTTTGGTTACGCCATTGCATGTTACTGTAATCTTGGCAGTACCTTTTTTGATACCTTTAATTGTACCATTGGATGATACTGTAGCAATTTTCTTGTTGTTGGATTTGTATGTAACTTTTCCTGACGGAGCTGCTTTTGCTGTGATCTTAGTTGTTTTGCCGACTTTTACAGATGCAGATGTTTTGTTCAGTGTAAGAGTTGGATTTTTAACTGTTACTTTGCAGGTTACCTTTACATCTCCGCATTTAGCTGTGATGACTGCACTACCTTTTGCTTTTGCAGTAACTTTACCGGTTGTTTTGTTTACGGCTGCAACTTTTGGGTTGCTGGAAGTAAATGTAACTTTTGGTGCATCTGCTCCTGTTACAGTTGCCTTCAGTGTAGTTGTTTTTCCTTTGTAAACAGTGGCTGTTTTCTTGTTGAGAGTTACTGTTACCTTCGTATCTGCTTTAACAAGAGCCTCTACTGCTGCGTTCAGATGAGTTGTTGCTTCATCAACCTCTGCCTGAGTTGGCTTTTCTTTTGCAAGAAGATCCTTTGCTTCCTGAAGCTCTAACTGCATTGCCTTCCAGGAATCTGCTGTGTAATCTGCTTCTTTTAAGGCTTCTGCTTTTTCTACTGCTGCTTTTAATGCTGTTGTATCTGCTTCTCCTGCTTCCGGTTTTACGATGTTTGCATCTGTTGCATTAACTTCAAATACAGTATCTGCATATCCCATTGCATATACGGTGATTTTCCATTTTCCGGTTCCATCTGTTCCTTTTGGAAGCTGGCAGCGGTAGGAATCTGTCAGACCAAGCTGGATTCCCATTGCCTTGTGCATCCAGTTATCTGCTGCAAATTTTGTTCCATAAGATGCCAGAACTTTATCACCATTTCCGTAGTAATCCCATTTTACAGCATACATTTTAGCACCAAGAGCTCCATATCCGTCACCTGTAATATCTACTCTTAAGAATTCGCCGTAACTTCCACTTGCTTCTTTTACTGTTGCGGTAACATTGGATGCTGTCTGGAGTGCCTGATCTTTAAGTCCGGAACCTGTACCGTTTGTTCTTGCCTTAAATGTGAATGTTCCATCGGAACCTTTTACAGCTTCTTTTAAGCCGTTTGTTTCAGCGGTAACATCAGCAACTGCACTATAGGACTGCAAATTGTTTTCTCCAAATCCTCCGGCAACTGTGCTTCCATCTTCCACAACCTTGAACTGGGATTTGAAGGCTTCATAATCTTCTGCTTTTACTGCGACAGGTACATATTTCAGACCTACTACGCTGTAATGATCGAATTCTGCAACACTTCCGTCAGCTTTTGTGATCTGTCCTCTTTCAGGCTGATTCAGCTTTACAGTTGTTCCGTCTGTAAGAACTGCATCATTAGCTGAGGTCCAGTAGGAAATCTCATAAGAACCGCCGTTTTTGTCATACATGATTGCTTCACACTGGTAGCTTCCTCTGTGCAGGCCATGGTTTACAGTAGCTCTGGTTACTGTGTCGAAACCGCCCTTGTCAAGTTCATCATGGCTGTCTTTTGTTGCATTGGAAGCTGTGTTTGCAGCATTGTAGACTCCCTCAGATGCCCAGTACTGTGCCCATGTCAGACCTGCATAGACATATTTGTAGCCTGTTTCTGCTGTTGCAGCGAACTCATCTTCTGCTGCTGTCTGATCGTCAACAAAAGGTGTTTCCTCATCGCCTGCAAAAGCATCAGCAGTATCATCTGCTGCATTAAACTCATCTGCCTGTGCCTCAGTCTCCACCGCAGTATCAGATGTAAAATCCGCAGCCATAACCGGTAATCCTGAAACCATCATTGCTGCACTTAAAATTGCAGGAGCTGCCATTTTGATTAAATTTCCTTTGCGCATACCTTTAAATCCTCCTGAATATGAGTTAATAAATATATTTCCAAACTGTCCGGAAAACTGAAAGTTTTGACAGTTCAGAGATCTTTATATAAGATAAGCCTATTCACTGATGGAATAAGTATCTTTCAGTAATTGAAATCTTTCTTTCATGCCTTCCGTCATCCAGACATGATCAGAGTCATCTACAAACAGTCCGTCTGCATTGTATTTCTTTAAGAGTTCTTCTGCCTTCTCTTTTCCCAGTACAAAGCAGGCAGTGGAAAGTCCGTCTGCATTCAGACCGTCATCACACACAACCGTCACAGATGTGAGACCGCTTCTTGCAGGATATCCTGTAGCAGGATCCAGTATATGATGATATCGGACACCATCTTCTACAAAATATTTTTCGTAATCTCCGGAAGTAGATAAAAATTCAGTACCATTCAGAGTAACTACTCCAAGGTAATCACCTTCTGTATCCCGCGGATCAGTGACAGCTACCTGCCAGGCTGAGCCGTCGGGTTTGCTTCCATAGCTCATAACACTGCTGCCGCCAAGATTCAGAATCATGCCTGATACATTCTTATCTGCATCAAGAATCTTCTTTGCTGCATCGCAGCCGATTCCCTTACCTGCCGCACCCAGATCCAAGGTTACTCCTTCCGGCATGGTAACTTTATTTCCATCCAGAGTCACCTTGTCATATCCTACATTTTCAAGCAGGGAATTTAATTTATCATCTGAAGGAATGTGCGGATCCTCTCCGTCAATATCCCACAGGCGGATCACTCTTCCCATAGTAGGATCCATGGCTCCGTCAGAATCCTTCGACAAATCCAGTACCTGTTTTAAACAGGTGGCAGTTTCATCAGATACCGTTGTTGTATTTCCGGCATTTTGATTGATTCTGATATATCTGAGAACTTTCTTTTGTCCAGGAGATCCAGTTCTCTTCCACATCTTTTAATGCAGAGATTACGTCTGCTGTGATATCCTCACCTGTTGTGTAAAGAGTCTCTGATACTACAGTGTCCATAGCAAAGTCTGTTTTGGTGTAAGTGTTTATTTCAGAGTTTCCCCATGCAGTCCGGGATGTGCATAAAAGAGATGCCGTAATGAAAAGTCCCAGCACAAAAGAGCGTCTGTTTGTCATATATTTCTGATTCCTTATCCTCTTATTGTTGTTGTTATCTAACTCTATAGACTATATCATTGTACGGATAGTATGTCTACCAATATAGTTAGTTCTTACTAATCAAATTTTCTCAATAAGTTAGTAATTGCTAATTTTTATCAATAACAGTGCCTGTGTGAATATTTTTTCTTGGGCAGACTGCAGTGCAGGCGTGACAGCAGATGCATTCCCCTGAATGTGCAGTATCGCCGTCAATATCCAGATGTGCCGGACATCTCTTCTTACAGAGAGTGCACTTCTGCGCACAGTTTGGACGATTACGTTTGAAAAGTGCTCCCGGGATGATCGGCATGATTGCAAATACCGCTCCCATGGGACAAAGAAACTGGCAGAAGAAACGCTCCTGTGTACACATTCCGACCATGATCAGGATCAGCAGAACTGTTCCTGCAATATATGTAGATTTTGGCAGTCTGCCTGTTGTAAGCATGGAGAATACATCCCATGGACTCATTCCCTGTAATTTAGAATAGAATCCTGTTATGCAGGAGAGAAGCAGGAATGTAAGAAGCACATATTTTACTTTCTGTAATCTGTGCACCCATTCCTCCGGATATCCATGTTTTTTCTTTTTTTCAAAGCATTTCGCACGAATAAATGCGGTAAGCTCATACAGAGCATCTCCCAGCGAGCCAAACGCACAGGCATAACCGCAAAAATGACGTCCGAACAGAATGGTAATGATCAACAGCAATGCCGTGATATCCAGAAAGGAGTTCCAGGTTACGCTCTGCTGTCCTCCGATTGCAAGAAAGATAGATTTTACTCCTGCAAATGCAGTAGAAAAAAGAGATGGCGCTGCTATAAAAAATATAAGCTGTATGGCGGCACGGATCAGCCGTACCTTTCGTTGTTTCTTTTTCATGCGTTTTCCGCCTTTGATAATGCGTCATTTACTGCTTCTAAGATACCGGTAGAACTGAAAGTTGCTCCGGAAATGGTGTCAACATCTGTGCTCTGCTCGCTGATGATGCTGTTTATGACATTCTCACCCTGTGACAGATAAGCACTGTCTTCACCCGGTGCACTGACTACACTGACTGCTGTAATGGTATCGTCTTCCAGAGTTACCTGAACAGTGATCGTTCCACCGTATCCTGTTCCTGAACCTTCGAAGGTGCCATTCTTATATACATTGTCAGAGTCATCGGCTTCTTCAGAATCTGCCTGGTCTGTATTTTCCTTATTATCTGTAGAATCCTTTTCGGATTTATTATCAGCTTCTGAAGAGGCATCAGAAGAAGTTTTACTTTCTGCTGCTGTTTTCTGTTCTTCATAAGTTTCCTGTAATGCTGTAAGAATCTGGTCCTGCTGATTCTCCAGACTCTCTACTTTTGCAGTCAGGTCTGCAATATCCTGAGTCTGTTCTTTATCCTTTACTGTTCCATTATAGAAAAATACCGCCATGATGATCAGCAAAAGAGCAATCAGACGCAGATAAAAATTTTGATTATTCACGTTGTTTCCTCTCTTTCATTTTATTTTTGCCGGATATGATATTTGTTTTTGAGCGAAGCAAAACTTAATCGCAACTAACTTTGGAAGTATATCATTTTCGTATCCAAAAATCTATATATAATGGCTTTTGCTAATGTTGTTTTTTTCTCATTAAGATGACCCCGGAGTAAAATCCGAGGTCATTTATTGTGTGAGTCATTGATCTGTTATCATTTATTTTACTTTTACTGTAAATACCTTTTTAACTCCGTTGCAGGTTACTGTGATTTTGGCTGTACCTTTTTTCTTTCCTTTTACAATGCCTTTGGAGCTTACTGTTGCAATCTTGGTGTTGCTGGATTTGTAAGTAATCTTTCCGGATGGGGTTGCTTTTGCGGAAATTTTTGTTGTTTTTCCTGCTTTTACAGTCGCTGAAGTTTTTGTAAGTTTCAGTGATGGATTCTTAACTGTTATCTTGCAGGTTACTTTGTATTCTCCGCAGGATGCTGTGATCACTGCTGTTCCTTTTGCTTTAGCAGTTACAACACCTTTGCTGTTTACTGTAGCCACTTTTGTGTTGCTGGATTCCCATGTAATTTTATCGGTAAGGTTTGTTGTAACTTTGAGAGTGGTTTTTGTGCTGCCTTTTGTATATAGAGTCTTGGAAGAAGTATTTAATTCAAATGTATTTTCTACTTCTTTGTAAGTAAAAGTAAGATTATTCTTATATCCCACAGCAGTTATTTCAAATACAGTTGTGTCTGTTACCTGAAGATCTGTGAGGTCTAAAGTTCCATCTTCTTTTACAATGATTTTGCTTCCTTTTCCTGTTGCGGCATATTCTGTATCATCAACTTTTACTTTGCTGATGCTCTTAATGTATGCAGAGAATTCTTCTGCAGTAATGCCTTCTGCTGCAACCAGCTTTGTCTCGTTACTGTCATAGGAAGCCGGCATTTTGTCTGTATTTACTGTAAATTCAGTGACAATAGCTGCGTAGTTTCCGCTGGCATCTGCAATTTCAACCTTGTGTGTTCCCAGTGCAAGAGTTCCAACAGCAAGTTTTCCGTCTGTGCAGGAAACCGCAGTTCCGTCTACGGCATACTGTGCCTTGAAATCAGCAGGCAGTGTCTGGTCAAAGGTAACTGCTGCAGATGTGTCTGTATTCATAATATCTGCTACTGTTGCCTTGATTCCTGTAGTTGTCTGTACCTTTACATTCGGAACATCAAAGGTGATCATTCCCTTATCTGTGTAATAAGTAACGCTGTCAATGGTTTTTCCCATGATTGATTTATAATGTGCAGAAGAAACAGGGCATCCGTGAACTTCTGTTGTATATCCGGTTCCCCAGGCAAGCTTGCTTCCGTGCCAGATATTCTCCAGATGACGCAGGCCATAGTTAGTTCCGTCTGTAGTATTTACAGTTACGCCATAAATCTTATCTGTGGTTGTATCGAACAGTGATGAAAAAGTTTCCTTGTCCAGATCCAGTTCATAATCACCGTATTTTGTTTCTGTTTTTAATGTAGCATCAATTGCAACGGTCTGTGTCTGGGCACCTTTCATTGCTGAGAAAGAATAGCTGCCATCTGCATTTACAGTAAGTTCTTTGTAATAAGACGGTGTTTCGCTTAAAATGTAATAAGAGTAAGAGGCATTTTCAATCAGGGAATCTTTTCCTGTATAGGTGTTGCTGCTTGTCTGTCCTTTGTTTGTCACTGTGATCGTTACAGAGTCGGAATCTGTGACCTGCTTCTGGTCTTTCAGAAGGGAAAGATCACTGACCTTTACAGGGAAAGTAACACCTGTTACATCGGTTCCATTGGGGTCTACGTGATAAGCGGAATTTCCGTTCATCATACCTGCTGTTCTTGATTTATTAAGAGTTGCAGATGTGAAAGCATCAACTTTTACATCATTATTTTTCAGTTCTGCCTTGTAGAAATCATCGTATGGAATATTCATAAGCACATAAGCTTCGCCCTGCTGTGCTTCTGCAGCAAAAGCATCCTGGACATCTTCGGTGGTAAATTCTTCCTGCGCATCCTCGGCGGCAAACTCTTCGGAAACAGAGAAATCTGTGCTGTCTGTAAGTACCTCACTGTCTGTGAAATCAGATGCCAGAACTGCATATGGCATGCTGGTCATAGCAACTGCGGCACTCATTACAACAGGTGCTATTTTTTTCATAAGCTTTTTGTTTGTCATGGTTTTCTCCTCTTCTAAAATTTTTTTTGCGGAATCACTCTTACCAGAGGGTTAATCAACTTATTAACCAAAGGGATTTTACTTTTACCAAAAGGGAGTGACTTCTGCCAAAGATATTCATATAGGATTGCTATAGGTAGGCTGTCAGCAGTAATCATGCGGATTAGCCACTACTAACTTATAAAATAGTAACATGCCTGTCTGAAAAAATCCACACTTTTTCACCGGGGATATTCGTCATTTTTTCTCAATAAATGTTTTCAGTAACAATCGGTATTAGTTACATCTAACTTGTGGTTGCGGGAATATTTTTTCTATGTTAAAATGTCTGAAGAATTCTGAGAATTCCATTTTGGATTTTTTTGAGAGGAGAAAATAGATTTATGAAGCAAAAAACAGCCTGCCTTGGGCTTTTTTCAGCTGTGGCGATCATTCTGGGATATGTGGAATCACTGATTCCGGTTTTTGCGGGGATTCCGGGGATTAAACTTGGGCTTGCCAATCTGGGAGTACTTTTTATTTTGAAGAAATATTCATTTAGGGAGCTGCTCTGGTTTCTGTTGTCCGCATTCTGGTGATTGGATTTATGTTCGGAAATCTGTTCAGTATCCTGTACAGTCTGGCAGGCGCTGCGCTTAGTATGACGGTTATGACACTTATGCTGAAAAAAACCTCCTTCAGTCTGATCGGTGTCAGCGTTGCAGGAGGTGTTTCCCATAATATCGGTCAGTTAATCATTGCCATGCTGATCGTACAAAATGCAAGTGTGTTTGTATACGCACCGGCACTTCTGGTGGCAGGTGTTGCTGCCGGAGTAGTGATCGGCGGACTTACTAACGAGATTTTGAAAAGAGTTCATCTATAACTTTAAAAGCATCAGTATCTGAATTTATAATCTTTCAGATAACTGATGCTTTTTTCAATCTTCTTCTATATGTTCCCGTCCCTGGTTGATGATTGTGCGGACATGATCATCTGCCAGAGAATAGAAAATAGATTTTCCCTCTCTGCGGCTCTTTACCAGTTATTCTGTTTCAGAATACGAAGCTGATGAGAGATTGCAGACTGAGTCATATTCAATGCTTTAGCGAGATCGCAGACGCATACCTCTGCCTCAAACAAAACAAACAA
>ENA-OQDE01000794-OQDE01000794.1-human-gut-metagenome-genome-assembly--contig:-NODE-794-length-15808-cov-1.659843_pt1 | contig 15808 bp, 23 predicted proteins | sample MGYA00242768_ERZ504595 | MGnify/ENA primary metagenome ERZ504595 (study PRJEB26092, sample SAMD00036307) | human gut metagenome | host: Homo sapiens | study: EMG produced TPA metagenomics assembly of...
ACCAGCAAATACCGGGACTTTCGCCTGTAAAATAACCGGGCCACCGTCCAGTTCATCGGTGACGAAATGCACCGATGTACCGTGCTCTTCATCGCCATTTTCCAGCGCCTGACGATGGGTGTGTAATCCGGGATATTTCGGCAGCAGAGAAGGGTGAATGTTCAGCAAACGCCCGGCATAGTGGGAGACAAACGCCGGGCTGAGAATGCGCATAAAACCAGCCAGCACGACCACATCGGTGCGTACATATCGATTTCATGAATCAACTCCCGGTCATAGGCTTCACGACTGTCAAACGCGCTGGCGATGAGCGTATGCGTTGCAATACCCGCCTGGCGGGCGCGTTCACGGCCGAACGCGTCGGCCTTATTGCTGAAAACTGCCCGTACGGTGCCTTTAATTTTATTGGTTTTGCAGGCGTCAATAATTGCCTGCAAATTACTTCCGTTGCCGGAAATAAGCACCACAATATTCATTATTCGATAACCACGCGTTGTTCGGAATCAGAGGCTTTGATGATACCGATTTTCCACGCGTTTTCACCGTTGGCATTGAGCAGGGCGAGGGCTTTGTCCACTTCCGGAGCAGGCAGGGCAATAATCATCCCGACGCCGCAGTTGAAGGTGCGATACATTTCATGGCGCTCAACGTTACCTGCCGTTTGCAGCCAGTTGAACACTTCCGGCCACTGCAGGATGATTCATCAATCACTGCCTGAGTATTATCTGGCAATACGCGCGGAATGTTTTCCCAGAAGCCGCCGCCGGTCAGGTGCGCAATAGCATGCACATCGACCTTTTCAATCAACTCCAGCACGGACTTCACGTAAATGCGGTCGGTGCCAGCAGATGATCGGCTAATGGCTTACCATCAAGTTCGGTGGTTTGCGGATCACAACCGCTGACTTCAAGAATTTTGCGCACCAGCGAATAGCCGTTCGAGTGCGGACCGCTGGAGCCGAGTGCAATCAGCACATCGCCATCGCTGACTTTAGAGCCGTCGATGATTTCTGATTTTTCTACCACGCCAACGCAGAAACCAGCGACATCGTAATCTTCACCGTGATACATCCCCGGCATTTCTGCCGTTTCGCCACCCACCAGTGAACAGCCCGATTGCAGACAACCTTCCGCAATGCCGCTGATCACCGCTGAAGCGGTATCCACATCCAGTTTTCCGGTTGCGTAATAGTCGAGGAAAAACAGCGGTTCCGCACCTTGCACCACCAGGTCATTAACGCACATGGCGACCAGATCAATACCAATGGTGTCGTGACGTTTTAAGTCCATCGCCAGACGCAGCTTGGTACCTACGCCGTCAGTGCCGGAAACCAGCACGGGTTCACGATATTTTTGCGGCAATGCACACAGCGCACCGAAGCCGCCCAGACCGCCCATCACTCCGGACGACGCGTTTTCTTCACTACGCCTTTGATTCTTCCAACCAGAGCATTACCCGCGTCAATATCAACACCGGCATCTTTGTAGCTAAGAGAGGTTTATCGGTCACTGCTTGGTCCCCACGCGTTACTTGCGGTAGAAAAATAAAATTCGGCGCAATTCTAACAGGGAAAGCAAACGTTTGCGAGACTGCTTTACACAACCTTTTTGTACGTCTTTTCCCCAGGCGCGCGGCAAAAGAATACTTGTACCAGGGCAAAGGATCGTTTTCGGATGGAATAATCTTCTTCCATAACCATTTGAATATAAAATAACTTTATCTCAAACCGTTATCATTTTGACTAAAGTCAACGAAAATAATATTGCCGCCTTGAAGAAAGGAGGTATAATCCGTCGATTTTTTTGTGGCTGCCCCTCAAAGGAGAAAGAGTATGAAGATCGTGGAAGTCAAACACCCACTCGTCAAACACAAGCTGGGACTGATGCGTGAGCAAGATATCAGCACCAAGCGCTTTCGCGAACTCGCTTCCGAAGTGGGTACCTGCTGACTTACGAAGCGACCGCCGACCTCGAAACGGAAAAAGTAACTATCGAAGCTGGAACGGCCCGGTAGAAATCGACCAGATCAAAGGTAAGAAAATTACCGTTGTGCCAATTCTGCGTGCGGGTCTGGGGATGATGGACGGTGTGCTGGAAAACGTTCCGAGCGCGCGTATCAGCGTCGTCGGTATGTACCGTAATGAAGAAACGCTGGAGCCGGTACCGTACTTCCAGAAACTGGTTTCTAACATCGATGAGCGTATGGCGCTGATCGTTGACCCAATGCTGGCAACCGGTGGTTCCGTTATCGCGACCATCGACCTGCTGAAAAAAGCGGGCTGCAGCAGCATCAAAGTTCTGGTGCTGGTAGCTGCGCCAGAAGGTATCGCTGCGCTGGAAAAAGCGCACCCGGACGTCGAACTGTATACTGCATCGATTGACCAGGGACTGAACGAGCACGGATACATTATTCCGGGCCTCGGCGATGCCGGTGACAAAATCTTTGGTACGAAATAAAGAATAAAAATAATTAAAGCCGACTTTAAGAGTCGGCTTTTTTGAGTAAAGCGCCTATAACACATAATACAGAGGATAATACTATGACGCGCCGTGCTATCGGGGTGAGTGAAAGACCGCCACTTTTACAGACAATCCCGCTTAGTTTGCAACATTTGTTCGCCATGTTTGGTGCAACCGTCCTGGTGCCCGTCTTATTTCATATTAACCCGGCGACTGTACTGTTATTTAACGGTATAGGGACGCTGCTGTATCTCTTCATCTGTAAAGGGAAAATCCCGGCTTATCTTGGTTCCAGCTTTGCCTTTATTTCACCGGTATTGTTACTGTTGCCGTTGGGGTATGAAGTCGCGCTGGGCGGCTTTATTATGTGCGGCGTGCTGTTCTGCCTGGTTTCTTTTATCGTGAAGAAAGCGGGGACCGGCTGGCTGGACGTGCTGTTTCCACCTGCGGCAATGGGCGCAATCGTTGCCGTCATCGGTCTGGAGTTGGCGGGCGTAGCTGCCGGTATGGCAGGTTTACTCCCGGCTGAAGGGCAAACTCCAGACTCCAAACCATCATCATCTCCATTACCACCCTGGCGGTTACGGTTTTAGGTTCCGTGCTGTTTCGTGGTTTCCTGGCAATTATCCCGATTTTAATTGGCGTGCTGGTGGCTACGCGCTCTCTTTCGCAATGGGAATTGTCGATACCACGCCGATTATTAATGCTCACTGGTTTGCGCTGCCAACCCTCTATACGCCGCGCTTCGAGTGGTTTGCCATTCTGACAATTCTGCCAGCGGCGTTAGTGGTTATTGCCGAACACGTAGGGCACCTGGTAGTAACGGCTAATATCGTCAAAAAAGATCTGCTGCGCGATCCAGTCTGCACCGTTCGATGTTTGCTAACGGCTTGTCGACCGTGATCTCCGGCTTCTTTGGCTCCACGCCAAATACCACTTACGGAGAAAACATTGGCGTGATGGCGATCACCCGTGTTTACAGTACCTGGGTTATCGGCGGGGCGGCGATTTTTGCTATCCTGCTTTCCTGCGTCGGTAAACTGGCTGCTGCTATCCAGATGATCCCATTGCCGGTGATGGGCGGCGTTTCGCTGCTGCTTTATGGTGTCATCGGTGCTTCCGGTATTCGTGTTTTGATCGAATCGAAAGTGGATTACAACAAAGCACAGAACCTGATCCTGACTTCCGTGATTTTGATCATCGGCGTCAGTGGCGCGAAGGTAAACATCGGCGCGGCGGAGCTGAAAGGTATGGCGCTGGCGACCATCGTCGGTATCGGTTTAAGTTTGATCTTCAAACTGATTAGTGTGCTGCGCCCTGAAGAAGTGGTGCTGGACGCAGAAGACGCGGATATAACAGACAAATAATGTACCGACCGGGCAGTGTTGCTGCCCGGTTCAAACATCATGGGATTCTGTGGTAAACTTCTCGCGATTTTGTGAAATCCTGGTTGAGGTATCTCTGAACACACCGGCACAGCTCTCTTTGCCACTTTATCTTCCTGACGACGAAACCTTTGCAAGTTTCTGGCCGGGGGATAACTCCTCTTACTGGCCGCGCTGCAAAACGTGCTGCGTCAGGAACATAGCGGTTACATCTATCTCTGGGCACGCGAAGGCGCGGGGCGCAGCCATCTGCTGCACGCGGCTTGCGCGGAATTGTCGCAGCGTGGCGATGCGGTGGGCTATGTCCCGCTGGATAAACGCACCTGGTTTGTTCCGGAAGTGCTCGACGGTATGGAGCATTTGTCGCTGGTCTGTATCGACAACATTGAGTGTATTGCAGGCGATGAGTTGTGGAGATGGCGATTTTCGATCTCTACAATCGAATTCTGGAATCGGGCAAAACACGATTGTTGATCACTGGCGATCGTCCACCGCGGCAGTTGAATCTGGGATTACCGGATCTCGCGTCGCGACTCGACTGGGGGCAGATCTACAAATTGCAGCCACTTTCTGATGAAGATAAGTTGCAGGCGCTACAGTTACGCGCGCGTTTGCGTGGTTTTGAACTGCCGGAAGATGTGGGGCGTTTCTTGCTGAAGCGGCTCGACAGAGAAATGCGCACGTTATTTATGACGTTGGATCAGTTGGATCGTGCGTCGATTACCGCGCAACGTAAGCTGACCATTCCGTTTGTGAAAGAAATTCTGAAACTGTAGACAAGACGTTTATTGTCGGAAATGCACCCATAGTATTCGTCGGCCGGATAAGACGCGGCAAGCGTCGCATCCGGCAATGTGCTTCAACTAGCGATGGAGCACTTCTTAACCCACGATTTCCAGTACCTGCTCCGGTGGACGACCAATTCGCGCTTTGCCATTCGCGACCACAATCGGGCGCTCCATTAGCTTCGGATTATCCACCATTGCCTGAATCAGCGCCTCTTCGCTAAGCGAACTGTCAGCCAGGTTCAGTTCTTTATAAAGATCCTCTTTCTGGCGCATCAATTCACGAGCGCTATTCATCCCCAGCATTTTCAGCAAATCACGCAGCGTTGCCGCATCGGCGGGTGTCTCAAGGTAGAGCACCACTTCTGGCTCCACGCCGTTTTCTTTCAGCAGGTTCAGCGTTTCCCGGCTCTTTGAACAGCGTGGGTTATGGTAGATTTTTACCTGTTTGGTCATTGTTCTTCCTTTAATGCGAATTACATCTTGGTATAAGGCTTAAAGCGTTCCTGCAGCTGGCGCAACTGGTCGATGCGCGCATCGTAACGCGCTTGTTGCAGGCTGCCTAATTTCACCTGCGAACTGGCGCTACTCAACAAGGAAATGGCCTGATCGAGTCGCCCGGCGAGCGCATAACCTTCTGCTCGCGCAGCCAGTTCCTGATCGCGGTTATTTAGCGCGGCTTCCGCCTGTGCCAGTAAATCCCAGCCGTTGCTGTCATCTTTATTATTAAAGGTGTAGCGATTCAGAATATTGGCCGCTTCTTGTGGTTGACCGCCTTGCAGATAAGCGTTCGCCAGGTTGAGCTGCAACACCGGATTGGTGCGCAAATCGCGGGCATTTTTCAGGCGATTGATCGCTTCATTGGCTTTGTTTTGCCCAAGATCGATATCGGTAGCCAGATCGAGATACCATGCGTTGCCAGGTTCTGCCGCCAGTAACGGTTGCAGCGTTTTACGCGCCTCGTCGTATTTATTGGCTTCCATCGCCTGTAGAGCACGACCATATTGCGCCGCTCGTTGCTGACGAACGTTTCCTTTCGCCCATTCATCCAGCAAATCACTGGTGAGCTGGTTACGTCCGGAATTATACATCCCCAGTGTGCGCGCTTTCGCCAGATAGAAATCTTCCGACGACTGCACCACCATCGGGCGCATCTGATTAGCACGGTTGCGGGCATCTGCCAGACGACTTTCCGGCAATGGGTGAGTCAATAAAATTTCCGGCGGACGCGAGGAGTAACGCGCCTGATCGAGCAATTTTTCGAGGAAGGTCGGCATCGCCTGCGGATCGAATCCTGAGCGTTGCAGCACCTGAATACCAATGCGATCCGCTTCCTGTTCATTTTGCTGGGTGAAGCTGATCATCCCCTGGCGCGTTCCCGCCAGTGTACCGGTCAGCGCTGCCATCCCCGCCTGCGGACTGGCCATCGCCAGTAAAATAGAACCTAACGCGCCGACCAGGTCAGCGGCGCGCTGCGCTGTTGATCTTCCATGCTCGCGCCAGGTGACGTTGGGTGACGTGGGAGATTTCGTGCGCCATAACTGAAGCCAGTTGGCTTTCGTTATCGGAATAACGGAACAGGGCAGAGTGCAGTACCACGTTGCCGCCAAAGAAAGCAAAGGCGTTAATTTCGTCGTTGTTGATCAGAAAAAAATGAAACGGTGTCTTAACCGAATTGGCATGCGAAACCAGACGCATCCCCAGCGAATTAATATATTGCGTTAACAGCGGGTCATTAATTAACGGCGCGCTGCCGCGTAGCTGGCGGACATAATAGTCGCCCATCTGCATTTCCTGGCCAATGGAAAGCGTGCTTCCTGCGGAGGTTCCCATATCCGGCAAGGTGTCTGCGCTGTCGGCAAACGCCGGGGCTACCTGACCAATGGTCATAGCAGCAATGAGGGTTGCAACCAGGTTTTTTTCAACTGCCTGAACATAACCTCTATCCTGTATTTCTGAAGATAGTCATTTGACCGATACTGTGAAATATCGTTCCCACCGCGCCGCCTTTGAGTGTAACGGCGAAGATTAGCCACTCAAATGACTTTTCAGTTTCCTGAATCCGTCATAAAAAGCGAAGTCTTTTTTGTGACATTTCGATACAATTGCGGATCGCAATCCCGCTCTTGAGGTTCAGGGAAGGTCTTTATGCTCGAAATGTTGATGCAATGGTATCGCCGCCGTTTTAGCGACCCGGAAGCGATTGCCTTGCTGGTTATTTTAGTTGCCGGATTTGGCATTATCTTTTTCTTTAGTGGCCTGCTTGCTCCGTTGCTGGTGGCTATTGTGCTGGCCTATTTGCTGGAATGGCCAACCGTGCGCCTGCAATCTATTGGCTGCTCCCGCCGCTGGGCGACGTCGATTGTATTGGTGGTTTTCGTCGGTATATTGCTACTGATGGCGTTTGTGGTACTGCCTATCGCCTGGCAACAGGGCATCTACTTAATCCGCGATATGCCGGGGATGCTCAATAAGCTTTCTGACTTTGCCGCCACGTTGCCGCGCCGCTATCCGGCGTTAATGGACGCGGGCATTATTGATGCAATGGCCGAAAATATGCGCAGTCGGATGCTTACCATGGGCGATTCGGTGGTGAAAATTTCCCTCGCCTCGCTGGTCGGTTTGCTGACCATAGCCGTCTATCTGGTGCTGGTGCCATTGATGGTCTTCTTCCTGCTGAAAGACAAAGAGCAGATGCTGAACGCCGTTCGTCGGGTGCTACCGCGTAACCGCGGACTGGCAGGACAGGTGTGGAAGGAGATGAATCAACAAATCACCAACTATATCCGCGGCAAAGTGCTGGAGATGATCGTGGTGGGGATCGCCACCTGGCTGGGATTCTTACTCTTCGGGCTGAACTATTCGCTGCTGCTGGCGGTGCTGGTCGGCTTCTCGGTACTTATTCCGTACATTGGTGCATTTGTGGTGACCATTCCGGTGGTTGGCGTGGCGCTATTCCAGTTTGGTGCAGGCACGGAATTCTGGAGCTGCTTCGCGGTGTATCTGATTATTCAGGCGCTGGACGGCAACCTGTTAGTACCGGTGTTGTTCTCCGAAGCGGTTAACCTGCATCCGCTGGTGATTATTTTATCGGTGGTGATCTTCGGTGGTTTGTGGGGATTCTGGGGCGTATTCTTCGCCATTCCATTGGCGACGCTGATCAAAGCCGTGATTCACGCCTGGCCCGATGGGCAAATCGCGCAAGAATAAATCTTTCAGCCCGACGAACTGTTTTCGCCGGGCTGATTTTTAGGTTCCTGACGTAAATAAATAGCCCGATAACAAATACTCACCAGCACTGCACCGCCGATAATATTACCCAGCATCACCGGGAGCAGATTGGCGGTAATAAAATGGCTGACCGTCAGTGCCGGAAAATTGTCTGCGCTACTGTGCGCCAGTTGCCAGAAGGAGGTAGGGGCGAAATGGCGAATGGCAATGGCGAACGGAATCACAAACAAATTGGCGATACAGTGCTCAAAGCCACTGGCGACAAACAGGGTGATGGGCAAAATCATGGCGACGATTTTGTCGCATAACGAACGTCCGCAATAACTCATCCACAGCGCCAGGCAAACCATCACATTGCACATAATGCCGAGGCTGACTGATTCAGTAAATGTATGATGCATTTTGCCCTCGGCGCAGTGTAAAACCGCGACTCCCCACATCGCGTTTTCACTCATCACCAGCCCGGAAAACCAGATTAACAAACTGAAACAGGCAATACCTGCCAGATTACCGCAGGCCACCAGAAGTGCATTAATCAGCCATGTTCGCCAGCTAATAACGCCCCGACTTTTTGCCATCACCGTCATTACCGACGAGGTGAACAGGCTGGTGCCGCAAACCGCCAGCAAAATAAAGCCGAGTGTAAAGCAAAGGCCTCCCACCAGATGGGTTAATGCCTGTGAAGACGGGGCATCGGCGATAACGGTAAGGTAAAAAGTAAATCCGATCGCCATAAACACGCCTGCGGACACCGCCATTAAAAAGACCGACACTTTGCTGCGGGCAATTTTATGGGCGGCAATCCGTTCAGCGATTGCCGCTTTTCTGGCGCTCAACTGCAAGTCGAAAGAGAGTTTGTTTCTCATGCATACTCCTGCAAAAGCAGATTACAACACCTCGCGAACCGAGATCCCCAGACGCTGCATTCGTGACAGCAGCGTGGTGCGCTTCATCCTAATCGTGTCGCCGCGCCACGGGGCCCGGCAACAATGCCATTGGTTTCTCGCAATACCTGAACAATGCGCTGACGTTCTTCTTCGTCATTCTCTGGCGTCGTCGGGTGCAGCAACTGCGCATTGAACTGCGAAGCGCTGAATCTTCATTTAGCGTCGGCAGTAAACGGCTTTGTCGGACATTAAGATGTAAATTCAGACTGTTACCGCGAGTCAGTAGTACCGCTCGCTCAATCACGTTTTCCAGCTCGCGCACGTTGCCCGGCCAGTCCCACGACATCAACTGGCGTAGCGCCTCGGTCGGGATGGCGTCAATTGCGCGATTCATATGGCGCGCCATTTTTTGCGTGAAATGCTTTGCTAAAAGAGGGATATCTTCCGGACGGTCGCGTAGCGGGGCAATTCCAGTGGGAAGACATTCAGGCGATAAAAGAGATCGCTGCGAAACTGGCGATCTTCAACCATTTGCCACAAATCACGGTTGGTGGCGGCAATGACTCTGACATTCACCGGGATCGTTCTACTCCCGCCGAGACGCTCAATCTCCCGCTCCTGCAATACGCGCAGCAGTTTAGGCTGAAGTTCTAACGGCAGATCGCCAATTTCATCGAGAAACAACGTGCCGCCATCGGCAATTTCAAAACGACCACGATGGGTATTAATCGCACCAGTAAACGCCCCTTTGTCATGACCGAATAACTCACTTTCCAGAAGACTGGCGGGGATGGCAGCGCAGTTGATTTTGACCAGTGGCTTGTCGCGTCGTGGGCTAAGTTGATGGATCGCTCTGGCGATCACCTCTTTGCCGGTTCCGGTTTCACCACAAATCAACACCGTACTGTCGCTCTTCGCCACAATATCTACCTGCTGGAGTAGGTCTTCCATTGCCTGGCTTTGATAGATAATGTCACCGACGCCAGATTCGAAAGGAGCTGCTCGCTAAGCTGGTGGTTTTCTTGCTGCAAACTTTCCTGCAAATCGGTCATGCTGCGCCAGGCATCGGCATTGCCAACGGCAATAGCGATGCGATCGGCAATATGTTGTAGTAGCTGGCAGTTTTCCTCACTAAAGAGAGTGGAAGAGGTATGCGCCAGCAACAATGCACCCGGTGTATGGTTGCCAAAGGTGAGCGGTATCAGGAGCGCAGATTCGCAGCCGTTAGATGCAAGTAAGTGTAATAACGGGTCGCGTTGCCAGAGAAACAGATCGTCTGCACGGTGCGTCAAGGTCGTTGTCGGGTTTGTAGCGTTTGTGTCAGCAATACACTTTCGCCAGGCATACTGCGTGGCAGACATGCACAATCTGAGGCGGAAAAAACGCTGCACCACAGGCTGAACTTCTCGTTCTTTCGATGATCGCCCAGTACCATACTGACTGAAGCCAGACCGAAAAATGATGGATCTCACGAGCGACGTCAGCGATCAGATCGTCGAGATCAAGATGTGACAATACTGCATTAGTGATATCCACCAGTACCCGATGATGATCGCGATCTTTCTCCAGCAAACGCAGCGCCACCTGCTGTTCTTCATCATTGAGCCATGATTGCAGAACCGGGGTGATTATCCGCGCCAGCCAGTTAAACAGTGTGCAATCCTGGGGAGTAAAACGGCTGCCGTGAGTGCGAATAAAGCGTAGCTCCGCCATTCCACTACTGCCGAGAAGGACGGCGTGGCGCGAATAATCGACCATCTCGCCCTGATACTCTGTTGTTGCCGTCACATCGCTGCCATCATCATGGTAGCGGTAATAGAAGTTGCTTTTGAGAACATGCAGTTCAATTAGTTGTACCGGGCTGAACGGCGGCGGCAGCGGGATGAAGCGCGTAATAAAGACGCCTTGCCGTGTTTCTGCGCTAACCGCTCCGCGAGCATTCCGTTTACCGCTTCAATTGTTATTCCTTGCGGCGGGGCAAACATCGCCTCGTCTGACATAGCCATCAACAGTCCTTATTAATGAGAAATCCTTCTCACGCAATTTTTCTGGCCATCAGATAGATGGCCGGTTCCTGCACAATTTCATCCAACAGATGAATGAATTGAATGCTACGCGCCTGCCACACAGACGTCGCGTCATCTGCCAGTGGCGCGAATGCCCGGGTCAACAGGGCGGTGTGGCTGGCGTCAATAACAATCTCACCAAAGGTCATCACCCCCAGCATCTTACGTCGGGCTTGCTCCTCTTCGACCTGTGCAAGCCAATCATCGTATTCCGTCTGTGGGCAGCGGAAGGCGACATTCAAACAATCAATCACGCCAACGTGATGACCGATAGCCAACGAGTAATACATTACCTGGGAGCTGTGTTCCGGCATCTCGTCGCTACTGGCGACAAACTTTTTTCGCAGCGTCCAGAAAACAATTTCCCCGCACGCCTCAGCCATGTAACCCCCGGAGAACGCGAAAGAGTTGCTGAACGATACTATTGAGACGTGGATCGTCGGCTTCGCGCAACCAGGTGTTAACCCGATTTCCTGTAGGATCGTCGCTTAAATGGCGCAGGAGTCGATCGCAAATTTCTCGCCCTTGACGATAGCCCGCCAGCCGCCTCGCTTCTCGCTCAATGGCGATACGCTGTGATGGCGGGATCTGCGGCCACAGCGGTTGCATGGTCACCCCGGTGGGATCGCGATAATCCACCGCGTGAATCTTCTGTTGCAGCAAACCGAGCGCCACGGCGAAACCGTGAATGGTGGCGGCCGGTGTTGGCGGGCAGCCGGGGATCCAAACATCAATGGGGACAATGGTGTCGCTGCCGCCCCAGACGCTGTAGAGATCGTGGAAAATACCGCCGCCGACACCGCACGCGCCGTAGGAAACACAGATTTTATGATCGGGGGCAGACTCATACGCCGAAGTGCAGGCATACGCATCGCCCGGGTGACTGCGCCAGTAAATAACAAAATATCGCGTGACGCGGTGATGAAACAACCTTAATGCCAAACGTTCTGCGTCGAATACTGGTGTGATGGCGGCAAAAATTTCGATTTCACAGGCGTTGCAGCCGCCGCAATCGACGCGATAAACGTAGGCTGAGCGACGGATATCCTGTAGCAAATGCCGCTTCATCTTTTGCGTTTGCTCGTCCAGCGTGATGGGCTGGCTGACATGTTGTGTAAGCACTGGACTCATAGCTGCTCCTTAGCCACCAGCGGTACATCTGTATCGTCGTTGATCAGCGTCGCGCGTTGTTTGCACTCCGGGCAGACGCTCGCTTGCGCCCGCAACATTTCGCGGTTTTGTAGTGCATTTTGTTGCTGTGCCAACAGTTCTGCAGCCAGTGCGACGGTTTTTTGCGGGGCAAACGGGCGTTCGCAACGGCTGCAACGTTGTAGATGGAACGTCGCGCGGGTATAGAGATCGGCTTTATTGGTGACGGTCAGTTCAAAGTTATTGGTAAGCTGAATGGCTCTGGTCGGGCACACTTCTTCACAACGTCCGCAGTAAATACAACGCCCCAGATAGAGCTGCCAGGTGCGCGTATTTTGCTGGTCGTCGGTCTGGATAGTCAGCGCATTTGCCGGACAAGCACAGGCGCAGGCACCGCAGGCAATACATTGGCTGGGCATCAGGTCCGGTTTCCCGGCGAAAGCCTGGGCTGACCTACCAGTGGCGCGAAGGGATATTTCACCGTCGCGGTTCCGGCGCGCATAATAGTTTTCAGTAACTTCAGCATCTTCTGTCCTTACTTCAGCGGCGAACGGTTACGATCAATGCCGTAGCGTTCGATCTCTTTATACGGCACGGTTTTTGACTGGCGCTTGCGCACATCTACCAGCGTCACACGGTCGGTACAGGAGTAGCAGGGATCAAGGCTACCGATAATCAGCGGTGCGTCAGAAACGGTATTGCCGCGCAGCATGTAACGCAACACCGGCCAGTTGGCGTAGGTGGCGGCACGGCAGCGCCAGCGGAACAATTTTTGGTTATCACCGAGCATGCTCCAGTGCACGTCTTCACCGCGTGGCGCTTCAACAAAGCCCAGCGCGAATGCGTGAGGTTTATAGCTAAAGCCTTCGGTCAGCAGTGGGGTATCCGGCATGTTGTCGAGGGCAAATTCCAGCATTGCCAGCGAATCAAACGTCTCTTTGACACGGACCATCACGCGGGAGAAGACATCGCCGCCGGTAAAGGTAAACAGCGTTTTGGGAATATTGCCGTAGTCGGCGTAGGGGTGATCAAAGCGCAAATCACGGGCAAAACCACTGCCGCGGATCAGCGGCCCTACGGGGCTATAATCACGGGCGATTTGTCGGTCGAGAATGCCAATGCCCTGAGTGCGTTGTTCCATATTCGGCGTGGCAAGCAGCATCTCTACCAGCTCCGACACGTCGGCGCGCATCTCGCGCACCAGTTTCAGCGTTTGCAGACGTTGCTCTTTGAGAATATCGCGGCGAACACCACCAATCAGATTCAGACCGTAGGTTTTACGCGACCCGGTCAGCAATTCCGCCATCATCATCGACTTCCCGCACGCGGAAAAATTGCATAAAGCCGGTATCAAAACCAACAAAATGGCAGGAGAGGCCAAGGTTGAGCAAATGACTATGCAGCCGTTCGACTTCCAGCAGAATCGAGCGAATAGTATGCGCTCGTTGCGGCACCTCAATCCCCAGTGCATTTTCAACCGAGTTGGTATAGGCCACACTGTGGGCAAAACCGCAAATCCCACACACGCGGTCCGACAAGAAGGTCACTTCGTTGTAGCCCATCCGCGTTTCTGCCAGTTTCTCCATGCCGCGATGGACATAAAACAGGCGGTAATCAGCATCGACAATTTGCTCGCCATCCACAAACAAGCGGAAGTGACCTGGTTCATCGGAGGTGATATGCAGCGGGCCGACAGGGATCACCCGCGCATCGCTGTTGCCCTCGTTGATAAACGGATACGTTTCGGTATCAGTCGTCGGTTCAGGGCGCAGTCGATAATCCATCGCGTCTTTGCGCAGCGGATGCATATCTTCCGGCCAGTCATCGGGCAACACCAGCCGACGCTGATCCGGCAGGCCAACCGGAATCAGCCCGTACATATCGCGAATTTCTCGCTCGCCCCAGACCGCGGCAGGGACGCGCGGTGTGACTGACGGAAACTCCCGACTGTCGGCATCGACCAGTGCCTTCACCACGATCCAGCATTTTTCGGCCCCTTCCATTGAAAGGGCATAATAAACCGCGTAATGACCGTTAAGTGTCCGCTCGTCGTTGCCAAACAGGACCGGAAGCCAGCCATTATGTTGATAATAAAGATAATGTACGACGTCAGGCAGCAGATTGATTTTCACCGTAATGGTGACCTGTTCAGGCGTTTGTCGCTCTTCATCCAGCACCGCGCCGGGGAACTGCGTTTTCAGGGCGGCGAGAATCGCTTCGCCACGATTTGACGATGAATTAACGTTCACTGTGTTTCTCCGAAACAGATGCGGTGCCTGAAGGCAAAAAATCATGCCAGGTGCTACGTTGTGCAGGCAGGTCGTGCGTCCCTGAGAGGACTATAGTGGAAGCGCCCGCCAGGATCCTGATGACAGGTTGTGGAATATGCGTTCCCATCGCCAGCATCATGACCAGCAGAATCACCATTGGCGAGGTGGTCAACCAGCCAAGTTCACCCCGGTTAACGGCCTGCGGCGGTTTCGCCATTAACACCCGCGCAGCCATCCGTACCAGGCCCGCCAGCACCAGCGTTAACAGCAATAACAGCAGGACGATAATCAACAGGTGATTACGAGCCAGTCCGGCGGTAACGGTCATAAATTCGCTAAGGAAAAATGTTGAAGGGCGGCATCCCGGCCAGCGCCAGCGCACCGCCGCCAAACAGCACGGCGGTAAATGGCATGATTTTGAGCATTCCGCAGACGACGTTGAGATCGCGCGTGCCGTACTTGAGCAGTACATTGCCGGAACCGCAGAACAGCAGCGTTTTTGCCAGACTGTGGTTTAAGGTGTGCAGCAGCGCAGCAAAAATTCCCAGCGGCCCGCCAATGCCTAGCGCCACCGCGACCAGTCCCATGTTCTCCACGCTGGAGTACGCCAGCAGACGCTTAATGTCCCGCTGTACCAGAATGAAAAATGCCGCCACGGCAACCGACAACATGCCGAAGATGAGCAACAACCGGTTGGGGAAATCGCTGCCGATGGCCTGGCAAATAATGATGTAATAGCGAATCAGCACCAACAGCGCGCAGTTCAGCAATACGGCGGAGAGCAGGGCGCTGACCGGACTCGGCGCTTCACTGTGAGCATCCGGCAGCCAGGCGTGCATGGGAAATAGCCCGGTTTTGGTGCCAAAGCCAATTAGCACAAACACAAAGGCTAACAGCATTAATGTTGGGTCAAGCAAGGACGATTGCTTAAGAACCTCGCTCCAGAATATCGCCATTTCTGCCTGCGGCATAACGCTGGCGGCGTTGGCGTATACCAGCACGGTACCGAACAGACCAAAAGCGACACCAACAGTACAAATAATGATGTACTTCCATGCAGCTTCCAGCGATGAACGCTGACCGTAAATGCCTACCAGAAACGCCGAGCTTAAGGTGGTGGCTTCGATCGCCGCCCACATCACAATCAGGTTATTGCTGGTAACAACCAGCAGCATGGTGAACAAAAACAGATGGAAGAAACCGTAGTAATCGCACAGCGTAACGGGTGAAAGCTCGCCGTGCTCCACTTCATGACGCATGTAGCCAATCGAGTAAACACCGGTGAGAAAGCCAATCACACCAAGAATGGCGAGGAACAAACCGCCCAGACCATCAATATGAAGCCACAGTCCCGCAGCGAATATTTCTCCCGCATCAGCGGCAGTTTGGACCACCCAGAGTGCCAGAATCAGCAGCAGTGTGATCCCTAAGGCTATGTAATACTGTCACCGCGCAAGTCGCAGAGTGCCCCCGTTTCCGGCAGGCAAAACAGAGCAGCGAAAAAAGCAGCGGCGTGAGCAGGAGTAAGCGAACATCACAGAATAACTCATCTCATTATCCCTTCAGCGCGGTCAAG
>ENA-OQDE01000795-OQDE01000795.1-human-gut-metagenome-genome-assembly--contig:-NODE-795-length-15805-cov-6.880023_pt1 | contig 15805 bp, 18 predicted proteins | sample MGYA00242768_ERZ504595 | MGnify/ENA primary metagenome ERZ504595 (study PRJEB26092, sample SAMD00036307) | human gut metagenome | host: Homo sapiens | study: EMG produced TPA metagenomics assembly of...
TCTCATGACCTACTCATTGCGGCCGATATGGTCGGTGGGTGAGAGAAAAAGAGAATGTGGGATATGGCGTTGGTGAGATATCGCCGTATCCCGTGGCTCAAACCGTCCTACCCGGTTTGAGCCCACGTCTACTCAAGCCGCATAGACGGTTGATTTCCGGCGTGAGTCGGAGGAAATCAAAGGAGATTATGGATGAGATTGTCATCAGGTGATCACGCTGGGCGTGCTTCTGCCCGGACTCGACACAGGAAATGGCTGCGGTCTGGCTTGGCAGCGGTGCTGTCGATGGCCACGCTGGCGGCATTGGCCGCACCGGCAAGCGCCACCGACACCATGCCGTGGGGAGGCCAGTATGCCGATACCAGCCATCCGGAGCAGTCTGCGGGAGCCAACCAGCCATATCAGCATGGCTATACCGGTCTGGATATTCTGAACTGGAACCCGGACGCGGATAAGGACTCGGAATACCTGCGCTCCCGTGTACCGTTGCAGACCCGCATCGCCGCCAACGCCGCGACGCAGAAAGACCCGAACCTGCCGGCCGATACGGAGATGTTCAACCTTGCTGGCGACTACGGCAACGCGTTCTTCGAGTCGTTCCACGACAACAACGTGTTCTCGCAGTACCTGTTCAACTACTGGCAGTACACGGATTATTACGGTACCTGGCATGGTCAGCCGACTGCGAACGTGCCAAAGAGCCTCTACGACGAGAAGGCCCAGTCTGACTGGACTCAGAAATGGTTTGAGTTCGGTACGTTGAATCTGCCGAATGCCGCATATACCAATGTCGCGCACAAGAATGGCGCGAAGTCGATTGCGACGATCTTCTATTCTGGCAACGACCGAGGAGAACAGACCTATAAGGACCTGCTTCAAGGCAAGCGTGCCGACGGCACCTATCCGGTGGCTGACAAGCTGGTGGAGATTGCCAAGTACTATGGTTTTGATGGTTACTTCGTTAACCAGGAATCCAGTGTGAATTCTGCTGATGTGCCGGCCTACCAAGACTTCATGAAGCAGATCATCGATCAGGGCATTTATATCCAGTGGTACGACTCCGCCACATACCCGAATGGCGGCGTCAGCTATCAAAACATGTTCAACGATGCCAATTCGCCGTGGGTGCAGGATCCGAACAAGGGTAAAATCTCTGATTCGATCTTCCTGAACTACTGGTTCAGCGGCAACATGCTACAAGATTCAGCTGATCACGCCAAGAGCCTTGGCATTGATCCGAAGTACGCGGTATTCGCGGGTATCGAGGCCGGACAGAAGAAATTTGGTAGCATCGCCAGCAACGCGAATTATATGAATGTCAACCTTGACGCTGACGGCAAGCCCTATGTGAGCCTTGCGGCACTTGGCACCGATTTCGTCTCCCACGAGTTGGGTGACGACAAGAAGGTCTACCCGAAGTATCAGAACCAGGTATTCGACCGCGAACGCCGTCTGTGGACTGGTTCGTCCACCGGTGAGAAGGGCACGACGGATATATCTGATCCGTATATTGATGATGGTACGAGCAGCGATAGCTGGAAGGGTTTCGCTTCGCAGATCGCCGAGCGCTCCGTCATCGGCGGTCCGGTCTTCTCCACATCGTTCAACACCGGTCATGGTCTCGAATGGCGAGACAACGGCGAACAGACCAGCAACCAGCAGTGGGGCAATATCAACCTCCAAGACATTCTGCCGACATGGCAGTGGTGGATTGATGCCGATTCCGACCCGCTGCAAGCCGACTTCGACTATGGCAAGAAATATGAAGCGGCACCACGCTTTAACTACACCAAGGTCGGCGGCTACGAAGGCGGCGATTCGCTGGTGTTGAGCGGCAAGCTGTCCAGCGACAACACCGTCCGTCTCTACAAGACCGACTTGAGCGTCGCTGCCGGCTCCAAGGTCGAACTGACCTACAACAAGCTCAACAGCGACGATTCCAAGCTGCAACTCGGCCTCATTTTCGCCGACGACACCAAGACTATAGTGCCGGTGGACATGGCAGACGGTGGGGCAAGCAACGGCTGGAAGACCGCAACTGTAGACCTCTCTCAGTACGCGGGTAAGAAGATCGCCACCCTGGGCCTGATCGTCAAGGCCGGGGCGAACCCAATCGACAATTACCAGGTGAACATCGGCAAGATTACCGTCACCGACGGTGCTGCCTACACGCCGGCTGCTCCGACGAACTTCCAAGTGGAACGCGCCTACGCGGACTCCGACGAACTGACCGTCAAGTGGGATCTCGCCGATTACTCTACTGCCAAGAACTACCTGCTCTACTTGGACAACACCTTCCTCGGTGGCCGTTACGACGACACCCTGTACGTCAAGCACCTGCCTGCCAAGACCGGCACGCTGAAGCTGTACGCCGTGGGTGCGGACGGTTCGCGCTCGCTGGCCGCCGAAGCGCCGCTGAACGAAGCAGCGGCCGTGTCTGGCGTGAAAGTCGAACCCGGCAAGGATGGTAACGTCAAGGTCTCCTGGACCAATCCGCAGGTATCCGGCGAGAAGACCGTGACCGTCAAGTCTGACAATGGTTCGTGGCGTTACGCCGCGCAGCCGTACTCCCAGACCGTCAAGGTCTCTGCCGATAAGAGCGAAGCGACGATTCCGAATGCGCCGGTTGACGGTTCCCGCTATGTGGTGACCGTCGATAACGCAGGCGGCACTACCGCCACGGCAACAGGTGTATTTGCCGATGCCACCATTGAGCCGTATCCGGCTTGCTCGGTGACATGGAATGGCGATAGAGTCACTCTGGTCCGTCCGGAGACTCAAGACTGGCGCTACCTCTACATGACCGAGAAGTGGACTGACGAGAACGGTGAAAAGCAGGAGAAGCAGCTGGGTGCCAATTACACCTACTCGCAGAGCACTCCGCCAATCACCGGCATCATCCGTGGTCGCACTACGCCGAGCTCTTACACCAAGTCCATCCCCTCTGGCCATGAACTGTGGGTGCAGGTCGAGGATTACAACGGCAACAAGACCGAACCGGTGAAGATTCAGACCGCCGACGAACTGGCCAAGTGCACGGTCTCTGACCCGACTCAGCCGGATGCCAAGGAGTCCACGCTGACCGCCGTTGACGGCTCGGCCGTGGCCGACGGCAAGGCTACACGTACGATTCAGGCAACGGTCAAGGATTCGTTCGGCAATCCGCTGACCAACGCGAGGTGGCGTTTACGCTGCCCGAGGGTGTCACGGCCGTTGACGGCAACGCCACTGTCAAGACTGATGCCGCTGGCGTGGCTTCACTGAACGTCGTGTCCACGAAGGTGGGCAAGTACACGGTGAAGGCCGCACTGGGCGACAAGTCCATCGGTGAGGGTGTCGCCATCGAATTCACCAAGGTCGCGGCGACCCCGAACAAGCCCGGCCAGCCGGACAAGCCGAATAAGCCCGGCGACAACAAGCCTGGCCAGAACAACAACAAGAACAATGATAAGAATGGCGCATCGGACTCTTCGCTGAGTAAGACGGGCTCTTCGATTATTGCGATTGTGACTGCCGCAGTGGTGTTGCTCGGAGCGGGCACGGTGGTGCTTCGTGCTCGTAGCAAGATGGAATAGTTTCGCTGCGTATGCGGGTGCGTTGATCCCGTGCCTTAAGCGGGATATGGGGTGGTTGTCCCTGTAGACACCCCCTATATCCCGCTTTTTATATCCGAACATATGCTGAGACCCATAGACTAAAACGTTTTAGTTGTTGATATCATAGGTATTAGAACACAGCTGATTACATGCGGCCCAAAGTGGGAAATAATCTGTTGTAGCGTGGTATTCGCAGCGTGGCTGCAAGGAGGATTATTCATGGGATTTGCTCGCGAGGCATCACCATCGTCCACAGGCACGCAGCGTGTGAGCTTAAAAGACATCGCGGATGAGTTGGGCATTTCGCAAACCGCGGTGTCCTTTGCCATCAACGATCGGCTGGTGTTTCCGCGGAACCAAACGACGAGTCAAGGAGGCTGCGGCCAAACTTGGGTGGACGCCGGTCTATGCCGCGCAAGCGTTGGGCTCGTCGAAAACCATGACCATAGGCTTTGCCCCCGCACGCTCCGCACAGGGACTCACGGACGAAACCTTCATGTTGCACTTCATGGCCGGTGTGCATACCTCGCTCAGCCTAAGGGATACGGCTTGCTGTATCGCCCTTGCCGTTCGCTGAACGAGGAGATGAGCGTCTACAGGGACTGGGCGTCACGCAAGCGTGTGGACGGGGTGATTCTGGTTGATCTGCGAGCCGACGATCCACGCCCGAAACTGCTGAAGGAACTGGGTGTGCGTGCGGTTCTGGCCGGTGGTCCTGATCCGAACAATTATGTACCGTCGCTGTCCATCGATGATTCGCGCACCATGGGCACCGTGCTTGAACATCTGTCGTCACTGGGGCACCGCCGTATCGCCTATCTGTCCGGCGATTCCAATCTCGATTATTCGCAGGGGCGTGTGTCGGCGTTTCGGTCGTTCGCAAAACGGCGCAAACTGGAATCCATCAACATCGAGTTCACGAATTTCGATGCCGAGCAGGCCGCGATGCTTACGCTGGAGATGTTGCGTTCGCCGAAGCTCCTACTGCATTCATCTACGAGACGGAAATTCTTGCCGCGGCCAGTCTGCATGCCATGGCCGAAGCATATACCACCGGGCAACTGAAAACAGGGGAGAGGCAATCTGCGGGTTATCCGAACGGGTTGCCCGCTATTGTCAGCTTTGAAGACAGCTTTATTTGTGAGGCAGCGTACCCGTCGATTACCTCAGCGCATCGTGACGCCAGTGAATACGGTGCCAAAGTGGCGAAACTGCTGCTCAAAGTGCTCGCCGGCGAACAGGTGAGCGGCAACCGTCGAATCCTCACCCCGAAACTGGTGGTCAGGGACAGCACGGCCAAACCCTGTAACTCCTGTGGAATATAGAAACCACCGATTCTGAGTCAGCACTTCCAATCCATACGACGTTGGCCCTCGTTATCAAGCGGGGGGCCAAGTCGTTGAAGGAGGAGATAAGAAGGCTAAGATATTGCCGGTCAGGCGCGTTCTTGACCGCGGTGGCGATGGACACGGCCGGGTCGAGGAACGGAATCAGCGTGGACTGGAAGCGTGGTACAGGTCGGACTTGCCCGGCCAGACCGTGCCGATCACGTGGTTGTTCTTGTCGAGCTGGTGGAACCAGGAGCCGCTCTCGTGGTCGATGACATGTTCGTCGACATACTGGGCGAACGTGGCATACCAGTTGGCGTACATCTCCTCGCCGGTGGCCGCGTACAGCGTGGCGGAAGTGTTCAACGATTCGGCCAGCGTCCAATGCATGCGATCGGTGACCACGGGCTTGCCGTTCCAGTCGGTCGTGTAGGCGAGTCCCACGGTGCCGTCGGCGTTCCATGCGTCGGCCACGGCACGCGCGAACAGGTGTTCGGCGGCGTCGACGTACGGCTGTGCTCCGTCAAGGTTGGCAAAGGAGCTCAACGCCCACTGCGTGATCAGGCGGGCCCATTCGATGCCGTGACCCGGCGTGGCGCCGTACGGCTTGAACTGATCATCCTTCTTGTCGACGTTGCATTCGAGGTCCAGCGACCAATCGGACTTGAAATGTTCGGGGATGCGCCACTCGTTGTGCTTCGCCCAGCCGATCACATGATCGATGATGCGTCCGGCGCGTACTCGATAGGCGTTGTCTCCTGTGGCATCCGCCACGGCTAGGAATGCCTCGGTGGTGTGCATGTTGGCGTTGAGACCGCGATACGGGTCGAGCTCGGTGAATTCGGTGTTCCAGGTATCGACGGCCAAACCGATTTCGTCATTCCAGAAATGCTTGTCATACGTGGCAAGTGCCTCGTCAAGCAGTTCCTTGGCACCCGGACGCCCGGCCAGCAGGGCGGAGGACGCGGCGAGAATCACGAAGGCATGCGCATAGCAGACCTTGCCCGGCGCATGGGTGCCGTCCGCGAACACCTGCGGATACCAGCCGCCGTGCTCGTCGTCATGCAGAATGCCGGTCAATCCCTTGAGCGCCGCGTCGGCCAGCTCGCCCGCACCCAGGTATCCGAGCATGGCACCAATCGAATACACATGGGCCATACGCTGGTGATCCACGTTTCGACGCCGTGGGAGGGGTCGAGGGTGCCGTCGGCGTTCAGCCAGCCGGAACCGCCGTTCGGTGCTGGGAAGCCTTTGCCGAACTTCAGCAGCTCGTAGGTTTCGGAAGCCATGAAAATGCGGTTGGCTTCGGTGCCGAGCGTATAACGTGGGTTATTGGTCATAATGATTGTTCCTTTCCTTAACGAGAACATGCGGTGGGTGCACAATGAGCATTCAGCGGGCACGTCTTAGTGTTTCACGCGAATGTCGAAATAGTCCATGACCAGTTCGCAGAACATCATATTCGACCAGCTGAACCATTCGCGCGTGTACTTGGTCGGATCGTTCACGTCGATGCCTTCGTGCATGAGATGTGTACCGGCGTCGGTGGCTACAAGACGGTCGAGGATATGCGCCTTGAAGTCCTTGTTGTCACTGGTCATCGCCTCGATAGACAGGGCGATGGGCCACACATAGCGCGGCGGGGTGTGCGGTGAGCCGATGCCCTTGAGATACTCGCCCTCGTAGTAGTACGGGTTTTCGTCGCTGAGCAGCGTACGTCGGGTTGCCAGATATGTCGGATCGTCCGGTGCGCAGTATCCCAAGTAAGGGGCCGCCATCAAGGAGGGCACATTGCTGTCGTCCATGATATTGACGTGGCCCAGGCCGTCGGCCTCGAATGCGTAGATCGTCTCTCCATTGCGGTTCGTCGTTTTGGCGTGGGCTTCAATGCCTTCGGTGATGGTGCGGCGCAACTCGCCGGCACGGGCGGCGATATCGGCATCATTCAGAATCTCACCGCCGAAGATGCGTTCCAGATAGCCCATCACCACGGCGGCGAACATGTTCGAGGGCACCAGATAGTGTAGGTGCAGGCGTCGTCGCTGGGGCGGAAGCGGACCAGGTCATGCCGGTGTACGCCACCGGCGACCCCTTGCCGTTATTGCTCAGCGATTCGGTGGGGATGTCCGTGTCGCGGATGAAGAAATACGGGGAGCGTTCATGATGCTGCTCGGTCTCGAATACGTCAAGAATCTTCTTGACGCCGGCAATGAATTCGGCATCGAAATGACCGGTGTTGCCGGTGTTCGCATACAGCATCCAAGCCAACTGGATGGGGTAGCACAGCGAATCCACCTCGTACTTGCGCTCCCAAAGCCAAGGGCTGGAGAAGTCGGACTGATCGTCCTTGTCCCAGGAGGCACCGTTCGGTTCCTCGTTGAAGGCGTTCGCATACGGGTCGATGGTAATGTAGCGGAACTGCTGGCGAACCAGACCGGCGATCAAGTTCGCAATGTCGTCGTCTTTGGCGGCAAGGGCTAGGTAAGGGCGTAATTGCGCGGTCGAATCACGCAGCCACATGGCCGGGATATCGCCGGTGAGCAGAAATGTGGTGCCGTCGTCATGCCGTTTGACCGTGGTGGTCAGGGTATCGGCAAAGCAGGCGTTGAAGTTCTCGGCCCAATCAGCGTGTTCGGTGCCACATAGGTCCGTGATGCGCTGCAAGAAATCCGAGACCGACTTCGGTATCGCGGTGGTCGTCATAAATTCAACTTCTTTGTTTGAGGGATATACATATCAAGGGAACAGCATTATTCTAAACCGCTTTAGTTGAAGACACGCGAAAGGATGTGAAGAGCGTGGCCGTGAGTACACCATATGAAAAAACCGGTGAGATTTCCTGTTCGGAGAATCTCACCGGTTGCGGTCAGTCGATTCGTGAAGTCACACGAATGACGAACAAAGGGGGCGGAATCAGGCCTCGTTCTTCTCGTCCATGGCCTTGAGCTGGGGCGGGGTGTACGTGTCGCGCTTGAATTCAGTCAGGAAGTACAGGCCGACGACCAACAGCTCGATGGCGGGGCAGGATGAAGCGGTGCCGAGAAGAATCACGCAGCCGATAATCATGTAGACGGTCAGCACGCGAGTCTCGCGGACCTTCGAGAGCGGGTAGCTGGCGGAGATACGGTCCACGAAGAAGATGAAGCAGCCGAGCGCGAAGAACGCCAGGCCGGTCATGATGCCGATTTTGTAGCTGGTCTTCTTGATGAACAGCGAGGCGGGGATGGCCACGATGAAGTAGCCGGCATAGAATGCGGACTGCACGAACGCGGTCTTCATGTCGCTCAGGTCGAATACGGCCTTGAACTGGGTGATAAGAATGTCATTGAGGCTTGCGGCGATGGCCTAGAAGGCGAACAGCACCGAAGTCATTGAAAATTGCAATACTGGCGTGCGATCAAGGTAGCCGTCAGGCTTTCCACCCACGCCACGTTCTTGGATGCGGTCTTGTCCATGATATGTATTCCCTTTTTCTCTATAAATGGACGTATGACAGATCGATCGATCAATGGATGATGACTAGTGAATAGTGATAGTCCTGTTGCCGGGTTCCATCAGGGTGTTACATGATTTGGCAGAATTCGATGACCTCGTGGTTCGGGCCCAGTACGTTGAAGTAACGGATGCCGTTGCTCCAGAAGGTGTCGATGTGCTGGATGGACCTTCCACGAAGTTCAGGCCGAGCTTCTGGGCTTCGGCGAAGGACGCTTCGATATCCGTCGAATCCAGCGCGAAGTGGTTGATGGCGCCGTTTTCCATAGGCGTGGGGTTCATGGTCCACACCTCGAGGGTCAGGTTGTTCAGGCGCAGGAAGGTGCAGCGGTCCTCACCGTTGGGATAGATGCCGAGGCATTCGAAGCCGAGACGCTCGTAGTAGGCGATGGTGCCTTCGAGGTCCGTGGTCGGAATGCCGACATGCTGGACGCCGGTGACGGTGTCGCGAATGGACATGGTGACTCCTCTGAACAAGATGCTTTGCCGGTATAGAGCGGCAAAGCCATCGGGAAAATGGGGTGGGAGTGGATTACTTGCCGATTTCAGCCAGATAGTCGGGCATCTCGGCCGGGTACTCGGGCAGGCACCGGCCTGGGTGCAGACGAAGGCGGCGGTGTTGACGGCCTTGCGGTGGGCTTCGGCGAGCGTGTCACCCAGCAGGATGCGTGCGGTGAAGGTGCCGGAGAAGGAGTCGCCTGCGCCGACGGTGTCGTTCACCTCGACGCGCGGGGTGTCCAGCGTGGAGACCTCGCCCTTGCGGGAGATGATGGTGGAGTAGGCGGAGCCGGCGGTCAGAATCACGTAGTCGAGGTCGAATTCCTCGAGGAACCAGCGGGAGGCGTCTTCACCGGAGGTGCCGCGAATGTCGAACATGTCGCGCAGCAGCAGGAGTTCCTCGTCGTTGATCTTGAAGACGGTGGCCACCTTGAGGAGTTCCTCGATAAGCTCCTTGGAGTAGTGGTCGCCGCGCAGGTTGATGTCGAAGAACTTCATCGCGCCCGGCTTGGTGTGCTTGAGCAGCTCCGTGATGGTGGCGTGCGATTCGGGGGAGCGCAGGGCCAGGGTGCCGAAGCAGACGGCGTCGGCCTTGGAGACCACGTCGATGAGCTGGCGGGTGTACAGGATGTGGTCCCAAGCCACGCCCTTGACGATGGTGTACTCCGGGATGCCGTTCTTCAGTGCGACCTCGACGGTGGAGGTCGGCCAGGCATTGCGCTGGATGACGGTGTTGATACCGGCCTCGTTGGCCTTGGCAATCAGTTCGTCGCCGAGTTCATCCTCGCCGACCGCGCTGATGGCCCAGCTTCGGTGCCGTTCTTCATCGCGTGGTAGGCGAAGTTGACGGGGGCGCCGCCGGCTCGCTTGCCGCTCGGCAGCATATCCCACAGCAGTTCACCGAGGCTCAGAACGATCGGGGTAGTCATGGTTGGTTTCCTTTCCTTTGTTTCCTTTATCGGGTGTTTCGTATGGAAAATCTTGTGATGTCGGCGCTTGGTTTAGGAGACGTCGAAGAACACCGAGGGGTGTTCGAGGAATTGGGTCACTGCCACTGCTGCGGCACCGGAGACCGCCGCGTCGGCGGACAAGGTGGATAGGCTGATGGAAGTGGAGGCATTGATTTCGGGGATGGCCCGTTCGGCCACCGTGGCGCGCACCTCATCGAGCAGTATCGGGCCGGCTTCGGACACGATGTCGCCGATGATGATGTGCTCGGGATTGTATCCATTGAAGATGGTGACGCATCCGTAGCCGACGTATCGGGCGACTTCGCGGACAATGGCGATTGCCGCTTCGTCGCCGTCGCCGGCTTTGGCGAACAGGCGCGGGCGGCTTCGGTGTGGGTCATATCGGCCGCGCCGGGAACCACGGTGCCATCGGCGATGAGCGTATCGTGAATGGCGGGGGTGGAGCAGTAGCGTTCAAGCAGCCGACGTTGCCGCAATCGCAGGGGCGGCCGTTGACGTCAATGGAGATGTGTCCGATTTCGGTGGCGGCACCGAGGAAGCCGTTGATGAGGCGACCGTTGTCGATGACGCCGAGGCCCACGCCTTCGCCGACCAGATAATAGGCGAGGTTGTCGTCGGCGTGCACCGACGGGTCGAAGAGATAATGTGCGAGGGCGCCGGCGCGGGCGTCCTGTTCGATGAACACTGGCACGCGGAAAGCGGTGGCGAATTCGTCGATGAAGTTGATTTTGCGCCAGCCCTGCATGTTGGACACCACGGCGGTGCGGCCTACGTTACGCAGATAGGGCCGGGCACTGCCATGCCGATGGCCACGATGGATGGGTCGTTGTCGAGCAGTTGTTCGACGCGCTGGTGGATGGTGACGATGGAGTCGTTGATGGTGTTGTCGCACACCGTGGGCAGGTTTTCAAAGCTCAGGGTGTTGCCGCACAGGTCGAACACGCCGATCTGCACCAGCGAGCGGGCGAATTTGATGCCGATGATGCGGAAGTGCGTGGTGTTGAGCTTGAGTCCGATGGAACGGCGGTTCTTGGAGCCTTCCAGATCGCCGGTCTCTTCAATCATGCCGGCCTCGATAAGGCGTGCGGTGATTTTGGTGATGGCCGCGGGGGTGAGTTCCAGTGCCTTGGCGATTTGCGCGCGGGAACTGATGCCGTTGTGATACAGGTGCTTGACGATGCGGGAGCGGTTGGATTCGGAGACACTGGCCTGGGAAGTGGCGTGGGTGGTGTTTGTTGCCATCGGTCTTAAGTCCTCCTTGTCTGCACCGCTGCGAGTTGTTCCGCTCGTCTTTGAATCTGAACTTGATTAAGATATTAACGCTGTTAATTGATTGACGCAATCAATATGTCATTCGGCGTGTCGTGCATGTGAGTGTCGTCTTGGGTGAATTTGTTAAGATAGTTGTCAATAGTCAGATGTACACTGATATCAAGCGAAACGTTCGATGAAGAACAGGGGAGGACTGATGTTCGAAAACACTATGAACAATCTCAAAATCGGTGTTGACGTGGGCGGAACAAAAATCGAGCTGTGCTGGTTGACGCAATGGGCACGGTATTGGGTTCCGCCCGTATTCCCGCCAGACATGGCAACGATGCCGTGATCGAAGACATCGTCGCTGTAGCGCATCAGGCGGCGGGTGAGCGTTTTGACGAGGTGAGGGCCATCGGTGTCGGTACCCCGGGCACGGTGGATTCGGCCAGCGGGCATGTGGGCAATATCGTGAATCTCGACGTGGTCTCGCTGGATATGGGGCCGTTGATCTCGCAGCGTTCGGGCGTGCCGGCCCATGTGGAAAACGACGTCAACGCCGCCGCCGTCGGCGCGGCCACCGTGTTGGGCGGTGCAGATGGCATGGCCGGTACCATTGCGTTCCTGAACTTCGGCACCGGACTGGCTGCGGGCATTGTCGAAAACGGCGTGCTGATGCATGGCTATAGCGGTGCGGCCGGCGAAATCGGCATATCCCAGTCGAACCTCATCGCCTCAAGTGCCCTTGCGGGCAATACGGATGCTTGGAAACCGTCTGCTCGGGCGCATCCGTGGGACGTCTGTGGCCCAACGCCGACCCGCCGATGCCCGACCTGATTCGTCGCGCGAAAAAGCGGGAGGCCGAGGCCGTCGATGTGCTGGACATGGTAGTGCGCGCCATCGGCGACACTATCCAGATTTTGGCCCAATCCGTTGACCCGCGACTGATTGTCTTGGGTGGCGGCATGGCCAAAACCGGTGAACCGTTGGTCGAGGTGATCACGCTGAGCTGCGCCGGCGCGAATCGCAATGCCGATTCCTTGAAACGCTGGACCTGCCGGCCCGGCTGCGTCTGGCACCCGTCGATCAACCGGTCGGAGCCATCGGTGCCGCCATGGCGGCATAGCACTGGCATAGTGCCGGGGCATGGAAGATGAGGCGTCGGATTTGTCTCCGAGACCGCATCTTCCATGCGGTCCTATATCGCTTTATGTCGTGCTGTGCCGCGCTGTGCCGCGCTTGGCCTTGCGCGTTTCGTTGCCGGGGTGGCCAGCTTTATTTGGCCAAGTGTTGGAAGACCACGGCGATGGCCTCGCCCTGTACGGTGATGTCGGGTCCGCATTCGCAGCGCCGGATCACCGTGTGTTTATGGAAGGACGAGGACGTGGCGGCATCCAGATACTGCTGTGCCGCGTCAATGAACGTCTCGTTGATGATGTTCGGCTGCCCATAGACGCATACGTCTGCCATATCCAAAAGGCCCACAGGCATGGACAGGGCCTGGCCGAGATAGCGGCCCGCCCGAGCGAGGATATTCTGATGCTGCTCCACGTCTGCCGCGCTGAGCTGCTTTTTCAATGCGGTTCCGGAAATCATCGTCTCCAGGCAGCCGCGCTTGCCGCAAGGGCATAGCGGCCCATCAAGGTCGATGGAAATATGGCCGAGCTCGCCAGCCGCGTGCAGTTCGCCGATTACCGGCGTGTCCGAGAGCAGAATCGCCGAACCGATGCCTCTTTCGATGCGCACGAAAAGCATATTCGGCCCGCCTTGGCCAAAGAAACGTTCGGTGAGCATGGCTGCGGTGGCGTCGTTGCTGACGTTTACTTCAAGTCCGAAATGTTCGGCGATTGGCGTGGACAGGTCGAGATTGTTCCAGCCGCGCATCGTGGAGGAGCGGACCACGCCGTTGTCTACCACGCCGGGGGAGGCGACTCCGATGCCGATGACCTCGCCATCGGACATGCCCAGCATCTTCTCAATGAGCTCGATGATCACATCCACGGAAACGAATGAGCCGGTGTTCAGGGTGACTTCGGCGTGACGCAGCGGCTGGCCGAGCAGATTGGTGACTGCGCCGTGCAGCAGGTGCTCCTGCGTCAGGTCGATGCTGATGATGCGCAGTCGATCGATATCGATGCTCAGCAGTGTGCCTCGTTTGCCTTTGCCGCCGCTGGGTGCCTGACCGGTCTCGCGCAGCAATCCTTCCTCCAGCATCTGACCGACCACATCGGAAACGGCCACGCGGCTCAATCCGGTGCGTCGGCCGAGCTCGGCGCGCGAATACTGGTTGGTGGGGAACAACAACCTGAAGATAAGTTGGCGGTTCTTGCGGCGCACATCGGCGGGGGAACCTTGGCCGCATGGTCGTCGGTCGTTGTGTTGAGACCGAGATATGACATGTTTCCTCCTGCCTGATGGTGAGCGAGTGGACGGCGATTGTTGTTCCATACACAGCTTAGACGGTGAAGCGCAATTTCGTCGTTGAAACTGTTATGAAACTTCACTAATAAATTCCAGTGTACCTGTGTGAAGCGTCAGGAAACACCGTGAGTGTTCATAAGGTCCAAAATTGTTAGTATCATTAACAAATAGCGAATCACCAATCGGCGCTACGCCGAACGGTGGTTGGAACGCCGCGCGGCACCCGGACGTGACAAGGATGTTGCCATTATCCGCAAGACGGGCGGCGGTACAGCGACTCGCATCGGGCGGGCCGCACGGAACTGGAGGAAACCGATGCCGGAAATCATCATTGTCAAGAACGAAGCCGAGGCCGGCGAGATCTACGGCCGTTGCGTGGCGGACTGATCAAAGCAAAGCCGGACGCCGTGCTGGGCCTGGCCACTGGCTCCAGCCCGCTGGCCGCCTATCAGGCGCTCGCCAAGATCGTCAAGGACGAGGCCATTGACGTTTCGGGCGTGCGTGGTTTCGCGCTTGACGAATACATCGGGCTGCCGCTGACCCATCCCGAGTCCTATCATGCGACCATCCATCGCACCGTGGTCGAACCGCTTGGCCTGGACCCGGCCAAGGTCCATGTGCCCGGCGACGTACTCAACGGCACTCCGCTCGAAGACGGCGACAAAGTCGCGCTGGCCGGCCCGGCCTATGATCGTGCCATCGAAGCCGCTGGCGGCATCGACGTGCAGATCCTCGGCATCGGCACCGACGGCCACGTCGGCTTCAACGAGCCCGGTTCCTCGTTGGCCTCCGGCACTCGCGTCAAGACCTTGGCCGAACAGACCCGCATCGACAACGCGCGCTTCTTCGACAACGACATCAACCAAGTGCCCACCCACTGCATCACGCAGGGTATTGGCACGATCATGAAGGCCCGTCACCTCGTGCTGCTGGCGTTCGGTGCCGGCAAGGCCGAAGCCATCGAGGAGACGGTGGAAGGCGGCGTGTCAGCGTTCTGCCCGGCTTCCGCGCTGCAGATGCACCCGCACGCCACGATTATCGTGGACGAGGAGGCCGCGTCCCGCCTGCGCCACAAGGACTACTACCGTTATGCCTACACCACAAGCCGGCCTGGCAGGGCATCTGAGTTATCGTGTGCTGGCTCCCGCCAGCGGGAGCGCATGAGCGGTAAGGAGAACAACATGTCTGATAGGAACGAGATAGTCTCGCGCGTGACCGCGGCACTGGAGGCAAGCCGGCTCCGGTGGCGATTCGTAACGCGCGCAAGGTGGATGCGCGCGGCGAACGGCGCGGATATTGGGTCGTCTCCGATGCCGCCGGCGTCATCGTGGCGGCCGGCACGGGGGAGGAGACCTTCGAGCACTACTGCCGCACGGTGGGGCTCGACCCGGCCGATCGCAACGCGGTCATCGACGCCGAAGGCCGTATTCTGACCCCCGGCTACGTGGACATCCACGCGCACGGCGCATGGGAGAAGAGCTTCGATGACGGGCCGGACGGCATCGACGTGGCGCGGGCCGGCCACGCCGTGCATGGCACCACGCGCCAGGTGCTCTCGCTGATCACCAACCCGTGGACGTGATCTGCCGCAACATCCGCACCGTCCGCGCCACAATGGAGTCCGGCCGCCCCGACATCCTAGGCTGCCATCTGGAAGGCCCGTTCCTGGCCCTGGCCCGCAAGGGCGCACATGACCCGGAATGTCTCAAGGATCCGGTGCCTGACATCGTCGATAAGATGCTTGAGGCCTCCGGTGCCGACCCCGCCTCCGGCAAGCTTGGCTGCATCCGCCAGATCACCATCGCCCCCGAACTGCCCCACGCATCTCCGCCATCCGCCAGTTCGCCGCTGCCGGCGTGGTGCCGGCCGTGGGCCACTGCGACGCCGACTACGAGACCGCCAAAGCCGGCTTCGACGCGGGCGCGGGCATCATGACCCACATGTTCAACGCGATGAACGGCCTGCATCACCGCGAACCCGGTCCGATTCCGGCCGCGGTGGAGGACCCGCGCGTCACCATCGAGCTCATCAACGACGGATTCCACGTGCAGGATCCGATGGTGAGCCTCTCCTTCCGGTTCGCGCCTCACCGCACGGCTTCGTGACCGACGCGATGGCCGCCACCGACTGCCCGGACGGCGCCTACAAGTTGGGCGCGCTGGACGTGAACGTGGTCGGCGGGCATGCGCGCCTGGTCTCCAACGGCGCCATCGCCGGCTCCACTCTGCTGCTGGAGGTCGCCGTG
>ENA-OQDE01000796-OQDE01000796.1-human-gut-metagenome-genome-assembly--contig:-NODE-796-length-15804-cov-2.452191_pt1 | contig 15804 bp, 15 predicted proteins | sample MGYA00242768_ERZ504595 | MGnify/ENA primary metagenome ERZ504595 (study PRJEB26092, sample SAMD00036307) | human gut metagenome | host: Homo sapiens | study: EMG produced TPA metagenomics assembly of...
GAAGAAAGTGTTATCGAACTTCCATCAATCACAGCATCAGCCGGATAAAACCGCGCATCATTGCCGGCAATAAAAAATCCTTTTACCGGTTCATTGCCGGGTGTCTGCAGGCCACCTTCCGCAAATTCAAAATCTAATGTAATTTCTCTCCCATTCACTTTCATTGATTTGTAGAGAGGTCCTGAATAAACAATCTTTTTACCATATTGCTTTGCTAATGCCCAAGCTGCCAGCCGTTCGCCCGGTGCAACCTTATTTCGTGGATGTATGTCTGTAGAATCGGCTGCATCCGTCACTACTGCCATACCAATATTTTCAAGTCCACTTAACCATGTTTTTAATTGTGCTTCACGAATACCTGCCGGTTGCTTGTAATGTGGTGCAATCTGTACGAAATAGAAAGGCATATCCGGCTGATTCCATTCTTTCCGCCAACTATTAATCAGGTTAGTAAATACTTCCTGATATTTCTCATAACGAACAGAGTTGGATTCTCCCTGATACCAGATATTTCCTTTTACAGTGTACCCTACTATAGGAGCAATCATGCCATTCCACAAAGTAGCCGGAACCTTACACTTATCTTTTTCCCTACTCACCCTTTCTTTTGAATATTGTTTTAAGACATCAGCATACAGCGGATTGTTTTCCATCACTTTCATACTTGTCCAAGATTCAGCATGTGTTCCTCCCCAAGTAGACTGAATCAATCCAACCGGTGTACTCAATTCTTTATACAATTTACGTCCAAAGACAAATCCTACAGCAGAAAAGTCTTTCAGATTCTCCGGATTACAAACCACCCACTTTCCAACGCAATCTTCTTTTTCATCATCAGGTGCCAGTTGATGCTCTACATGAAACAGGCGGATTTCCGGGAAATCAGCATCTTTCATTTCTTCCGCTTCATTCAACATTCCTGTTTTCCATTTCACTTGCGGATTACGGGCTACGGGAAATTCCATATTTGACTGTCCCGTACAAAGCCAAACTTCACCTATTAATATATTATTGATCCGGATCTTATTATCACCTTTCAACATTACAGATTGTCCGGAAGTAGCAGCCGGTGTTTGTATCATCAGTTCCCAATGACCGTTTGCTAAAGCAGTCACCTTGTATTTCTTATGATCCCATGAAGTCTTTACCAAAATCTTTTCTCCGGGACGTGCTTTTCCCCAGAAACGTACTTTCGCATTTTGCTGAAGTACCATATTATCTGATAATATAGAAGGAAGTTGTATATCTGCATGAATACCTATTGGAAAGAAACAGACCAATAACCACAGACAAAAAATAATTCTACAGAATTTCATTGTATTTTATAGTTTTAGATTCAATATTTTACTGAATAAGCACATGTCAAAGATACCGCATTACATGGTAGAGTTAAAGAAAAGGAATATGGAGAATTCGACTTTCTTATGTAAATTCATATGTGTACAGCCCATCACACGCCTATTTTGTACGATTTTACAGGCTATGTACGATTTTCCAGTCTTTCTACCATTCTTTTTTAATTCACTTTATTTATCTCAACCTTTCTCATAACCAATGCATCAATAATATCTTCATCTATCTTCACATCTTTTTTAGCCGTAATAGTCAAATTGTCAAAACAGAAATTGGATAATTTATATTGTTTTGATTTCTCTACAGCAAAAAAGGAATCACAATCCAGATGAATATTACGCATTGTAATATAGCTGGAATACGAGACTGGCATATCCTTGCGATCTTTCAAATCATAAAACTGTGTCCAAGGAGCAATAAAGATACAATTGCGGACATTTCCTTTTATGTCTTCAACGAGGATGTACTTATATTGTTGGGGAGTATCCGGACGCATTTTCAACCACAACAGGCGTTTAGCCTGATCCAGATTGCAGCGTCGAAGAATTATATTATGATTATATATCGATTCACTACCGCAAGTCAGCACTCCGTGACAGAATCCAAAAGTACAGTCTTCAATGATAATATCACAATTGCCACCATTATCGGGATCTTGATCAGCCATGGTCCTTTGCCACCTTTTAATGCAATTGCGTCATCATTAACCGACATATAGCATCCCTTGACAAGTACATTTTTACACGCATCAATATCGATTGCATCCGTACTTGGAGCCTTTACGGGAAAAGAAGGTGAAAAGATATGCAAATCCAAAGTTTTACGCTATCACATTTATAAATGTGAGTTGTCCAAAACGGAGAATTAACAAGTCGCACATCTGAAACTTGTACATTATTGCTATGAGATATATGAAGCAGACGAGGACGCAGTTCATCCATATTAGTACATTTAGGGATAACACTACGCCGTAACCAGAATGACTTCCAATATCGTTCACCGTTTCCATCAACTTTTCCTTTTCCGGAAAGGGTGAAACCATCTACCTTATCAACATTAATCAAAGCTGAAAAGTACTTTAGGTTCTGTCCCTCCATCCGTGTTTCTATTACAGGAAAGTTGCTAATATCGTCACTACCTTTCAACACAGCCTTCTTTTCCAGATGCAAGTGTGTTCCCGGCTTAAAGAACAGCGCACCACTAAGATAAGTACCTTCAGGTATAACAATGACTCCGCCTCCATTATTAGACGCCAAATCTATAACAGCCTGAATTTTCTCTGTCTGTAACAGTGTACTATCATTCACTACTCCATAGTCGGTAATCAAGAAATTCTTTCCTAATCCATTTATATCAGTTTTTTCATTTTTGTAAAACCAATCCGGTATAATTTTACCATCGGGAAATTTTTCCTGACTAAATAGCTGCAAGCTACAACATGTCGCTACTATTAAAATTGCTGACTTTATCATTTTCTACTGCTTATTACTTTTTCCGCAAAAGTACCGCATCTTCCCATTCACCCCAAGCCTAAGGATATGGAGATATTGATTTTCTTATGGAGTTCTATGCAAAGGATTCAAATACTACTTATCCATATACAATATTCCATATCCGGATACACTTTTATATATACATAGAACCAGAATAAAAACGTTATGTCCGAAATAAAAAAGCACATCTTCTTTATAAAAGAATAGAATTTCGTGATAGTAACGTCCATTTCATTTACTTTCTATAGTAAACTCATGATAAAACATATTTTATCATATATCAAAGAAGAAAAAAAATTAACTCTTCTTTCATAATCCTCTTCAACGTTCTTAATAAATTATTGAGGAGTTTATTATAAACGGTACCCAAGTTTATTATAAATGATAAATTCCGACTTTAAAGATATAGCGGTCTTTTTTTGCAACAAAAAAGGCTGCAAACCCCATAAAGATTCGCAGCCTCTGGCTCATACAGAAACTCTCACAGTTTAACTACTGCAAGAGTTCCCTAATATATTGTCATCATATTGTACTATTTTCTTTTTCATTCTTTTTAATGATACCTTTTACTCATTGATATTCACACCTACAAATATACAACATAAAAAAGGGTTTGTCAAGAGCAACCTGTCCATAAGAAGAATTATATCATAAGATCGATCATTTACTTTAAAAAGTCATTAACCAAGCCTTCAGCTCCATCAACATTTCATTGCGGAATTTAAAACTATCTTTCATTCCCCATCCATGCCCACCACTGGGATAAATATACATGGCAGCCGGTATCTCCTTTTCTTTCAAAGCAGAATAGTAACGAATAGAATTCATAGGTACCACGCCCCTGTCATCATCGGATAAAGCTATAAACGCTCTTGGTGTAAGCGAATCCACCTGATACTCATTACTAAATTCCTTTTTCAATTCCTCCGTTGCTTTTTCACCTAGAAACTGTCTGCACGATCCACCATGCCCGTATTTAGGTTCCATCGAAATTACCGGATAAAAAAGAATCTGAAAAGCAGGACGAAGTTCTTCGGAAGCATGCGTAGCCACTGTAGAGGCCAAATGACCACCTGCCGAAAATCCCATGATACCAATGCAATCAGGATTAATATTCCATTCAGAAGCATGTTCTTTCGCATAACGAATAGCTTCGTATGCATCCGACATGGGAACCTCCCGATTACCATTAGGCATACGGTACTTTAAGACAATAGCAGCTATTCCCTGTTCATTGAAAAACGGTGCCCAGTCATACCCCTCGTGAGCCATTGCCAAATGCCCGTATCCACCTCCCGGACATATAATAACAGCTCTCGCCGGCTGTTGAGAAGCTTTCGGCAAATATACTCGGATACTAGGTTTGAAATTATTCTTTTTATCATCATATCCCTGGGCTTCCATCCCATTCGTATTGGGTAAGCCGTTTTGCCACAAATCTATATCAATAGGCGAATCCTGTTTTTTCATAACTTTGTCTTGTGCATTCATAGAAGTACAAACAGTTGTAAAGCAACCGCTTAAAAGTAATATTTTACAAAAAGAAATTAGTCTCATACTATGCTGTTTTAGTTAATCTTATTCTTATGAATCCTGCGGAGAATCATTATCATTACTCACACCACGCTGATAGACGGACGGTGCTACTCCGAATTGAGCTTTGAAGCATTTACTGAAATAGAAAGGATCGCTGATACCCACCTTATAGGAGACTTCTGCAACCGTCAGATTATCTTCCGACAGTAACAACTCGGCTGCTTTCTTCATGCGCACAACACGTAAATATTCATTAGGCGAATATCCCGTTACTCCACGCAGTTTCCGATAAAATACGGTTCGTCCCAACTTCATCATCTGCGCAAACTCAATCAATAGAGAATTCAGGCCGGGCGAGGTTCTGTTCAAGGATGGCAGCCAACCGATCCTGCAAATTCTTTATCTCGGTCAGTAGTACACATGGCCGGACGCACAATACCCGGTTCACTGGAGAACTTCTCACGCAATTTATCGCGCTGCTCGATCAGGCGGAACACACGTGCCAACAACAATTTTACACTAAACGGTTTGGCTATGTAAGCATCCGCTCCGGCTTCTATACCTTCCAGATGTTTCTCCGGCGAACTCAAAGCAGTCAGCAGAATAATAGGAATATGGCTCGTATCAAAATCCGATTTCAGCTTCTTAGTTACCTCAAATCCCGTCATTCCCGGCATCAGAACATCACAGATAATCAAATCGGCATCATACGTACGTGCTTCTCAAATCCGGATGTACCGTCAGCAGCAACTTCTACTTCGAAATAGGCTCCGATTTCCTCTTTCAAGAATTCACGAATATCATTGTCATCTTCAATAATCAAGACTTTCCGTTTATTCAGAGGAACAGCCAGTTTTTCCGAGTCAGGAAGTTCTTCCGAGAGCTGCAACAAATGATGCGCATGTCCGTCCGCCTCTTTCAGCAGTACATTGCCCGGGACAAGGAAGTCTTTCTCCGAATACACCGTCTTATCCGTCGGAATGCATACGGTAAATACAGAACCACCGCCTTCATTATCCTTATACTCAATCGTACCTTTATGTACCTGCACCAGTTCGTGGCTCAAATGCAGACCGACACCAATACTGTCACCGGAGAAATTGCTCTGCATAAATCGCTTGAACAATTCGTTCTGCTTTTCTTTAGGAATCCCCACTCCCGTATCCGAAACCTGAATCTGCAAAGTTTGCTTCCCTTCGTCCACATTCACCGAGAGAATAATTGTTCCGTTCGAAGGAGTATATTTAAAGGCATTTGAAAGCAGGTTATAAGTCACCTTATCCAAATTTCCTTTATCAATAAACATTTTATAGGACGGCACCGAAGGCAGGAAACGGAAATTCATATTCTTTTGTTCCGCTACATCTCCGAAGCTCAAAAATATTTCATAAAGGAAAGAGATGACATCCGTTTCCTCTAAAGAGAGTGCCAGCTTATTATTCTGCATCTTTCTAAATTCCAGCAACTGATTGATAAGCCTCAACATACGCTGCGTACTCTTATCCATTGTTTTCAGCGGATATATCAATTCACGCGGGATATCAGTCACACGTTGAATCTTCTCCAATGCTCCCTGAATCAAGGTAAGCGGAGTACGGAATTCATGAGAGATATTGGTAAAAAACACCAGTTTATATTCTGTCAACTGCTTTTCTACATTGATGCGGTTACGCAAGCCGTTAAAGTTACGAACGATACGGAAAGCAAAGTACAAGGCTATGATTAATAACAGCACATAACCCAGCATTGCCCAAGTCGTTTTCCAGAATGGAGGGACAATTACAATTTTCAGTGTAGTCTCGCTATCATTCCAAACACCTGATCCATTGCTCGACTTGACGTGAAGTATATAAGTTCCCGGATTAAGATACTTAAACGAAGCAAAATTCAGAGGAGAAGGAGCACTCCATCCCTGATCGTAATTTTCCAGCCAATACATATATTTGGTATGGCCGCTATCCGAATAATCAAAAGTAGAGAAATCTATCAAGAATGAGTTCTGAAAAAACTTTAGGGTTATTTCGTCCGAATAAGCCAACGATTGCTTTAACGGAGAGTCCTCCATCTGCGGATTCATCTGGGTTCCATTGACATATAAATCCGTGAAAACAACCGGGGAGAAAGTTTCGTTATCCTGTATCTTTTCAGGATCGATCACTATTAATCCGTAGTTTGTGCCAAAAAGCAGTTTTCCATCTTCGCGCATACAGGCACTATTCTCACTATACACATTTCCCAATGTATAGGAAGAAAAGAAATAGTTTTCAAAAGAATGGGTAGCCGGATTAAATTTGGAAATACCATATTCGGTGGCAACCCAGAGATTCCCCTTTTTATCTCCCAGAATAGACTGGATTACATCGTTAACCAATCCTTCGGAAGTTCCGTAATGTTCATATTTCAAAGAGCAATAGTTATCCTGCGGCTCACAAAGATTCAGTCCCGAACCGGACGTACCAATCCACATCCGCCCTTCCGTATCCCGATAGATACACTTGATTTCATTACTGCAAAACTTTCCGTTTGTATAACTGAAAGATGATAATTATCAGCATCTGCAATCAATGAATCCGGATGAAAAATACAAATACCCTCACTGGTTCCTACCCACACCATCCCATTTGCGTCTTCTTCTATCACACGCACCATTCTCATCCCGAATGTTTGCTGGAAGAAATGACGGAATTTATATTTACCATCGGGAGTAGGTTCAGCCAGTTCCAGCCCACCGCCAAATGTTCCTATCCACATGCGGTCTTTACGGTCGCGATAAATGGCAAAAACGTTATTATCGGATAAGGCTGTCAAATCAGAAGGATTATTATAATACCAGGTGTCCCCCACTTTGAGACCATTTCCACGAGTTCCCATCCACATTCGTCCCTGTTTGTCTTCGGTGAGAGCATAGATATTAGAATGGAAATATTGATTGGTCATTTTCGAATGAAGACTTGAATCAAAGGTGTATAATCCCCCTTACGCGTACCTACACAGATATCCCCATTAGACATTCTGGTAAGCATACGGATGGTGTTCGACCGGTCGAACAAATCACGGATTCGGGATAGATACGGGAAGTTCCTTCATTCAATACGGAAATACGGGACAAGCCTGAATATTCCGAAGCTACCCAGATGCCACCGGCACGATCTTCCATCACATATTGCAGGAAATCCGAACTGATATGACTCTGGTCATTAATGTTCGCCACAAAATGCTCCAGTTTATCTTCGGCGGTATTATAAGCGAAAAGCCCATTTCCATAGGTCGAAATCCAAATAATTCCCCGGGAATCATGGACGATATGATAACGTTCAAAGTCAATATAACTTATCTTATCCTGGGGAATCAACTGGAAATCCTTACTCTCTCCGGTTTCGGCAAGCACGTATGTAAGCCGTCCCGTATGATTGTATATCCAATAATCTCCACGATTATCACGTATCAATTCTCCCTTTTTAATATTCAAACGAGGATCTGCGGCCATCTCTCCGGTAGCAAACTTATAAGTATATACTCCGGTAGTAGTCAGGATCACCCACTTATCTTTCAACAGGAATTTCCGGTTGGCGACTGTCGCCCCTGCCACAGTGGCAAGAGAAGCCAACTTTTGCATCTTTTGAGTAGCCTCCTGATAATAATAGATATCTCCATCTGCTGTAAGGAAATACATATCGTCCTTATAGGACAGCGAAGAAGTGAAGTGGATTAATCGGTCTTCTATCCGATATTGTCCGTTGGAGACAGAAACCAGTCCGCATTGAGTGCCGATCCAGATACGGCCACTGGCATCCTCATTCACAAATTTCACCCGGTTATCCGGCAGGTTTCCACGTTCGGTCCTGAATACGGTAGATGTCATCTCACCATTTTTCTGATGTACCATCTTCCGGCAGCCATTTCCCGAATGGGAAAGCCAGACATCTCCGTTAGCAGCGACAAAAACCGTTGAATAATTCTGCCTTAACTCGCCACAACCGGTATAGTCCACAAAACGGGCACGTTGCAAATCATAGCAACTATATAATTCAGGTGTAGTAGAAATCCACAAAAAGCCATCTTTATCTTCTGTCAGATCGTAAATACGGTTGTCTGCCAAAGATACCTCATCACCGATTTCCGGACGGAAAGTGAGAAAAGAGTTGCCATCATAACGACTTAACCCGTTCAAGGTAGCCAGCCACAAAAAACCTTACTATCCTGATAAATATATCGAATAGAGTTATTGGGAAGGCCGTCACTCGTTCTCATTTGTGTAGAACGAAGCTCAATTGCACTATAAGCATTCAACACAAAACTAACAAGAAAGGTAAAGATCAAAAGGTGTCTTTGCATCATATAGATTCCAAGATTAATAATAAATGTTGGACAAAAATAGTCAAGATAGTTGAGATAATGAAAGAAACGGCTCACCTAATTACTAAAAAATCAATCCATGTGGAATACTTCCGGCAAAGGAATGGACACCGGTGAGTTGTCCGGATTCACTTCCATGATATCCGCCATATAGTCCCACCATTTCTGCACAATCTCCGTATTACCCAAGTCCTGCGAACCGGCCTCACCTTCCGTTTTCTGGAAAGCAAACAGGATATTGGTCTCCTTATCCCAATAAATCGAATAGTCCGACACTCCGTTTTTGGAAAGCAATGCTTTCAATTCAGCCAGATGGCAGCGTGTCTTTTCTCATATTCAGCTTCACATCCGGGTTTAAATACATTTTAAAAGCTTCTCGTTTCATGGTTCTATCTATTTAAGTTAATCTTTCTTTTCTTCTGTATCGATGGCAAAAATAGGTGCAGTCGTCTTCTGTTTCACCTGATAATACTGAACGGCACTGTCATTCATCTGCGGGTACTGATTCTTCAATAGAGAGATCATTTCCGCACCTGCCCAAAGCACTGGTCCGTATCCATGTGCCGCATATACATTGACCGGACGATAGTAATAAAAAGCAGGATCGAAAGCCATCCCCGTACCACACAAGTGCCTTCCACCTGACCTTCCGCATTGATCTTACCGGCCACGGCATGCCATCCAAATGAGCGACAGGTCCATAAGCAATGGCATCAATCCAGCCTTTATTGATAGCATGCGCCAAACAGTATACGTAAATAGCCGTAGCAGACGTCTCCAGATAAGAATCATTCCGGTCGAGCAATTGATGCCAAAGCCCTTCTCCACTTTGCAAGGCAGTCACTCCGCGTACATGAGCCCGGAAATAATCCATCACTTTCGCACGTTGGGGGTAATCTTCCGGCAATACATCGAGCAATTCGCATGCTGTCAGCATAGCCCACCCATTGGCACGCGCCAACAAAAGGCAGGATGATCGGTACTGCTTTCTACCCATCCATGACGATACAATCCTTTTTCAGGGATAAACATACGGTCGGCAAATTGCAGGAATTGTCTGACAGCCTCCGCCAGATATATCTCTTTTTGAGCCTTGTCATAACGACTCATCTGGGCTACTGCGGGAATCCCCATAAACATGTCGTCCAGCCAAAGTGTATTATGTTGCGGACGATTGCGGGCAAAAGTACCATCTGCCAACCGGTATTCTTTATTCTGAATAAAATCAAAATAGTTCTCAATTAATCCGTCTACAGGAAGTGAGCGGTCTTTCACACGGACTTTCACCATCGCTGCACACACAGCCCCGGCATCATCTAGGGCATGAGGAGTGAGGATTTGCAGCAGTTGAGGGTCTGTTGTACCTTTCTCTTCGTACACACGTTTAAAATGAGGCGCCACTTCCGCCAGAAAGCGGAAACGGTTCTGCACATAGTCCATGTAACGTTGATCGCCCGTAGCTTCGGCAGCTGCTATCAAGGCAGAATAGGTTACTCCCCATTCGTAACTTGCCAGACGGAAAGCACCACGTTCCAGTTGTGCTTCCTCTCCCATCGTGGTGTAGTCGGTAATCAGTTTGCCTGTATTCTTGTCTACTACACGGGCGGGGGTCTCCTTATCTATATAGGCAAATACACGGTCGATGTCTTTCTTCACCTGTTCCGGTGACAGATCACCATACGTACCCTGATAAGCAGGTTGCAGCAAATGTAAAGGAGTATTTGAATCATTCACTACCGTTTTCTTTTTCTGTGCGCCGACCGGCAAGGTTGCCAGCAATAAAGCAATGGTTATGACACGAACATTCATAATCTATTTTTTAGGTATTTCACATCCTCTGAATACGGTTCCCTGAAGTTCCGGTCCGAAATAGAATCCGGGCTGTGTAGGCTGATTATAAGCAACATTCTGGGTAGCGATACTTATACGATAAATCGGATCTTCGAGGAAAGTATGAAAACGATAGTCGGTAGGAATAGTGGAGACGTAAAGCCGCAAAGCTGTATTATCAGTTGTAGCATCAGTACTTCTTCGCGCCAGTCACCCACGATATCTCCCTGAAGGCAAGGATTCGCTTTGGTTCCATTATTAGAAAGAGTCCCCTCAAAAATAGCTATGCGCTCACAGATTCCTTTTTCCCAATTGTATTTGCTGATCCTATTTCGATCCAGCAATTCACGCAACAAATCTCCATCCCACCAGACAGCCATATTACAGGATAAACCTCTCACCCGGTCTTTTACTACTTCTCCTTTCACATTCCTTATTCCTCCGGAAGCAACAGACCACATTTCAACGCCCGGTTGAGTCGGGTCAATATCGGCTGCCATACAACGCCCCACATCCGTACTGTCTTTAATCTGAAATAAAATTTCTCCGGTAGCTGCATCCCGATAGGTAGAACCATCACGTTTATTTTCATGACAATCCCATACTTGCAGCCCTTTACGAGAGGGGTCGAAATGAGTCAGATGAATGGCATCGCCATGTCCCATTTTCGTGGTGTAGAGTCCTTTACCGTTATGGTCTATGGCGCATGAACCGTAGATGATCTCATCGCATCCGTCACCGTCCACGTCACCTACCCGCAGGTTATGGTTTCCTTGTCCGGCATAATCTTTACAACCGGGATTATTACTGTCGAATACCCAACGTTGTTTCAGCTCCTTTCCATCCCAGTCAAAAGCAGCCAAAACAGTACGTGTATAATATCCACGACACATCACTACGCTTGGGTGTATGCCGTCGAGATAGGCAACGCAGGCCAGAAAACGGTCGCTGCGATTACCACGACTGTCTCCCCAACCCATCAAGTCTCCTCTTACGGACACATAATCAATTGTTTGCATCGCTTCTCCTGTCAATCCGTTAAAAACTGTCAGATATTCCGGTCCGGTCAGGATACGTCCTTGTTCATTCCGATAGTCAGCCTGCGCATCCCCAATCACTTTTCCTGTTCCATCCACCGTTCCGTCCGCGGTCTTCATCACTACTTCCGCTTTGCCGTCACCATCGAAATCGAACACCATAAACTGGGTGTAGTGTGCACCGGCACGTATGTTACGTCCCAGATTAATACGCCATAATAGTTTTCCGCTCAACTTATAGCAATCAACATATACTTCTCCCGTATAGCCGTCATGTGAATTATCATGTGCATTACTCGGTCCCATTTCAGAATAATCTCATATTCGCCATCACCGTCCACGTCACCGATACTGGCATCATTCGGAGCATAAAAATAGTTTTGCCCTGACGGAGTCGTACCATCTTCGGGGCGGTTCAACGGAATATTCAGATAACCCAATGGGGCATTTGCCGGTAATTGATAGCTACTTTCCGTTTTACCTTCCCTTGCTTTCACGGTATAAAGTACAGATTCTGTCCCTGCATAGGCATCCTGAAAGAAAGTGGCATCCTTCAACGGGTGTTTGTTTATCTTTTCATCGTTCCTATAAATATCAAAAGATTCATTCATCGGGTCGGAAGACAAATAACGCCAGGAAACAGCCACAGTAGACGGATTCTCTCGGATAGCAATTACACCACGTCCCAGACGTTCGCGTTTCAACTTCGAAAAGTCATAGTTTGGCTGGGCTATCGAGAAGATAGCTATCAGGCAGAAACTAAAAAAAAGAGTTATGCACTTCATAGTTTTATCGATTAATCAAATTACAACACAAAAGTAAAGGACGCAGCCCATTGATAAAATAGAATATTGTACAGATATATGTAGAAATCATCATTAGACGTACTTTTAACACTATTTTCTGCCGTCTCGTGAACGAATTTAAAGACATTTGCACGGAAATCCATTGAAAAAGAAAAGAACGTCTCTTACCTTTGCCATAGAAATTAGTATAAACAGCAAATTAATAAAACAGAACTATTGTACCATGAAGAAACCACTATTCTTACTCTTTACAGGATTGCTTCTTTCTTGTCTGATACCAGTCCATACGGTCGCAGCACAAGAACTCCCGACACAAAAAGAGACTTTAGAGAATATCATAAAGGTTAATGACTACTTTATGAAAAAGTATGCCGATTACACTACTCCCAGTTTTTACGGTCGTGTACGTCCCAGCAATATATGGACGCGTGGTGTATATTATGAAGGATTGATGGCTCTCTATTCTATTTATCCGCGTGAGGATTATTATAAGTATACTTACGACTGGGCCGATTTCCACAAATGGGGAATGCGCAACGGCAATACTACCCGTAATGCGGACGACCATTGTTGCGGACAGGCGTACATTGATATCTATAAAATCTGCCCGTCAGACCCGAACATGATTCGGAATATCAAAGCAAGTATCGATATGGTGGTGAACACCCCGCAGGTGAACGACTGGTGGTGGATTGATGCTGTGCAAATGGCAATGCCTATCTTCGCTAAATTCGGAAAGATGACCGGAGAACAGAAATACTACGATAAGATGTGGGATATGTACTACTACACACGCAGCCAACACGATGAAACGGGTATGTTCAACCCCAAAGACGGCCTGTGGTGGCGCGATCAGGATTTTAATCCTCCATATAAAGAGCCGAATGGCGAAGATTGCTATTGGAGTCGTGGAAACGGATGGGTATATGCTGCTTGGTACGTGTATTGGATGAAATTCCTTCTGATGAGAAACACCGTCAGGACTATATCAATGATTTCCTGACCATGAGCAAGGCTTTGAAGAAATGTCAGCGTGAAGATGGTTTCTGGAATGTCAGTCTTCAGACCCGACGAACTTCGGAGGAAAAGAGACTTCCGGTACAGCCTTATTTGTTTATGGTATGGCTTGGGGAGTCCGCAACGGATTGCTCGACCGTAAAGAGTATCTTCCCGTCCTTTTAAAAGCATGGAACGCTATGGTGAAAGATGCCGTACATCCGAACGGATTCCTGGGATATGTGCAGGGAACAGGCAAAGAGCCTAAAGACGGACAGCCGGTTACTTATAAGAGTGTGCCCGACTTTGAAGACTACGGAGTCGGTTGTTTCCTGCTTGCCGGAACAGAAGTTTATAAATTAAAATAACATACACAGTTTTTTCATTAGGTTTAAAGATAATCATTCATTAGGTTTAGTTAGAGGTTAGTTAGTAGCTAGTTCCCTCACTGACTGTTTAGACACCGGTCAGTGAGGGATTTCAAAGAAAACAGATTCATGAAAAACAAATTATTCCCGTATATATGTTGGCTGACAGCCATTACGTTCAGTTTGCAACTGCAAGCGCAAAATAAAGTTTCCGCTCCCATGGCAGATGTCAATCAGGTGGTTGACAACACGCTGGATAGCCTGAATAAAGCACGTACCTCGCGACCGGAAGCCGGTTCCAGCCGGAAAGGTGACAACCCTGTTCTGTTTCTGGTAGGTAATTCGACCATGCGTACCGGAACTTTAGGCAATGGCAACAACGGACAATGGGATGGGGCTATTTTGCTGGTGAATATTTCGATTCCAACCGGATTACTGTTGAGAATCATGCGTTGGGTGGAACCAGTAGCCGTACTTTCTATAACCGTTTATGGCCGGATGTAATCAAAGGTGTACGCCCCGGAGACTGGGTTATCATCGAATTGGGACACAATGACAATGGTCCTTATGACAGCGGACGTGCCCGCGCCTCTATTCCGGGAATCGGCAAAGATACGCTGAACGTAACCATCAAAGAGACCGGAGTGAAAGAAACCGTATATACATACGGGGAATATATGCGCCGTTTTATTCAGGATGTAAAAGCAAAAGGTGCTCATCCGATCCTATTCTCGCTTACTCCCCGCAATGCCTGGGAAGATAAAGACAGCACCATCATCACACGTGTCAACAAGACTTTCGGATTGTGGGCAAAGCAAGTAGCCGAAGAACAGGGGGTTCCTTTTATTGATTTGAATGATATCAGTGCCCGCAAATTCGAGAAGTTCGGTAAGAATAAGGTGAAATATATGTTCTACATCGACCGTATACACACAAGTGCTTTCGGTGCTAAAGTCAATGCGGAATCTGCTGCGGATGGAATACGTGCTTATGAGGGACTGGAATTGGCCAATTATCTAAAGCCCATTGAGAAAGATACTGTAACAGGTTCCAGCCGTAAAGATGGACGTCCGGTATTGTTTACCATCGGAGACAGTACGGTCCGAAATGAGGATAAAGACAAAAATGGTATGTGGGGTTGGGGAAGCGTAATCGCCGACGAGTTCAATCTGAATAAAATATCTGTAGAAAACCGTGCCATGGCAGGACGCAGTGCCCGCACTTTCCTAGACGAAGGTCGTTGGGATAAGGTATATAATGCTTTGCAACCGGGAGATTTTGTGCTGATTCAGTTCGGACATAATGATGCGGGAGACATTAATGTAGGCAAAGCCCGTGCCGAACTGCGTGGTTCCGGTGACGAGAGCAAAGTCTTTTTGATGGAGAAAACAGGGAAATATCAGGTGATTTATACATTCGGCTGGTATCTTCGGAAATTCATTATGGACGTTCAGGAGAAAGGCGCCATTCCCATCGTTTTAAGCCATACTCCACGCAACAAATGGAAAGAGGGAAAGATAGAACGCAACACAGAGTCTTTCGGTAAATGGACACGTGAAGCAGCTGAAGCTACCGGGGCTTATTTCATTGATTTAAATAAAATTAGTGCCGATAAATTGGAAAAGGTTGGCATCAAGAAAGCGGTTACCTACTATAATCATGATCATACGCACACTTCCTTGAAAGGAGCGCACATGAATGCGAAAAGCATTGCTGAAGGGTTGAAAAAGACCGATTGTCCATTAAAGAATTATTTAAAGTAAGAACGTAAAGGATAGAGTATACTACTTGTCCTATAATCTATTAATAGAAAAGTAACTCTTATCCCTTTGCAAACATCTTTTGGATTAGTACCAAAGTTTCATTTGCTTAAGAGTAAACTATAAATGCAAGTTCTGTTTTTAAAAATGCAAGCTTTGTTTTTATAATCAAAGGCTTCATTTATAAAACAGAACTTGCGTTTATAGTTTATAATAAATTGATTGTAAGTTTGGTATAAAGGAAAGGAAGTTTATCCTTAATGCGGAAG
>ENA-OQDE01000797-OQDE01000797.1-human-gut-metagenome-genome-assembly--contig:-NODE-797-length-15777-cov-7.469393_pt1 | contig 15777 bp, 18 predicted proteins | sample MGYA00242768_ERZ504595 | MGnify/ENA primary metagenome ERZ504595 (study PRJEB26092, sample SAMD00036307) | human gut metagenome | host: Homo sapiens | study: EMG produced TPA metagenomics assembly of...
TCCTCATTTCCAGAGCCATACAACAGTACCATACACATAACATTATTTTTTATATTGTCAAGGGTTGATTGGTTTATATACGGATTTACTTTTTCACCGTTTGAGTTGTACAGTGAGAATTTTATCGGAATATTAACAAACTCTATTCCTTGATTAGTCATATCTTTATAACTTTTTGAGAAATGCAAAATTTTTGATATGCTTCTAAATACGCAAGGGAATCATTCTTTGAGCTTATCGTCTTAGGTTCCTCCTCCTTCTCATTGTAAGAGTTGCTGAATAATGACTTTTCTTTAACCGTTTCCACATATTTATATGACTTATTGCAACTTGAAAAAGCAAATATTGACAATATCAGAAGCAGTGTATTTTTCATGACAGTACATTTATTAACTTAAACGTTTGCAAAAATATCTCAAAAATCAATCATTTCCAATTATTTCACGACAATTATTCCGTTGTCGCATATCAAATACTTGAAATATTGCTGGATAACTTGTATTTGTCGAATTTAGCACAAATGAAAAAATAATGGAGTTTAGAGGAGATACATCTGGATTAGATGAGTTACTTGAAAGTGTAGACGATAGATATTATAATACCCTTTCTCAAATAGGGAGAGACGCCACCCGAAATGCGAAGATTAACAAGACTTATGAAAATAGGACTGGCAACTTGAATAATGCAAATGGGGGATGTGTTGTCCGTAATGGGAAAATAGTAGATATGTGGGTGGAATCAGACGGTTCTCATTCCGAAGCGGTAAGAAATACAGAGAATCTTCTGATTTATTCCGAAAAATCAAAGGATGGGCTTTATTTGGCTAACGGTCAGCCTTATGCAAGCTATGTCGAAAGTAAAGGGTTTGAAGTTATTATGACTAATGGTATCTTGTATGCAGGTAGACAAATAGAAAAAAAATTATAGATATGGCAGGCATTATTTCAAATGTAGACAGTGATGTTCAGAAGTTGCGCAAACTGAAGAACGAGATAGAAAATGTCAAAAAAGCATTGATGGGTATTAATATCAAGGTCGATATTGATATAGCTAAAGGTTTGCAATCACAGTTAACCTCCCTTTTGGGGCAATACGATACATTGGTGGATAAGATTGCGGCAGCGGAAGGAAAGATTATGCTTTCTGTCAGTCGAATCAATAAAGCAACTGAAAAGATTGTCAAAGCACAAGAGGTTGTATCTAAACCTACGGCTGATCCGGCACAGAATGGAGATGCTGCAAGGCAAACAAATACGGCTGAAACGGAAAGTGTTCGGGCGCAAGCAAAGGCTTATGATGACCTAAGAACCGAGATAAACGGTATTCTTGGCACAAGAGAAGAGAATGTCAAGAGAATGATAGATGAAATGAACGCTATCCGTTTGATTAATGCTGAGATTAAGAAAATCAACAAGTCACAAGGTGATTATTCTTCCTTGTCTTCTGCTCAACAAAAACGGCTTGAACAGTTAAACAATTCATTATTGACACATAAAACTGCTTTGTCAGAAGTGAGACAAGCATTGAACAATAATGCCAAACTTGATAATGTAGCCGCTACTTCCATGAACGGGTTATCCCAGTCTTTATCAAGAATGAGGATAGCTTATCGCGAATTGACAGAAGAAGAGCGCAATTCTCCTTTTGGTAAAGAATTGCTTGCGTCTATTCAACAAGCGGATACAAAAATAAAGGAACTTGATACCACTATTGGCAATCATCAACGTAATGTTGGTAATTATGGTAAGCAGTGGAATGGGCTTAGTATGTCTATTCAGCAAGTAGGACGCGAACTTCCTTCTTTGGCTTACGGTCCAAAAGTTTTTTTCTCTGCTATATCGAATAATATTCCAATTTTAGCAGATGAGATTAAACGGGCGAGAACTGAATATAAACTATTGAAGGAGTCGGGGCAGTCGGCGATTCCAGTATGGAAGCAAGTGGTATCGTCTTTGTTTAGCTGGCAGACTGTATTAACGGTTGGTATTACACTGCTTACTCTTTATGGCGATAAGGTGGTGGATTGGGTTGCAGGGCTGTTTAATGCTAAGAATGTCATGAAACCTCTTGTTGATATTCAACAACAACTAAATGACGTTCAATTAAAAGGAGTTCAAAATGCTCAATCCGAAATAACAAAGTTGGAATTATTATATAAAGCTACTCAAAATGCTTCAAAGCCTATTCGTGAAAGAAAAAAAGCTGTTGATGAGCTACAAAAATCATATCCTGATTTCTTCAAAAATCTTTCAGAAGAAGAAATTCTAACGGGAAAGGCAGCTGACGCTTATGCAAGACTTACTTCTTCGATTATTGCATCTGCACGTGCGAGGGCTGCACAGGATAAAATGACAGAGAATGCTAAAAAAATATTGGAAAATGAGGCTAAAATAACAGAAGAATATGCTAAAAGGGAAAATGCACAACTAAAACTTGACAAACAGATTGAATTAAGAAATAAAATAGACAGAGAGGCGAATCCCGATATGTATGCAGGTCAACAAATGAAGGTTGGTGCAGCTTTGGGTAAGGTCGAAGAAATAGATGAAGGCATTGCTAAACTTAGACGTGATATATACGAGCTAAATAAATCTCAAAATGAATTAGCACAAAACATAGATGTCAATGATTTGATATTCAACCCGAATGAAGATTCTTCAAAGATTGGTGAAAAAGAAAGGAAAAGACGTCAAGAAGAAGCCGAAAACCGACTTAAACAGCAAGAACAACTTGCCGAACAACTTCTTTCACTTCACCGTCAGAACCAACAGGATGAAATCAACCTGATGATAGAAGGCACGGAAAAGAAGTTGAAACAGATTGACCTTGATTATCAGAAACAGATTGATGCGATAAGAAAACAGGAGGAAGAATGGAGCAAAGCCGGTAACGGTAAGCTGACCGACAAGCAGGCACAGAAAATTTCAGAAGCTTATACCAATGCCGAAAGTATGAGAGATAAAGATATTTCCGATGTAACTGAAGGACAGCTGAAAGCCGAACAACAGGCTTTGAACGACTACTTGAAAGAATATGGCACGTTCCAGCAGCAGAAATTGGCTATCGCCCAAGAGTATGCGGAAAAAATAAGGAAAGCACAGGAAGAAAACGGTGTTAATAGTGCACAAGTAAAGTTACTGGAGAAACAACGTGATGTTGCCATACAGAACAAGGAAACAGAAGCCATAAAAGCCAATATAGATTGGGTTACTGTGTTCGGTGAGTTTGGTTCCATGTTTTCCGACATGATAAAGCCCGCCTTGGACGAAGCGAAAAAATATGTACGGACTGACAAGTTCAAGAACTCCGATCAGGCAAGCCAGAAATCATTGATTGACGCCATCAGCCAGATGGAAAAGTCTTTGGGTGGTACAAGTGGAGTCAACTTCAAGAAACTTGGAGAGGATGTAAAAGCCTATCAAATAGCAGAACAGAATCGTATCAGTGCCATAGGGATTGAAACAGCTGCTTTGGAAAGACTAAAGAAATCACAGGATGATTACACCAAAGCGCAGAAGGGCGGAACGGAAAGTGAGAAACAAGCCGCAGCAAACGCTCTTGAAACAGCACGGCAGAATGCTGACATTGCATCCGCCAATGTGAAGACACAGACTGATATCGCCAATCAGGCCCAGCGTAATGTGACTGATACCGCCACCAGACTGAAAGCAAGCATGGAAAATTTGTTGGGAGGCTTGCAGCAGATTTCATCCGGTGGATTGTATAACGCATATAGCGGAATTATCAAAACCGTGAACGGATTCAAGGATGTCATAGGAAAAACGTCAGAATCTCTTAAGGAGGTTCCCATTGTCGGATGGATTCTGTCCATCATTGACGTACTCAAAGACGGATTAAGTGATCTTGTCGGTGGTCTGCTTGATGCTGTTCTGAACGCTGTCAGTGGAATTATCGGTGATGTCTTGTCAGGGGATTTGTTTGTCACAATCGGCAAGTCATTGAGGAACGGCATAGGAAACATCCTGAACGCAATCTCATTCGGAGGCTTCAACTCCCTGTTTGGAATAGGTGGAAACGCCAAGGAAGTACAGGAAACGATAGACAGGCTGACGGACAGGAATGAAACTTTGCAAACGGCCATCGAGGATCTGACTGAGAGATGAAGGCAAGCAAGGGAATGAAATCGGTTGAATCTTACAGGGAAGCTGTAAAGTATCAGGAGGAAGTCAATAAAAACTATCTGCAAATAGCAAAGGAGCAAGCCGGATATCATAAGAGCCACGGCAGCTGGCAGCATTATCTGAAATGGACGGATGAAATGCTGGAACACGCAAGAAAAGCTACCGGCATGCAGGATTTCTCCGGCACCGATTCCTTGTGGAATCTGACCCCCGAACAGATGAAGGCTCTACGGTCGGACGTATGGTTATGGGATATCATGGAATCTTCCGGTAAGGGAGGTTACGGTGAGCGTGTTACCGACAAGCTGGATGATTATATAGAGCAGGCAGGAAAACTGGAAGAACTGACCGACAGTCTTTATGAGGGCCTGATCGGAATGTCATTCGATTCCATGTATGACAGTTTTATAAGCAGTCTGATGGATATGGAGAAGAGTGCGGAGGATTTTGCTAATGACATATCCAAATATTTCATGCAGGCGATGCTGTCAAATGCCATCGGTGAACAGTTTAGTGACAAACTGAGGACATGGTATGATAAATTCGGTGAAGCCATGAAGGATGATGGTACGCTTGACAATAATGAGCGTAAGGAGCTGATGGATGAATACATGGGTTATGTGGACGAAGCCATGAAGCTCCGTGACGAGCTTGCCGCAGCAACCGGATATGACAAGATTTCGCAAGAATCAACATCCCAGTCAGCTTCATCCAAAGGTTTTCAGGTAATGAGTCAAGATACTGGCGAAGAGTTGAACGGTAGGTTTACAGCATTACAGATTGCAGGAGAAGAGATAAAGAATCAAAATATCATTCAATCTCAATCGCTTAATTTACTAACAGTAAAAGCAGATGCTCTACTTTCCATAAATACGGAAACAAGAAATATTGCTGATGATACGCGGGATTTGATAGCGCAATCCTATCTTGAATTGGTACAGATTTCAGAAAATACAGGGGCAATCGTCAAACCTATTCAACAGATGCAAAGAGATATAGCAGAGGTTAAAAAGAATACAGCAAAATTATAGTTTATGAATGAATTATTAATTAATGGCGAAAACGCTTATACAACATGGGGTGTGAGAATGGGAGAGGGGTTTCTTGATGTTATTGGGGCATCCGCTCCCATGAAGGATTTTATTGAGAACAAAAGCCGACTTGAACATGGGAAACGGGTAATAATCAATAATCCTAAAGTCGATGAGAGGGAAATAACTCTTTCGTTCACTATCGAGGGTAATTCTCAGTCTGACTATCAAGCAAAGAAGAAAGCTTTCTTTGATGAGCTGTATAAAGGTGTGGTTGATATTCAAGTTCCGGCTAACAGTAATGAGATTTATCATCTGATTTATCTTGGGAAAAGCGTTGCTTACGCACAGAGTTTAGACCGAACTTTTGGAAAAATTTCAGCCAAGTTTAACGAGCCCAATCCGGCAAACAGAAGCTAATTCACGACATTGGTTTTATTGTCGTGTATGTGAGTGCTCAAAATTGGGCACTCTTTTTTTTATCCCCGAACTTTGAAGACATGGAACAAATCGACATCAAAGACATATCCGGTGCTATCCAGCTTACAACTTTGATCAATGAAGGCTGCAAGCGTAAGTTCACTCTGATGAAGGAGGACTACATCATGTTAAAGTTCTCCTTAGAGAATCCCATATATTTCAAACTTGGCTCATACGTGGAATGTAACTTCGGATTGTTCGAGGTGTGCGACTTGCAGAAGCCCGCATTCAACACCAATACCGCCGGCTACGATTACGAATTAAGACTTGACGCCTACTACTGGAAATGGAAAAACAAAATCTTCAAATATACCCCGGAGACGGCCGGACAGGAAGCGTCCTGGAACCTGACCGCTCCGCTTGACGTACAAGTCGGTATAGTCCTTAGAAATCTGAAAGCTCTTGGTTATGCGTATAAAGGACAAGATTTTGTTTTCTCCATTGATTCCACAGTCGAAAACAAGTCCCAGTTGATGAGTTACGACAACATCAACATCCTTGACGCTTGTTTTGAGATGGCGAAGAAATGGGATTGCGAATGTTGGGTGACTGAAAACATCATCCATTTCGGGCGTTGTGAGTCCGGTGACGCGGTGGATTTCGAGATCGGGAAAAACGTGCAGGAAATGTCACAGTCAGAATCCCAGTCCACCTATGCCACCCGTATCTACGCTTTTGGTTCCACCGTAACATACCGGCAGACTACCGCCCCATTGACGAGACCGTGGTTGTGAACGGCGTGGTGCAGCGCAGGCTGATGCTTCCCGAAGGCACTCCTTACATTGACGCTTATCCTGATATGACTACCGAGGAAGCCGTCGAGCAGGTGGTTATCTTCGATGAAGTCTATCCCCGAAGAACGGGCATCATGTCGGATGTCACCACTATCGAAGTGACGGACAAGGTGGAGAATGAGGACGGTACAACCACCGAGGAAAAATGGAATGCCTACCGCTTTAGGGACACGGGTGTTAACTTTTCCGAGAAATATATCCTCCCCGGTCAGGAGCTGAGGATACGTTTCGCGTCCGGGCTTCTCAACGGTTTGGAGTTCGCCGTGAAGTTCAATCCTGAGGGAAAGCCGGAGAAATTGGAGGATGGCGGATGGAACCTGAGGCACAGCTTTGGGAGATAGTCAGGAATGAGGACTATGGCAGACCGCTTCCCGGTGATGTACTCTTTCCCCAGGATGGAGATGAATATGTGCTTTCCGGCTGGGACAGCACGAAAATAACCGAACTTGGGCTTGTGGGTGCCGCCGAGCAGGAGCTGAAGGAAAAGACTGAAAAGTACGCTGCCAAATCCAAGATAGACCCGAGTACCTATGGCTGCACGATGATGTCAAATGACGCATACCGTGAGGATGGCATTCACAACCTCTACAGCATCGGTCAAAAGGTCAACCTTATCAACAAGGCTTATTTCGAGAACGGAAGGCAGTCAAGGGTTATCGGATTTGAATTCAATCTTGATTTAGCTTATGATTCCCCTATATATACTGTCGGGGAAACCGCCGCCTATTCTCGTATCGGGGAGCTGGAGGAAAAGGTTGAGAGCCTTACCCTAAAGGGACAGACCTATACGGGCGATGGTGGCAGCGGTGTGTATGTGATCGGAAGCCACGACTCCACCCCTGCGACAGACCATAACGTGTATTCCGCATTGCGCTCCTTAGTAATGTTCCTTCGTAAGGATCAAGCGGACGGAACAAATTTCTTATTGAAGTTCGGCAAGTTCATCGACTCCATGATTGCCGGTAAAGGTGCCGGTATCTATCCTGACGGGCGCGGTCAGTTCGAGCGTCTTGAGGTACGCGGCTCCGCAGTGTTCAAGGAAATCATCTATAACCGTCTGAACGCACAGGAAGGCGACACCTCATATTCCGAGAACGGAGTCATTGAGTCCGTGGCTTTAGAGAGCGACGGAACTTATACCCTGAAATTGCGCAAGCGCTGGGAGAATGACTTCACCGCATTCCAGGAGGGTGATATAGTGTACGGGATTGTAAACAACCTCTTTTCAACGGGGGAGTATTACGCCTCGTGGATGCGCGTGCTGTCCAAGAATGTCCCGGCCAACTCCATCTCGGTGTTGTCATACCCGGACAGTGAGGTGCCGGGCGGTAAAAACTATCCTCCCACAGAGTTGACGATCATTACCAGAAGAGGAAACGCCTTCAATGAGGACAGGCAAAGCTACTGGTATTTGTCCGCCACCACGGATAAATGTCTTGTCTGGCTGGAAGGAGTAACGAAGCCTGTCTTGGAACAGAACAACTATTACATGATATTGGGGCGTTTGCCCAATTTGGATTTGTTTGACAATCTCCCCGTCAACTATAAGCACTCGTACATATTCGCCCGTGCCGGCATCTTCGGTGAACTTTACCGGGTGGACTGGCAGGGACTGCCCGTACAGGAACTGGTGGACCGTGGCTTTTGGTCGGCCGAAGTCGCGTCCTCTGACAATCCTTACACCAATACGCAGGAGCGGGCGGACACGGTTTGGCACTACGGCTGCAAATGGAAGTGCCTGATGACGGGAACAGCCGACGAACCGCAATATGCGGCGGTCGGATGGGCGATGCTGGAAGGGAACCCGGAATTTACGATAGAGATCGGCAGCACAAAGGGGTGGTATTTTGATATCGAGACTTTTTCCACAACGTTATATATTACCGGCAAGCTGTACAACCGTGACGTGACAGATCATATACTTGACGCTGATGTGAGCTGGACGCGTGATACCGGGAATGTATCAGAAGATAACGCATGGGCGGTGAAGCGTGCCGGCGCCGGGAAAAATCTTCCTCTGACGATAGATGATCTCGGACCGAATTATACCAACATGCGGGTGTGTACGTTTAAAGCACAGGCGTTATTGCGTGACGGGCAGCAGTTTGAAGTGGCGGAGAATTTTGTAACATTTTAAAAATATAAGATTATGGGTAAAGTATTAGTAAAAAAAGTAAGGTTTGTGCAAAAAGAAAGTTCTCCCCAAGAGTGCTGCAACACTTCGGATAGAACATTCAGTGAAAGAATTTGTACAATTGGATTTTCAAGAAGAGAGTCTTGCCTCAAATTAAAGTGTGCTACATAGCGATACTTGGGGCATATATTGACGATTACAGGTATATAAGACGCCTTATCGGAGTCTGCCTTTACCTCACAAAAATCATGATTAATAGGAACAATGGCAACAAAGCAACGAAAAATAGAAATCAACTACCGGCTGTTACAAACCAGTTGTAACATCGAGGTGGTGGGCAGCGTGCCGGACATGCAGGTCTACCAGGCTGACAAAGCTGAATACACTCCGGACTATACGCTGACACCGCTGGTCCTGTTTCCGCGGTGCAACGCCACCGATCCGAAAGCGGTGACTAAAATCGGGGCGGTCAACTCCAGGCTGACCAACATGAAGTGGTACGAGCGCATCGGAACCACACGCACACTTATCACATCGACAAACACAGGCTACAGCATTACGGAGTCCGGTGACAGCAAGGGACAGATCACAATGAAAAAAAATGTCACCGTCCTAAAACCCGTCACGCTGGAGTTTTACGCGGAATATGCCGACACACGTACCGGACAGCTGTTTACTTTTCAGATGAGCCGTCTTGTCCGCGCGGTTGACGGTACGGATGCGATCCCCGTATTGACGATAGACAGCCCGTCCACGCTGGACTGGAACCCGGTGCGTGACATCACCGCACAGACCATCACGGCTAAACTGATGGTAGGCGACACGGACGTGACGGCTACGGGCAAATGCAGGTTCTTCTGGTACCGTCTGTTGTCTACGGGAGCGCTGGAGGCGATAACCACAGGAGCGGGTGACAACGACTGGGAGTTTGTATCACTGAACAAGAATGTATATAAGATTGACCGCAATTATATAGGTGATGACATCACGATTGTCTGCAAGGCCACCTATGCGGCTTCCGGGACTCCGGCATCAACCCCTGGCACATCGGACCCGGCAGTCTCTACGGTGATACGCCGCAGGATTCCGAAGATTGAAGCCGACTGGGAGGGCGTACCTACGGGTGTTCCGGATGGGACTTACGCCATCTTTCCCAGACCCGTCATTCGGGATACCATGGGGGTTATCCCGAATCCATCCGCCATGTTTAACTGCCACTGGTACGTCAAGAAGAGCGGAGATGCCGGATATGCCAGGGTTGCCGACGGATACTCTCCCAGGATACCTTTCAGCAACGGCATGATGTTAAAGCTGGAGGTGGAGGACAGAGGCCCTTACGTGGCGCTGACACAAGGCGGCAAGGTGCTCACACAGGGGGGCAAGGCGGTAGTAGTAAGAAAATTTGGATAACATTAAAAACAATAGTAGTATGGCATTTTACATTAAAGTAACGAAGGAGGTTGCCGACCGGTTGCATCTGACCGATATCCGCAACAGGACAGCGGATGGCAATGTATTATTGTGGCAGGCGGACGTGGCACGTTTCCCCGGCGACACGGTATTTGACAGGGCCAAGGAAGCGGGCGGCATCTGCCTGACCCCGCAGGCGGCGAAAGAAGAGATAGACGGTACGGACCATCCGTCGAAGTATTCACACCTGCCTCTTGGGGGGAGGACAACACCGAAAGCTCCGAAGGCACGGATAGTACGGAAACGACCGGGGAAGGAGGAGCGTCATGAGTTTGGGCAGCGCGACCGGACAGGTCATATTTTCGCAAAAGGGCGGCGTGTACATGCCTGCCATCCAGTGTAACCAGGGAGATCTGTATCAGGAGTATATGGGCGAAGCGTCCGCGCCGACGAACATCGCACCGGATTTCGCTTCGCTCAAGCCCGTCTTGTCCTTCATTCTCACCTCTTCGCGGGTGGCGGAAGGCTGGTGGTCCCTTCTCCATGAATGGTATTTCAATGATGTCGAGATCAAGTTCTCGGGCAATGTCTCCACCAACACGTTTGGCGGTGAGACGGGACATTTCAAGTTTATCCCTTACCAGCCCGGTACGACGGATTACTACGGATTGCAGATCGTCAAGAACCTGGTCAAGGCGAGCGGAGCGGCCTCTTGTACCTTCAAGGGTGAAGCTACCGTGACCGTTGGGAATACCAGCGACACCGTCCAGTTCGTCTATAGCATCCCCATCACCAAGGGGGTCGGAAACCAAAAGCATGTGACGATCATTGCCGGTGACAACAAGTATTTTACTTCGGGACAAAGGGCAGAGCTGCATTCTGAAAGCCGTAGCGCGCATGGGCAGTGACGAGATCACTACCGGACTGGCGTACAAGTGGTACAACCAGGTCAACGGTGCGTGGAGCGTGCTGAGCGGAAAGACCACACAGACATTGACCGTCACCAACGATATGGTTGACACCACCGGAGTATTCAAGGTCGAGGTGTACCAGGGCGGCAAGCTCATCGGTCAGGACACGCAGTCCGTAATGGATGCGTCCGATCCGTTTGATTTGATCCTGAATCCCACGCCCGAGGACGAGACCATCCGGGAAAGTGGTGACACAGTGGTCTATAAGCCATTCTGGTCAAGCGTGGAAGTACCACCAAGTACAAGGACATGACTTCTATTTCGTGTTCATGGACAGTGCAGGAGTAGTCCTTAACCCGTCTACTTCCGGTACAGCAGCCACTTCCGGCACGTGTACTTGGGACATGTGCCAGCAGGCAGGAGGCAACGTGGCATGGACCATCACAACCAAGGAATAAGGAGGTGATATGCCGTTGGTGACTAGAACCGGACAGGTCAGTTTTGCTCCAAAAGGTGACAAGGGAGATAAGGGGGCGCGCATGCGTATGCGTGTATGGGAGGCGTCTGTGTCTTACCTGGAGGGCAAGCAAGGGCAGCAGTTTTACGACATTGTACTTTATGACAACCTGCTGTACCTGTGCATCCGTTCGCATACGTCGGTATCGACGGAAACCCCCAAACAGAATGTGGCTTCGGGAAAAATAAAATACTGGGAGGTAGCACAGAGCTGGACTTTTATCGCCACCAAGCTGTTGCTGACCGAGAAGATCAAGGCGTCCATGATTGATGCGGACGGTATCATGGCGGTCAATGTGGACATCAGCGGAAAAATCACGGCGGATAGCGGACGTATCGGTCCGTTTTCCATAGATTCCGGCATGTTGTCCTCAAAAACTCTTTATAAGGATACAACAGATACTTATGTTGGTTTCAATCTGTCTGCCGGACAAATTGAGTTTTATAACGAAAGGACATTTGCACGTGTGAAAATCGGGGGAAACACGCAGTTTGTCACCATTGAAGGAATTGCGTATGATGCCGGAATTGACATACAGAGTCCGAATCCCATGATCGGGATGCACATCAAGACTCCGAGCATTCCTCTGTTCGTGGAGGGGGGTAACATTTTCCTTCATCCGAACAATGACAGTTATGTGTCTCTTCATGGCATAGTGGGGAACTGGAGGAACATATCCGACAGCACTTCCCTGAATAACAATGATGACAATGTGATGTTTATTAATACGGGTAATATAGAAGTGACACTTCCTCCGGATGTTCCGGGACATACCATATACTTCAAACGTATGAACGGCGGGGTACGACTTAAGGGAGGACGCATCCTGCCTGCCCCCGGAGGAAAAGAGATGTCCTCCATTGATCTGGATTATGCGTCCGGATTCGTTAAATGTATGGGCAATTATTGGGTTATGTTTTATTGCGGATAACAGTATTTAATTAAGAATATTATGAAAGTTGATTTTACAAAATTTCCCCTGTTCACGGGGATAGACAGACAGGATATGGTGATAGCGGATATCCGTAAGGATATTGCTGACGGCATTTACAGGAACGTGCCCGGTCTTCCGGCGCACGTGCTTGCGGAGAAGATCTATCGGAACGAGCTTGTGGAGCTTGCCGATGACGAGATTCATATACTTGACCTCTACACTTCCGCTTCGGTGGGGCAGCTCGCCGACTCATGGCAGGATTATAAGAAAAACAATTTGGAAACTGGTAAATAAAAAATATTATGGAAAAGATGGAATTAAGTGAGGCGTTGAAAGCCAATGCCTCAGTACTGGAAGAACTAATACCGATTGCCAATTTAGAAAGTAAAGGGCTTTTGAAAAAAGGCGTTCTTTCTCCTATATTGGTTTGCAATAAAGACTCCGTTCAAGAAGTATGTGTCGTTCGCCTAGCGAGTTCATCTAGCGCCTATATCGGTATGATATTGTATGTATATTGGGGTGGCCATACAGGTCTGTTCTTTATTAATAGTAAGACTGGTAACTCCTATATCATAAGGAAAGTCAACGGTAGTATAATTTCTGAAATAGAGTTCAAACGAAAAAATGATCATCTCTTCGTTCGGAGTAAGACAAACACAGCTTCATTTCGTGTAAGTGCTTTGTTTTTGGATACTACTGGGGTTGACCTGTCTTTATCCATGAATATAGTTGATGAGAATCTGGATGATGCTGAAAGTCTAGAAATACTATAATTCTTTAGTAACATGAGGAGCGGACGGGTGTGGACCGGCACCCATCCGTTTTATCTCATTAAAATCTAGCTTATTTTTAATACTATGTTGTCTGCATTTGTTCCCAATTAGTCCAAATCCCGTTATTAGATGATCGAACAAAAAATCTGCTCTGCAAATCTGTATAAGTCTGCCTGATGTAGCCATCTTTAACAAAAATAGTATCCAAATATCCATAATTACTTGGTGTATTTGTTTATTATCCATTGATTGGACATGTTGGAGAAGTATATATCCAGTTTTATTAGCTTCATTAAAATCAGTAATACTATCAGATCTCTTTCTGTACCATGTATCATTTATCCCTAATAGTCCTTCCAGAAGCACAAATTTATGATCATGATGTTACAATTTGTTACATAGTTGCTACATCAGTCAAAGTTAAACCATTCAAAACGCTTGCAGGATGTTCTTCTACCGTAATTGAAGGAATATTTATATATTTGCTAGCTCCTATAATTGATACACAATAATTTATGTTATTTAAAGTATTGTTATGTATGTATAAATTGTAATCAGAATCCTCTTTAACAAACATGTTGCCGTTTCCAGACATAGAGCATTTATGCCCTCCTTTCTTTACCGGGTAATATACTGCTAAGTCGATTTTTTTAAAATATCCATTTTCGTATACCGTAACCGTTAGTAAAGTATATAAATATTGTTTTAATTTCGTAGGCTTAATGCAAATAACAGGCCCTTCGCAACGTATGCTATACACATATTCATGGATGCTAATCCTTTTGTTTCATTTGTTGCAAGTGGAAGAAGTCCTTCCAGAAGGATTTTGCTAATCTTCTTAAGGCAATAAATTTTGATAAGCAATTAAAAAAGGAACCCTGCTTCCTTCAACTCCTTCAATTTTGGAAGTCATAATAGTAGTATAGTCATTTTCAAAAGTGAAAGTAAATAATGTTCCATCAACATATTCTTTATACCCTCCAATATATTCTATATTTTTAGTTGCTGGAGATATTACAGCTATTGATGGATATAAATTATAATATTGACTACATATCACCAATATGCCATTTGCTTTTATTCTTTTTGATTCACCTTTATGTAACGAAAATGATTCACTGGTAAAACCATTGATAATCTTATTTATCTCTAACAGTCCTTCCAGAAGTGCAAACAGATAAATTTTATGTCAAAGAAACCGTCTTCCAGGTTCCCCAAGCACCATTCCACCATTTTATTCTAAACACTAAAAAACCACCATAGTTATTAGTCCTAAATTGTACTGTTGACTGTCCCAGGTTATGACTGAAGACAAGAAGCGTTTGATCATTGTATGAAGTGCCTTTTATTGCATATACTCCAGGCTCATACACTTTATCAATATCGTCTTCAGTTTCTAACTGGATATACCCTTTTCCTTTAAATATAGTACTACTGCTAACTCCTAACAGTCCTTCCAGAACCAACCCCATGTTCTTCTACATAAAATCTATCATGTTTCTTGTGCCTTAGTCGCTTCATCGGGAAGTAACGGAGGCATTATCTTTAGAAAATGAAAGTTGGCAAAATTTTATTAGAGGTGAATTAATCACTTCATTTTTAAAATTGGTAATGTTCATTTCAGAAACATCTTCTAACATTACAATGACTTTCTCATCTTTAGAATCTATACCACAAGCAGAAATACCCAATTTTTTCCATACTCCAATTTCATCTTTGCTATTTATAAAATTTCTAATTTGCAAAAGTTCATTCATCGTATTAACACCCTCTTCTATAATGAATTGATTGCTTTTACATCTTTGTACAAGGTCTTTTTTATAATCTTTTATATTTGTTCCTTTTACTTTTATAACCAAGATGCCATCTTTAAAATAGCTACCACAATAATAATCAGGGTAAGAAGTTTGTTCACCTTCTGTTCTTGTTTTTACTTCAAAAGATGATTCTAAATTATTAATAATATCACTTGTATTATTTTCTACAGGTTGATTTGTTTCATTCACTGGAGAATCTAAATCAGTATCTGAACAAGAGTTAAGTCTAAATCCAAGGAATACAAATGTACTTAAAAATAAAATCCTTTTCATAAGCTCTTAATTTGAAGTTATCAGCTCTAAATTTAGAAAATAATCTGTTACGTTGTTTTTAGTGATAAGACTTTAATTATTTTTTTTAGTTTTCTTCTTGATAGTTCCAATAACATATCCCTTGGGGGGCTGCCAGTCGTGCACCTTTCTTTTGTTTTTTCAGAATACCATTGTATCAATGGCCCTATATTACAAATATGTTGTATGTTGGTCTATATATAGTTTATTCTGTGCATTTTTTATGCATAAGATTTTTCTTTAAAATATTTGTTATAGCTTTGCTATCACAAATAACTGAATGTGTTTTTATTTTTTGATTCATTAAGCTTGGATGTTGTAAGGCATCTTGCTAGCAAAGCAGTTTGTATTGAAAAAGGCAGGATTGGTGAATCCCGCCTTTTTTATGTTCTTTATTCAAAGAGACGCAAAATATATTATTTCAGTATTTCACCTTTTTCATTGAAGAACACCGTACTTTCAGTTCCTTCCTTGTCTGTCAGAACAACCTGATAGGTCTTACTGCCATCCTCTGCCGCTTCCACCGCCGCTTCCTTGACGGTT
>ENA-OQDE01000799-OQDE01000799.1-human-gut-metagenome-genome-assembly--contig:-NODE-799-length-15776-cov-2.241996_pt1 | contig 15776 bp, 19 predicted proteins | sample MGYA00242768_ERZ504595 | MGnify/ENA primary metagenome ERZ504595 (study PRJEB26092, sample SAMD00036307) | human gut metagenome | host: Homo sapiens | study: EMG produced TPA metagenomics assembly of...
GAATCAGAGAAACAACCATTCCCGAAACTCCGTAATAAACAAGTTTCTTGCGGCCTACCTTATCAATGATGACAAGAGCCAGAATGGTGGTCAAAGTATTGACTAGTCCTACCAGAACTTGGTAAAAAAGAGAATCTCCTCCTGAAAGTCCTGCGTTTTCAAAGATAGAAGGGCCATAATAAAGTACTGCGTTCACACCCATAAACTGTCCTAAAATCGCAATACACACACCGATAATAACAGCTTTGAAAATTCCAGGCTTCATCAATAAAGACCATTCCGATTTTGTTTCAGAGGTCAGCACAGATTTCGTTTCATTTAATTGACTTTTCGCTTCTGTAATTGAATTATATATTTTCTCTAATATATTTACAGCTTTCAATTCCTTTCCACGTACGATTAACCAGCGGGGACTTTCCGGAATAAAAAATATGATTATGAAGAATAAGATTGCCGGCAATGTTTCCATACCCAACATACCTCTCCATACTTCAGTTATAAATATTTTATTCAACCAATCCACACTTAATTGCGTACCACTCTCCGCCCATGCCAATAATTGATAGTTAACTAAATAAGCTCCCAAAAAACCAACTGTTACAGCCAACTGATACAATGACACCAAACGTCCTCTATACTGCGCTACAGCTAGTTCTGATATATAAAGAGGAGAAACAATGGACACAACCCCTATTCCTACTCCACCTATAATCCGATAAACTACCAATTGGGCAAAATCGGCTGATAGAGCACATCCTAGAGCTGATGTGGAAAACAACACAGCTGATATAACCATCGTAAGTTTTCTTCCTAACTTATCGCTTAAGATCCAGCAAAAAGAACACCTACGATAGAGCCTACTAAAGCACATCCTACATACCATCCCTGTTGTAGTGCATCTAATTGAAAAAGTTGAGTCACTTGGGCAATTGTTCCCGATATAACCGCAGTATCATATCCGAACAAGAAGCTCCCAATGCTGCCACAACAGATAGGAATATAAGATAACTAAAATTGATTGTAGACTTCATAACATTTATTTTATTTCAAAATATTCTTTATATCTGTCATATAAATGACCAGCTTGCAGATAGGCTGATTGCGGACTCATAAAATGAGAAAATTCAAAAGTAATAGCCTTATCATATCCGGCACGTTTGGCTGCTTCCAACTTCATCCGAAGTTTATCAAACTTAATGGGTAGAAAACGAATTGGCATATCACGGTCAAAAGATTCGGCATTTGTCCAACATTGCATACCATACTTATCTGCTAATTTTTTATTGACAGAAAAGAACGCATCCAATTCGTCATAATCAATATGCCCATCTTGAAATGCACATGCATCTACCACATCATGAATTCCATCAAAAATTTCATCCCATTCTTTTTCGTGTTGTTGTACAGAAACGGCATCTTCTCTCGTCATTTTTGTCGTTCCCATGATTGCTTTTTGCCATTCAATCCAAGGAGATATAAAAGTAGGCAATCCATTAGATATATCCTTACATTGTTTTCCTAATGCATGAAAAGCACCAATCGCCCCTTTCGTTGCCCGGCTTATTTCACCACTGATATACCATCCTCCAAAACTTTTATACTTGGAACCATAATTTTCCCAAACTTCATCAATTACATATTTGTTATCTTCCACTTCCCAGGTCATATCCCCTGTGTCCCAGTATTTACCCGAATCGTATAGTCCAAAATAGAATTTCATTCCATACTTTTCAGCTAAACGTAAAAACATATCCACCAAGTCAACGGAAGGCATATAACAACCTTTCTTCAATAAATAAGGAGAAGGAAAAGTGACAAACTTACGATAACCAGAACGGATCATTATTACTGTATCAATTCCTATATTTTTCATGTGCTGAAAATCCAAGTCCCATTCTTTCTCACCCCAGTTCTGATGTGGAATATCATGTGATATTTCATCCAAAAAAGTTCCGGTAATTTTTAAGCCATTGTTTTTAGGAACAATGAGTTTACTTTCCAAACCATCAGTTGCCACTACTGTACTGGCACTAGCTTTTGAAGTACAAGATTCAAACAAAGTTGGTACAGTCAAGCTGACGCGCCAGCCAATGTGGCTTTTTTTAGAAAGTCTCTTCGATCTAATGTTTTCATATTAGTTTAATTAAAACAGCAGTTAACACTTATATTATTATTACCTATTGAATATATTGCCCTATAATATCTACTTTTTTATTATTGAAAGGATCTAATATCTGATCAATCAAAATTGCCATTTCACTTCTCAAAATATTTCGATTCATATCAAAATCTTTCAAATCAAATTTATCCCAGATCTCTTCTACCCTACCCTCTTTCATCTCAATACCTTCTTTTTCTGTCAATCTCTCCTACTAGCTCTGTAGCTTTCTGAATTGATATGGTATTATTACCTTCGAATACTTGCTTATTGACAAAAGGATAAACATCACCCAATCCTTTCAACTCATTTGCCAATAATAATGTATCCGCTCTGAACCACATTTGATTTGACCAGTCAACACTTTTACCTATACCTTTTAATATACCTGTAGAGCCGATACGTTGTAGTGACTTAAACATTGGGTGATCTAACTCAACATCTAAATAAGGCAATAAATATCCTTTTCCATCCAAAATCGCATTTTGTACTTCCCGAACAGATACTTCTCTTATATTTTTACCTTCTTTCACCGCAAGAGCTGCTAATGCTCCCGCTGCCTGCCCGATCTGCATAACCATCGGCTGCAAACGAGTGGTACCATTAATTATATTAGAAACAGATATTGATTTTTCAGCAACAATCAATCCTTCAACATCTTTCGGAATCAAAGTTCCTAAAGGTAAACCGTATGACGGTATCGGATGAAAATAAAGATTAGGCAACTCTTCATATCCATGATAACGCGTATGATGATGGTCCACAGGATAATTCCCCACGGCAATACAAGTACGATAAAGAGGTTGAGACTGCCTGAACGGTTCACAAGCATGATTTAAATCAAAACGTACTAGCCCATGGATTCTCCTAGACTCTCTATGGTAAGGAATAAATGGTAATTTGTCGGCTGTAGGATATTCATCATCAGCTAAGCCCAATGTATTAAAACCTAATTCATGTTGCAGAAAATAAACGAAACACATCGTATAATGTTTTGCATATTTCAAGGCTTCTTCACGTTCCTCACGGGTCATTTCAATCAAGTTTACATAATAATCATTGCCTTCTATCGGCCAATTAATCATGTATTTATTATTAGGAAGTTTTCCATAAGTTATCATCATGTCTTTAGTACCATACACGATCCGGTTCTTAGCAGTGATACAAACATGACTGGCACAAGCACAAGCAAATTCATCTTTATTATATCCTTCAGACAAGGAATAGTCACATCTTTACCATAATCTTTCAAGATTGCTACGTATGTAATATCCTGAACTATATTATTTTTCTCTTCCGGAGCAATATCTTTCTTTAGTATCATGACGGCTTTCCATACCGACATCATATTTCACCCCGCACATTTTTGCTATATCCCCCAATTCAGTACCATCAATCAATATTTTAGCATGTATTTTTTTAATTGTATTATCTTTCATCTGAATTTGAGCAATCCAAGCATCATTCTCTCTTTCCAGCTTTACCAAAGTAGCATTATGCCATACTTTTAAATTTTTCTCCGCGTCAACCATTTCATGGAAAATTTTATTTCCGACTGAAGGTTCAAACAACACTGCACTCACCCAACCGGTTTTTAGAGAATCAAGTCCTCCATAATAATCTGCCAAATGTCCGCGAAACTCACCAAACAAGCCTGCCGGTAAATCATAGTTTCCGTCAACAGCACTTACACCTGCAGATGTAAGCATTCCACCCAGCCATTCTGTTTCTTCTACTATCAATGTTGCAGCCCCCATTCGAGCAGACTGAATACCAGCAGTCACTCCACTAGCGCCTCCACCAATAATTAGCACATCAACAGAATTATCTGAATGAGAGCATGCCGTAAAACACAAAGCAAATAATAAACACAGACCTAAAAAATAGTTTCTCATACTAAATTCATTTAAGGATATAGAGTTTTATTAATAATATCACGGCACAAATATAGCTATATTTATTAAATAAACAATAGATAATAAAATATTTTATTAATAAAATCGTTATTCCTCGCATTATTAATTAATAGAAGGGGGAATTACCTCACAAATCGTCTTATTTCATTTATTATATCCACAATCGTCCATAGCTACATTATCCTATATATAAATCCATTACATAGTATATAGGGAATATAACATTCAAGATATTCTAATTTTCAAGGCCTCAAAACCACGTATTAATAAAAAAATTAATTATCTTTGTGTGAATTACCAAATATACATAGTTATGAACCAACAATTCTTGAAAGAAATAGAAAAAGGCTCTAAAAGTGCTCTTGTCAAAAAGAGGATTATTACACATTATATATATAATGGAAGTTCTACAATTCCCGATCTTTCAAAAGAGCTGGATTTAAGTGTACCGACTGTCACCAAATTTATCGGTGAAATGTGTGATGACGGATATATTAATGATTATGGCAAATTGGAAACTAGTGGCGGACGCCATCCCAACCTCTATGGCTTAATCCGGAATCCGGTTACTTTTTGGGTGTAGACATCAAAAGATTCGCCGTCAATATCGGACTGATAAATTTCAAAGGCGATATGGTAGAATTGAAAATGAATATACCTTATAAGTTTGAGAACTCAATCGAAGGGATGAATGAGTTATGCAAGCATATTCTCAATTTTATAAAGAAACTCACTATTAATAAAGAGAAGATCTTAAATATTAATGTAAATGTGTCGGGGCGTGTAAATCCTGAATCAGGGTATAGCTTCAGCCAATTCAATTTTGAGGAAAGGCCGTTGGCGGATGTATTATCCGAAAAATTGGGATATAAAGTAACCATTGATAATGACACGCGTGCCATGACTTATGGCGAATATATGCAAGGCTGCGTAAAAGGAGAAAAGGATATCATTTTTGTAAATGTAAGCTGGGGAGTAGGTATCGGAATTATTATTGATGGTAAGATTTATACCGGGAAATCCGGATTCTCCGGTGAATTTGGACACATGAGTGCTTATGATAATGAGATAATCTGCCATTGCGGAAAAAAAGGTTGCTTGGAGACGGAAGCTTCCGGATCGGCACTTCATCGTATCTTATTAGAGCGTATTCAAAGTGGGGAAAGTTCCATTCTATCTACACGAATCGCCACAGAGGAAAACCCGATCACTCTTGATGAGATCATTGCCGCTGTGAATAAAGAAGACCTGCTTTGCATTGAAATTGTAGAAGAAATCGGGCAGAAACTAGGCAAACAGATTGCCGGGCTAATCAACATCTTCAACCCAGAACTGGTCATTATAGGTGGAACTTATCTTTAACCGGTGATTATATCACCCAGCCCATAAAAACAGCCGTACGCAAGTACTCTCTAAATCTGGTTAATAAAGATTCAGCCATCATCACATCTAAGCTGAAAGACAAAGCTGGCATCGTTGGCGCTTGTATGCTCGCACGCAGCAGAATGTTTGAAAGCTAGTTTTATCTTCTACGCTGGGAGAAAAAGTTATCTATAAAGCGAACGATATAGACTACGGCTACTCCGGCAACCACTAAAACAATAATACGACTCAACATAGATTACATTTTTATATTTCACATCTATTACATACGCAGGATTTCCCTTTTAAAATAAGAATAGGGAATCCTGTAAAAATTAGAACGCTGATTATTAATTAATAATCAGCGTTCTAATTTGAGAGCCGCTAGCCAGACTTGAACTGGCGACCTACGCGTTACGAATGCGTTGCTCTACCAACTGAGCTATAGCGGCGTTTGTCTCTCGTTTACGGCGTGCAAAATTACAGCTTTATTTGAGAAAACAAAAAGAATCCGATTATTTTTTGAGCATAATTTTTAAATCAACTTTTGTTGACGCAATCTAGAACTTTTCTTTGCGTTCAAATTTTCCGTCCTCGGTATAGTACTTCCATGTACCCTTCGGTTTATTATTTGCATACTTTCCACGAAGCTTCAATGTCCCATCCTCATAATATTCACGGTAACGACCGTGACGTTTCCTTCCTTACTTCCGCTTCACTCTTCAACGCTCCCTCCGGATAAAACTCCCTCAAAACGTTTCCTTCAAACTTTTCGACATAGAAACGCTTCAATTCGCTCATCTGTTCTTTTTCAGTTTCAGCATCTTCGTTCATTTCCTCATCATCTTCATCGGCAGCAATGGCAACAACCTCCTCCGGTTGATATGGACTGTAATCCATCACATATTGCAAAGAAGCTGACCGTCCATCTCCTATAACCTGCATAGTCCAGTAAGGAAACGAATACAGAATATCTTTATTGGATTGTATTTCATTCCATGTGGCAGGATTCATCATAGGTTTCAGTTGGGAATAAAACTTGTGCACATCCGTATATAAGAAAATGGTAGAACTCGACTTTAAATAGGAAAGCGCATTTTCAAATCCCGGATTATTTTTCAATAAATTCTTCTGCTCGTAATCTTCCACAAAAGAGAGCAAAGACGCAGCCTTATTACTAAAAACTACATAATCATCGACATAAGTATAATATGGCTTTTCAAATTTATCAAATAGTTTTCCAAAGAACAGGCGGAAAAAGCCTTTCATTTCGACGTAATTAATCTCGAAATCTTTATAATTGACCGTCTTTATCTTAACCGGACTGCGCCGCTTAATCTTCTTTTCTATTAATTCCATGTTCTTACGGGCATCTTTTATACTTTTAGCTCTGATAGCCAGAATTAGTTCTGGGTCATGTCCCAACAACCCCGGTTCGGATTGCGTAATAGCAAATTCCCCCGACATCCAACTCAAAAAGTTTTCTTCCAAAGATATCCCGAATAGCCCTTCAATCTTTTTCCGGGAACTTTGATAAGAATCATACAATTGTTTATTATGAACCGACATTGCATTCTCCAGCTCTTTTACAAAAGTTACCGGGTTGTTGAAACCTATATTGGTATAAAGAGCCGTCCGCCCGGACAGAATCTCATGCGCTTTCATTTTATGTTTTCCCGAATTCAACAAAGCAGTGACATAAGGATCGGCAGAATCTTTTCTCAACGTATACCCTTTCACTTCCATCCGCTCCTTATCCGTATTTAGGTAAAGTCCGGCAAAATTCATAGAATTGCTAAACAGATCAATGTATTCGTTTCTTGCCCCCAGATAAATAGACATGAATTGAGGTACGCGCGCATAATTAATAAAGACTCTGACAAGCCCCTTGCCGGAAACCAACTTCTCCGTTTCAATAAAAGACTGGTCGAGTCCGATTTTGGGTTTATTACGCGAATCAATAGCCGATTCGACAAGCCCGGACGTATAAGATCCTACCAAATGATTATCCACAAAAGCAATATAGAAAATATCCCTTGTTTCGGAATCACGCATTTCAAGGATATTAATGCCGTTATGTATCCGGTTGGTGACAGTAAAGCCACTCATGACTAATACGGTTTCCACCTGATCTTTCAATAAATCCATTTTCGATGTTTTCTGCATATCCAGAATCAGCAGAAATCCCACTTTGTGGCACGAGTCTTGTGAAGCGAAATAAGCATATCCCGCTCACCAACAAGCGACAACAACACTTTATTGCTTTTGACTACCGAATCGAGCTTCTCTACACTCTCCGTTACTTCCTCGAAAGATTTCGCTTTCTTCAGACATTGCCATGTTTCACTTCCACTAAACTTTTCCCAATCTTCAATCGGGCCGATGATTGAATGATAAACGCAGCATCTTCGGGAACCAGATAGATTTGCTGAATATTACGATCAGGTGAAACAAATAAATAAACTACGGAATATACAACATATACCGCCAAAGCTAATGCAGCCACAACTAAAGTTCTCTTTACAATTTTCGAGGTACTCTTTTTCTTCTCCGGGCCTGCATATTGCTCTTCCTGCCCGCAATTTAATTCATTCATTATTGATCTGTTATAAACTTGAGTGGACAAAGATACTAAAAAAACTATTCTGAATAAAACATAAACCATTGACTCGTATCGTAAATATGTACTAACTTTACAGCATGAAAAAGAAATTCCAACTCGAAGTTCCGGGAGGAGCCGATAAAGTCTTACTTCATACCTGTTGTGCTCCTTGTTCATCAGCCATTATTGAATGTATGATGCAACATCACATCACCCCTGTTATCTATTATTGCAATCCTAATATCTATCCGCTGGAAGAGTATATGATAAGAAAAGACGAATGTACACGCTATGCCCAATCATTGGGATTGGAGATAATAGATGCTGATTACGATCATGAAAACTGGCGATGCCATATAGCAGGAATGGAGCAGGAACCCGAAAGAGGAGGACGCTGCTACGTTGCTTTAAACTACGCTTATTGGAGACCGCCCGTTATGCACATGAACATGGCCTTTCCATAATAACCACAACGCTTGCTTCCAGTCGTTGGAAAAGTCTGGAGCAGATTAATGAAGCCGGACAATATGCCACCGCTTCATACCCAGATGTCACATACTGGGAACAGAATTGGCGGAAAGGCGGACTTAGCGAACGACGCATCGCCATCATTAAAGAGTATAACTTCTACAACCAACAATATTGCGGTTGTGAATTCAGCATGAGAAAAGAAGAATAAAACAAACCCGCCATTACTAGCTAACCAATGAATCGAAGTAAAAAAGGTAAAAACAGAAAGCTATTCAAAAAGAAATCACATTCCAATAACAGATTAGGATGTATCATCGCCATCATTGTGCTCATTCCTATTCTTTTTGGCGTCTATTTATATTGCCAACAGATTAATACCCAGAATAATAATGAACCGCAAACCGATGTCTCCCTTCAAATTCCACTTGGCAAAGATCTGGAGACAGCTGTATCACTAGTTCCCCGGCAAGAACAAATCATCCGCCATAGCGGATATACGGTATCATATAACAAAGATTTAAAAATTCCCAACTGGGTTTCTTACGAATTAACCAGGGAAGAAACCAAAGGAAAAGAAAAAAGAGGTAATCGCTTTATTGCCGATCCACTAGTGACAGGTCCGATTGCCACAAATGCCGACTATACCCGTTCAGGATACGACAAAGGACACATGGCTCCCGCAGCAGATATGAAATGGAGTCCTGAAGCCATGAAAGAATCATTTTATTTCAGCAATATGTGTCCGCAACATCCACAACTAAACAGAAGAGGATGGAAAAACCTGGAAGAAAAGATCCGGGATTGGGCTATAGCAGACAGCGCCATCATTATTATATGTGGCCCTATTATTGAAAAACATCCCAAAACAATCGGAAAGAATAAAGTTGTAGTACCTCAAAAGTTTTTTAAAGTAGTCCTTTCTCCTTTTGTCAAGCCGATGCGAGCTATCGGTTTCTTATTCAATAATGAGCAAGCAGTAGAACCTCTATCATCCTATACGGTAACAATAGATAGCATCGAAGAGCCTGACTAACAATGGATTTCTTCGCACCTCTGACTGATGAGATTAGAAAACAAAATAGAAGCAGATATTAAATTACTCCCTGTGGCCTAATTAAAGTTAGCAAAACTCGTTTCTCTGAAATGAATTCATTTCCCTGTGCCAATGGCATTCTAGTTACAAACAGACTTGCACTTCAATAAAAGGGAGTTGTTGTATTACTCTCAAGGTTTCACATTGTAACGTCAAGAGATTGTCTTATTCCCACATATTGTGGGAAAGTATTCTCTTATTTTATGAGAAAACATTCCCATATATTGCGAGAAAATAGTCCCACAATATATTGGAATAATGGAACTACGCTGGAAACAAAAAGATAATTACAATGAATGCCAAGCAGCACAATAAGCAACTGAACAAATCAAGCAAGGCAAACGCAACGTGAAAGAATGGATTCATTACCGCATCGAAAGAAAACATACTTTTGATATAGTCTTCTTATGATTCATCCTAAAAAGAGAACACTCCTATCCAAATTCTTTTTATCTTTGACGAACTTTTTAAATACACCTCAAAAGATGAAGAAAAAAAGAGAAATATTCTACTATCAATTCTAATCGGAGCATTCCTCCTTTGTACAGTTGCCGGAGGCACCTTTTATTATTATCTGTTTGCCCCCCAATTTCACCCATCTAAAACCGTATATATTTATGTAGACCGGGATGATACTGCCGATTCTATCTACCATAAAATAAAAGAATTCGGGCATGTCAATAAGTTCACCGGATTCCAGTGGATGGCAAAATACAAGGATTTCAATCAGAATATCCATACCGGTCGTTATGCCATTCGCCCCAATGACAACGTCTATCATGTATATAGCCGTTTTTCCAGAGGTTATCAGGAACCTATGAACCTTACTATCGGAAGCGTCCGGACATTAGACCGATTGGCGCGAAGCATCGGCAAGCAACTCATGATAGACTCTGCCGAAATTGCGAGCCAACTGTTCGACTCTACTTTCCAAGCGCAAATGGGATATACCAACATAACACTCCCCAGCCTTTTCATACCGGAAACCTATCAGGTATATTGGGACATGAGCGTAGACGAATTCTTCAAACGAATGAAGGACGAGCACAAACGCTTCTGGAATAAAGATCGCTTGGCACAAGCTACCGCCATTGGCATGACACCGGAAGAAGTCAGCACACTTGCTTCCATCGTTGAAGAAGAAACCAACAACAACGAAGAAAAGCCAATAGTAGCCGGATTGTATATCAACCGGTTACATCAAGATATGCCCTTACAAGCAGATCCCACCATCAAATTTGCCCTGCAGGATTTTGGTCTGCGCCGAATTACTAACGAGCATTTAAAAGTCAATTCTCCCTACAATACCTATATAAATACCGGATTACCTCCGGGGCCCATCCGTATTCCCTCTAAAAAGGGAATAGATAGCGTACTAAACTATACCAAACATAACTATATCTACATGTGTGCCAAAGAAGATTTTTCCGGTACTCACAACTTTGCCTCCAATTACGCCGACCACATGGCAAATGCAAGAAAATACTGGAAAGCCCTGAATGAAAGAAAGATTTTCAAGTAAATTTGTGATAAAACGAACGGAAAAGCCTATCTTTGCCCGATAGATTAACAAACTGTGATCAACACTAAATAAAAGAAATAGATATGAGCAAGCAACTCTTACTTGGCGATGAAGCATTGCACAAGCTGCACTGGATGCCGGACTTTCAGGCGTTTATGCTACCCGGGTACTCCTTCAACTGAAATTACGGAATATATTCAAATGGCCCCTATAACGACCGAACAGAATATACACAACCGTTGGTGTGCCAATGAAAAAACAGCGATGGAAGCTGCGTTGGGTATGTCTTTCGTAGGTAAACGGGCATTAGTTTGTATGAAGCACGTAGGTATGAATGTAGCTGCCGACTGTTTCGTCAACTCTGCCATCACAGGCGTGAAAGGCGGATTGATTGTGATAGCTGCAGACGATCCCAGTATGCACTCCTCGCAGAACGAACAGGACAGCCGTTTCTACGGAGATTTCTCACTGATACCGATGTACGAACCAAGCAATCAGCAGGAAGCGTATGATATGGTATACAGTGGCTTCGAATTCTCTGAAAAGCTAGGCGAACCGATCTTGATGCGTATGGTAACCCGCCTGGCACACTCCCGTTCAGGAGTAGAACGCAAAGAGCAAAAGCCGCAGAACAGCATCTCTTTCAGCGAAGATCCGCGTCAGTTCATCTTGTTGCCGGGAAATGCCCGCAAACGCTACAAAGTATTGCTTGCCCGCCAAGACGAATTTATCAAAGCTTCAGAAGAATCACCTTATAATAAATACACAGATGGTCCTAACAAAAAGTTAGGAATTATCGCTTGTGGCATCGGCTACAACTATCTGATGGAAAACTATCCTGAAGGTTGCGAATATCCGGTACTTAAAATCGGCCAGTATCCATTGCCTAAAAAGCAATTACATCAATTGATTGAATCCTGTGACGAAATCCTCGTTCTGGAAGACGGACAACCATTTGTAGAAAAACAATTGAAAGGTTATCTGGCATCGGCGTTAAAGTAAAAGGACGCTTGGACGGTACCCTGTCACAGGATGGAGAACTAAATCCTGACTCTGTAGCCCGCGCCGTAGGTAAAGAAAATAAATCAGAATTCGGTATTCCTTCTGTCGTAGAAATGCGCCCTCCCGCACTTTGCGAAGGTTGCGGACACCGCGATATGTATATCACACTAACCGAAGTTCTGAAAGAAGAATACCCATCTCATAAAGTATTCAGCGACATCGGCTGTTACACGCTAGGCGCGAATGCTCCTTTCAATGCAATCAACTCATGCGTAGACATGGGCGCCTCCATCACGATGGCGAAAGGTGCGGCTGACGGAGGTCTTTTCCCGCTGTAGCTGTCATCGGAGACTCCACATTCACCCATTCTGGAATGACCGGACTATTAGATTGTGTGAACGAGAATGCCAGTGTAACCATCGTCATCTCCGACAATGAAACTACCGCCATGACAGGTGGACAGGACTCTGCCGGAACCGGACGTATCGAAGCGATCTGTGCAGGTATCGGAGTAGATCCGGCTCATATCCGCGTCGTTACTCCGTTGAAGAAAAACTATGAGGAGATGAAGCAAATCATTCGCGAAGAGATCGAATACCGTGGTGTATCTGTCATTATTCCACGTAGAGAGTGTATCCAGACATTAGCACGCAAAAAAAGAAGTAAGTAAGCCATGAAGAAAGACATTATATTATCAGGAGTCGGTGGACAGGGAATTCTGTCTATTGCTACAGTAATCGGCAAAGCTGCCTTGAAAGAAGGATTATATATGAAACAAGCAGAAGTGCACGGAATGAGCCAACGCGGAGGAGATGTTCAATCCAACCTCCGTATCAGCGACCAGCCGATTGCTTCAGACTTGATCCCATCAGGTAAATGCGACCTTATCATTTCATTGGAACCCATGGAAGGATTGCGCTACCTCCCCTATCTTAGCCCTAACGGTTGGTTAGTGACTAACGAAACTCCGTTTGTCAATATCCCCAATTATCCGGAAGCAGACAAAGTAATGGCAGAAATCAATAAGCTGCCTCACAAAATTGTGTTGAACGTAGACAAAGTAGCCAAAGAAGTAGGCTCCGCCCGCGTTGCCAACATAGTCTTACTGGGAGCAACCATTCCATTCCTTGGCATCGACTACGGAAAAGTACAAGACAGCATCCGTGAAATCTTCCTGCGCAAGGGAGAAGCAATTGTAGAAATGAATCTTAAAGCATTGGCTGCCGGCAAGGAAATTGCAGAAAAGCTAATGTAATAACAGGCATTATCATGAATACACAATACTGGGAAGAAGAACTAGAAACCATGAGCGGGAGAAGTTGCAGGAATTACAACTTCGACGGCTTAAGAAAACAATCAATATAGCTGCAAACTCCCCATATTACAAAGAAGTTTTCAGCAAACATGGCATCACTGCAGATAGCATACAATCATTAGACGATATCCGCAAATTGCCCTTTACTACCAAAGCCGATATGCGTGCCCACTATCCTTTCGGGCTGGTAGCAGGTGATATGAGCAATGATGGTGTACGTATTCACTCTTCTAGTGGTACTACCGGAAACCCGACAGTTATTGTTCATTCACAGCACGATCTCGACTCCTGGGCCAACCTGGTAGCCCGCTGCCTGTACGCAGTAGGAATACGCAAGACCGACGTCTTCCAAAACAGCTCCGGATACGGTATGTTTACAGGAGGGTTAGGCTTCCAATACGGTGCAGAACGCCTGGGCTGTCTGACAGTCCCTGCCGCAGCCGGAAACAGTAAACGACAGATTAAATTCATCAACGACTTCAAGACTACCGCTTTACATGCTATCCCCAGCTATGCCATCCGCCTTGCCGAAGTCTTTCAGGAAGAAGGCCTTGATCCCAAAGGAACCACACTGAAAACGCTGGTTATCGGTGCTGAACCTCACACCGACGAACAACGCCGGAAAATAGAAAAGATGCTGGGCGTAAAAGCATACAACAGCTTCGGTATGACAGAAATGAACGGTCCCGGTGTTGCTTTCGAATGTCAGGAACAAAACGGAATGCACTTCTGGGAAGACTGTTATCTGGTAGAAATTATCGATCCGGAAACAGGAGAACCCGTTCAGGAAGGAGAAATCGGAGAATTAGTACTTACGACTCTCGACCGGGAGATGATGCCGTTAATCCGCTATCGCACCCGTGACTTAACCCGTATTCTTCCGGGAAAATGCCCCTGCGGCCGCACGCACATCCGTATTGATCGTATCAAGGGACGCAGTGATGATATGTTCATTATCAAGGGAGTAAATATCTTCCCGATGCAAGTAGAAAAGATACTCGTACAATTTCCCGAATTAGGCAGCAATTACCTGATTACACTGGAAACAGTCAACAACCAAGACGAGATGATCGTCGAAGTAGAATTAAGCGACCTTTCCACTGACAATTATATTGAACTGGAGAAGATCCGCAAGGATATAACCCGCCAATTAAAGGATGAAATATTGGTGACTCCCAAAGTTAAACTGGTAAAAAAAGGCTCTCTCCCGCAAAGCGAAGGAAAAGCCGTCCGAGTAAAAGACTTAAGAGACAACAAGTAACGATTTAAATTTCCATGTGCTAATATACCAACCGCTGTTCACCATGCGGAATGGAATATTAGCACATTATTTAATTAATATCATACAGCATGCAATTACTTAAAAAAAGAATTCTGCAAGACGGAAAGTGCTACGAAGGAGGTATCCTGAAAGTAGACGGTTTTATTAATCATCAAATGGACCCTGTCTGATGAAATCAATCGGAGTTGAGTTTGTCCGCCGTTTTGCAGCCACAAACGTAAATAAGATTATGACGATCGAAGCCAGCGGCATCGCCCCTGCTATCATGACAGGCTACCTGATGGATTTACCAGTTGTATTTGCAAAGAAAAAGTCTCCTAAAACCATCCAGAATGCACTAAGCACCACCGTGCACTCATTCACCAAAGACCGTGATTATGAAGTCGTTATCAGTGCAGATTTCCTCACCCCGAACGACAATGTTCTTTTCGTGGATGACTTCTCGCATACGGAAATGCCGCATTGGGCATTATCGACCTCGTCAAGCAATCCGGAGCAAATTTGGTAGGAATGGGCTTCATTATTGAAAAAGCCTTCCAGAATGGCCGCAAAATGCTTGAGGAACAAGGTGTCAGAGTAGAAAGTCTGGCCATCATTGAAGACTTATCCAACTGCTGTATTAAAATCAAAGACGAGTAGATTGATTGGGGTTGAAATACTGCCCCTTATCTTTCGTCCTTTTTCCATATTGCACCGCATGCTGCGGACAAACATGATAACATGCCAGGCATGAGGTGCAATCCATTCCCCAAACAGGCCTTCCGTCCACAACTGTAACATTCTCCACCGGGCAACTCTCCTCACAACGCTTACACCCAATACAAGCATCGGTAGCATAAAAATGCTTAGGAGACATCTGAAAACGATTAAACAACGGATTTATAATCCTCGTCTTGATAAAAGGCATACTCCCTTCATGACAGAGAAACAGCTCTTCCCTCTTACTTATCGAAGCATTTATTTTACTGACAGTCGAAACAGCATCCGCTAGTTTTTTCTCTTCCAACTCTTTATTATCTACGTCAAAACCGGGAAGCAATACATAATTATTGG
>ENA-OQDE01000800-OQDE01000800.1-human-gut-metagenome-genome-assembly--contig:-NODE-800-length-15749-cov-27.954935_pt1 | contig 15749 bp, 13 predicted proteins | sample MGYA00242768_ERZ504595 | MGnify/ENA primary metagenome ERZ504595 (study PRJEB26092, sample SAMD00036307) | human gut metagenome | host: Homo sapiens | study: EMG produced TPA metagenomics assembly of...
TTGAGCCGGCCGTTAGCCGCGGAAGCGACACCCACATTACCCGGCCGTGGCCCGGTCCGGGCCCGGCACATCTCTATCAGTCGTTCCCCGCGGCCCCTCCCGCCCCGGCGGCAACACGTCCCGGGCCTCTACGGGGCAGGGGCTGACGGCCGTCCGGGGCGGTCGGCCAGCGACCACCGGTACGGCTCAATCGTATAACCGTGCAACGGAAAAGAGCCGCCCTTTCGGACGACTCAAACTGTAATGGGGCTAACTACCCTGCAGGCCGGGTAGTTAAAAAAGCCCCGTCCCAAATTAGCTACCCTTAGCGCAAAGAATTAGCCCCGCGATCGGTGTTGATCGCGGGGCCGCGTTGTTTCTAGTGGCTATGCGGGCAGTTGGCGCAGCAGCCGCTCGTGGCGCTGGTGCTGGAGCCGCCGCTTCGCTGGTCGGTGTTGTAGAAACCGCTGCCCTCAAATTTAATGCCGCTGGCGGAGAACGTCTTGGCCGCCGGGGCACCGCAGCTGGGGCACACGACCTCGGGAGTCTCGGACATGGGATGCTCAACCTCAAACACGTTGCCGCAGCTCAAGCACTTGTAATCGTAGCGCGCCATAATACTTCCTTTTCAGCACAAAGCGGGCAGATTACTCTGCCCGCAAAATTCAAACGTTTGTAACTGTACTATATCGGGGGTTTTATCACGCTTCGCCCCAGAATCTATGGTTGTTGCGCAGGAGCTGTGCGGTTTTGTCCTCAGCGGCTGCAATGTCCGCCTCGTCGGCCTGCCAGGTCCAGTTGCCCGTGGCCACGCCCGGAACGTTCATGCGCGCGTCGTCGCCAAGCCCCAGGACATCCTGCAGTGGCATCATCACCAGGGGAGCGTCGCTTGCCAGCGCGTCGCTCATCAGCTTGGCCGCCACCTCAACACCGCTCGGTTCATCGCCGCCCGCAAAGGTACGGGTGCACCAACCGGCCAGCGTCGACGTATCGTGCGTCGAGGTGTACAGAATCTTGCCGGGCGTGGGATGCACACCGCAACGGACGTCGTAGTCGCTAAACTCCAGCACGTCCATGCCGGGGAAGCCGCAGGTCGAAGCCATCGCACGAACACCGGGCGTCAGATAGCCCAGATCCTCGGCGATAAAGTTGAGCGGACCCAGCTCGTCATAAGCGGTCTGGAACAGGTCCTTGCCCGGGCCCGCCAGCCAGCGGCCGTCGGCGCATGCCTTGCCCGCGGGAATGCTGTAATAGCTGTGGAATCCCAGGAAGTGATCCAGGCGCACGCGGTCGTAGAGCGAAAACGCACGACGCAGGCGATCCATCCACCAGCTATAGCCGTTCTGCTTCATGTGGTCCCAGCGGAACGTTGGGTTGCCCCACACCTGGCCCTCGGGTGCAAAGTTGTCGGGTGGCGCACCGGAGATCTCGATTGCCTTGCCGGTATCGGACAGCCAGAAGTTCTCGGGTTCGCTCCACGCATCTGCCGAATCGTCGGACACGTACATAGGAATATCGCCGATGACCTCGATGCCCTTCTTGTGCGCGTAGTTCATGAGCTCGCACCAAGCCAGGTCAAAACGGTACTGCATGTACGCCTGAAGCTCGGCCTCGTTGTGGAAGCGCTTGTCGTCGATCAGATGCTCGTTGTAGCGCGCGACATCTGCCGGCCAATCGTGGCGCGACTCGCCCTCAAAGTACTTCTTAACGGCCATGTAGACGCAGTACTTCTCGAGCCAATCGGCATTGCGATGCTTAAACGCTGTGTACAGCGGGTCAGCATCCTCGCCGCCGCGGGCTTTCCAGGTCTTAAAGTCGGCGGCCAGCTCCTCGTGGCTTTCGGGTAGCAGGTCGATATTACCTGCAAAGGCCGAAGGCCCAGCGTAAGGGGAGCGGAAGAAGTCCGTGGGATTGACGGGCAAAACCTGCCAGTAGCGCATGCCCATGGCGGCCAGATGGTCGATAAAGCGACGCGTGGGCGCGCCGATCGTACCGGGCTTGCCGTCGTCGGTCGGCACCGATGTGATATGGCACACAACACCTGCACCGTGATCGAGCGGCTCTTGCAGACGTTGCTCGGCATGGTGATAGATGATCGACGAGCCCAGTGGATACAGATCGAGTGTGACCGTGCCGTTGTGAATCTCGCACTCGTGGCCGCTAATCACATCGCTCGCGCATTCGCCGAGTGCCGGAATCGTCACTCGGTGTGAATTGCGCAGGCTGCGGTTGATGATGACGGTCGCGGACTCGCCGTCTTTGCCCGTACGGTTGTAGGCCAGTACCTCGTCATTGAGCGCGAAGGCCTTGATTTCACCGTCGATCATAAACGGCAGCGCGCGGCGCACGGCCGAGGCATTCTTGACGATCGCGAACGTATCGAAGTCGTGCAGGTCTTCCTTGGTCGGCATCGTGCGGCGATTACCCGGATCGGTCAGGCCCTCAAGGCCGTACTCGTCGCCATAGTAAATCGAAGGCACACCGGGGAACGTCATCTGCATGAGCGTCGCGAGCCAAAAACGGCTCTTGGCCAGGCCCATCGCGTTCTCGTCCAGACGCCATTTGCTGCGCTCGCACTCGGGCAGCTGCGACTCGTCAGGGCCGCCGCCGAGCACCGAGATAATGCGAGGACGGTCGTGGCTCGAAAGCAGATTAAGCGCGCAAGACAGGGCCTCACGCGGATAGTTCTCGCGTAGGGTCTCGATATCCTCGGCAGCTTGATAGGCGTTTTTGTAGCCCATCAAAAAGCCGATGACCATGTCGCGGAAGGGGTAATCCATGGCCGAGTCGAGCTCGGAGCCTTGCAGATAGCGACGCAGATGGCCGTAGCTGATCTTGTTGGAGGCGTCTTCCCATACCTCGCCGAGCAGCAGCGCGTCGGGCTTCTCGGCGAGCACGGCCTTCTTGATCTCGGTCAGGAAATCGTCCGAAAGCTCGTCGGCCACATCCAGGCGCCAGCCGTGAGCGCCGGCGCGCAGCCATTTACGAATGACGCCGTCCTTGCCCAGGAGCCGCTCGCGTACCAGTTCGGAGCTCTCATTGATGGCGGGCATATTGCCCACGCCCCACCAGCAGTCGTACGAGCCGTCATCGTGGAAATAAAACGCATCGCGCCACGGCGAATCCTCGCTCTGCCACGCGCCCACGCCGGGGTAGTTGCCGTAGCGGTTGAAGTAGATCGAATCGTCGCCCGTGTGGTTGAACACACCGTCCAGGATGATGGAGATGCCCAGCTTCTCGGCTGCCTGGCAAAGCTCGGTAAAGTCCTGCTCGGTGCCCAGGATCGGGTCGATCTTGGTGTAGTCGGCCGTGTCGTAGCGGTGGTTGCTCGCGGCTTCAAAGATGGGGTTGAGGTAGATGGCCGTAAAGCCCAGCTCGGCGATGCGGGGCAGGTCTTCCTGGATGCCCTTGAGCGAGCGCCGTAGAAGTCCCAGGTCTTGATGGAGCCGTCCTCGGCGCGCTCGTACACGGGCGGCTCGTTCCAGTCCTCGACCATCCGGCGCTGAATGCCCTTGCGCGGTTTTTCGAGTTGGGCCATTGTGCGCTCGCGCCAATGCTCGTCACGGGCGTAGCGGTCGGGGAAGATCTGGTAGACCATGCCGCGCTCGTACCAGGTGGGGCGGTTCTCGCGGTGCTTGTAGACGGTAATCTGGAAGGACGGCACCTCGGCGTAGTCGTAGGTTACGCCCTCGCCGCCGGTGCGGCCCTGGGGCGCGCCCAGGCGAACCTCGGGCTGGCCCTCGATATTGCATATAAAGCTGTACCACACAAGACACGGTTCAGTGCATTTGAGCTCGCCGGTAAAAATGCCATCGCCTTCGTGCTCCATCGGAATCAGGGTCTCGCCGACTTCATCGACCAGGTACGCAGGGTGAGTGTTGCCTGGTTGGGATCGGCATCCTCCAAAATAACCGAGAGTGCAACGGTAGTTCCTGTGGTCACAGCGCCAAACGGAGTGCGAAACTGCGGTAGGCGGCTGTTGTGTATCAATCTCATAGTACGGTCCAGTTCAATAGAATCACGGCCTACGGGCCATGGGCTTTACGCACAAGATATAAGTATATCTGTTGTACACAGGTGTATAAACAACATCCGTTTACCATCGGCGAACGGTTGTCCTAGAAAATCGTTTTACCCATCTATAGAACAAGGGGTGTCACGCTGAATGACACCCCTTGTTTATTGAGGATTTGGTTTTGGATCGTCCGGACTAGCGGCGCTTGCGGGCGGCCGTGGCCTTACGGACGGACGTCTTCTTGGACGGGGCCTTTTCCGTTGCCGGAGCGGCGGGGGAGACCGGGGTCTCCTTGGCGGGCGCGGGCTTAGCCTCTGCCTTCGGGGCGGCCTTGACCGGCGCCTTCGGCACCGGCTGGGCCTTTACCTTGGCCTTGGGCTCCTCTTTGGCAGCAGCGGCTTAGTCTCCGCCTTGGGAGTTGCGGCCTTTGCCGTGGTCTTCTTAGCTGTCGTCGTGCGCTTGCGCGTGGTGGTCTTGGCGGCGGGCTTGGCCTCGACGGTTGCCTCCGGCTTGGACTCGGCAGGCGTCTCCTCGGCCTTGGCGGCCGGCTTAGCGGCCGCCTTGGGGGTAGCTTTCGTTGCAGTGGCCTTGGTAGCCGTCGCCTTCGTAGCTGTAGTCTTCTTGGCGGTCGTGCTCTTGGTCGCGGCTGTTTTCTTGGCTGCAGCTTTGGCCGGAGCCTTTGCGGCCGGCTTGGCCTCGGCGGTCTCGGCCTTTACCTCGGGAGCAGCCTCGGCCTCGGCGCCCTTCTTGGCAGCGGCAGTCGTGCGCTTGCGCGTCGTCGTTGCTTGGCGGCAGTCGTCTTTGCTGCGGCGGTCTTGGTGGCAGCGGCTTCGTGGCCGTAGCTTTCTTGGCCGTCGTCTTGCGCGTCGTAGGCTTCTTGGCGGCAGGCTTCGCAGCCGGCTTATCCTTAGCCTCGGGAGCTGCTTCAACCGGCTTCTCCTCAGCCTTGGGCTCCTCAGCAGCAGCGAGTGCCTCAACAACCGGCTCGGCCTTAGGCTCCACAACGGCCTCAGCCTTCTCAGCCACAACCACGGGCTCGTCGACAACCGCCGCCGGCCTCTCAATCTCCGGATGCATAAAGAAGTACAGGTCCAGATACTTGTCGGCCGAGCGCGTCCAGCTAAAGTCCTGGCTCATGGCCTGCGTGACCAGCTGGTTCCAGGCGTCGCGGTTATCCCAGAACAGGCGTGCCGCACGGAACACGGCGTCGCCCATCTCGTCGCCGTTAAAGTTACTAAACGAGAAGCCCGTGCCCTCGCCGGTAAACTCGTTATACGGGACCACCGTGTCCTTCAGACCGCCAGTCTCGCGAACAATCGGCAGGGTGCCGTAGCGCATGGCGATGATCTGCGACAGGCCGCAGGCTCAAACTTCGAAGGCATCAGGAACATATCGGCGGCGGCATACATGCGCTGCGACAGCGCAGGATCAAACTCGATGCGCGCGGCATGGTGCGGGGTACTTGTCCTGGAAGTAGCGCAGGCCGTCCTCGTAGTCGCGGTCGCCGGTGCCCAGCACGGCCACCTGAACGCCGCCGGCCAGGATGCGGTCGAGCGCATACATGACCAGGTCCATGCCCTTCTGGCGCGTCAGGCGCGTGACCATCACCATGAGCGGGCGGTCGTCGCGAACCTCGAGCCCCAGCTCCTCCTGCAGCTTGGCCTTGCACACGGCCTTGCCGGAACGGTCCTCCACGGTGTAGTTGGCGGCAATGCGCTTGTCGGTCGCCGGGTCAAAGCCCGCAACGTCAATGCCGTTGAGGATGCCCTGCAGCGCGTAGGAGCGCTCGCGCAGCACACCGTCTAGGCCCTCGCCAAACTCAGGTGTCTGGATCTCGCCCGCATAGGTGGGGCTCACCGTGGTGATGGCATCGGCATAGTGCAGCGCACCCAGCATGTAGTTGATGCTACAGGCGTCGCAGCGCAGCTGCGTAGCTGCCGCCGGAATATGCGCCACACCCAGGATGTCCTCCATCACGGTGTCGCTAAACTGGCCCTGGAACGCCACATTGTGGATCGAGAACACGGTCTTGACGCGATCGTACAGCGGCAGGCCTGGTAGAACTCGCGCAAGAACACGGGCGCTAGCGCCGTCTGCCAGTCGTTGCAGTGCAAAATGTCGCACTCAAAGCCCTCGGGCAGGTGCTGCAGACTCTCAGTGATGGCCTTGGAGAAGAACGCAAAGCGCTCACCGTCGTCAAAGAAGCCGTACGGATAGTCGCGCGCAAAGTAGCGCTCGTTGTCAACGAACATGTAGGTGACGCCGTCGTGCTCGAGCTTCTCGAGCCCGCAGTACTCGTTGCGCCAACCCAGGCTCACGTAAAAGTCGGCAAAGTGCTCCATCTGCGCCTTGTACTCGTCCTTGATGGTGGCGTACTTGGGCACCATTACGATAACCTCGGCGCCGGCGCGCACGAGTGCCGCAGGCAGCGAGCCCGCCACGTCACCCAGGCCACCGGTCTTAACAAACGGTGCGCACTCGGCCGAGGCAAACACGATCTGCATCTTTTTGCTGGAATCTGCCATATTGTCTCCCATGTTGTAATTCGAGAATAGCCGCCTGGCGCTAACCGGGCGGCTATTCTACATGTTACGAGCGATGTTGCGGTGCCAACGTTAACGTACGATGGTGGTGTCGGAAGTTAACGGAGCCTTGCCCAGCACCAGGATGTTCTCGGGCGTGCCGCGAAGCTCGGTGTTGGTGGGAACCACGTTGTTCTTGTCCAGAATGGCATTCTCGACGCGAGCGCCGCTCTTGATGATGCAGCTCTGATTGATGATCGAGTTGGTCACCGAGGCGCCCTCCTCGACCACGACGCCGCGCGACAGGATCGAGTTGCGCACGGTGCCCTTGATGATGCAGCCGGCCGAGATGATCGAGTTGCAAGCGTGGCTGCCGGTCGCATAGCGCGAAGGCGGCACGTCGTGAGCCTTGGTCAGGATCGGGCGCTCGGGATCGAAGAGTTGGTCGGCCACGGTCTGGTCGAGCAGGTCCATGCTGCGGCGATACAGCGACTTCTCGCTAAACACGCCCACGACCTCGCCCTTGTACTCGTAGCTGCACACGTCGATGTTGCCAAAGTCGCCCTGAAGTGCCTCGAGCAGGTCAAGATAGTCGGCGGCCTGGTAGTGATCGATGATCTCGAGTAGCGTCTCGCGGTTGACGATGCAGCAGTCCATAGAGGCGTTGTCGCCGTACACGACGCCGGCGCTCACGCCCGTCAGGCGGCCGTTCTCGTTAATCTCGAGTTTGGTCTCGTCATCGACGTTGCGCGTGGCCTTGCAGTACACCACGGTCATCTGGCACCGGAGTTCTCGTGCGCGTCGATGATGGTGTTGAGGTCCATGTTAAAGATGATGTTGGTGCCCATCATCACGACATAGGGCTTGTCCGAGCGCTGGAACAGCGTCTTGTTGGAGATGATGTCGCGCAGCAGGAAGCGCATGCCGCCCTTGGTGGTGCCATACGCGTTGCCGGGCACCATGAACAGGCCGCCCTTCTTGCGGTCCAGGCCCCAGTCCTTGCCCGAGCCCACGTGGTCGATCAGCGAGCGGTAGTTGCCCGGCATGACGACGCCGACGGTCTTGATGCCGGCATTCATCATGTTGGACAGCGGGAAGTCGATCAGGCGGTAGCGGCCCAAAAACGGAACGGACGCGATAGGGCGGTCCTTGAGCAGCACGCTGCCGTAGGTCGAAGAGTAGTTAGCGGTGATATAACCGATGGCCTTGCGATTGATCATCGGATCATTCCCCCTTCCCGATAACGACGTCATTTCCAACGACGGCCGTATCCTTGGTGGTATCGACAGAGCCGAGCTTCACGCCCTCTTCGACCGTGGAGTTCTCGCCCAAAATTGCGCGGCAGATGTGCGCTCCGCTCTTAACGTGCGCACCCGGCAGCAGCACGGAGTCCTCGACCACGGCGCGCTCCTCGATGATGACATCGGTCGAAAGGATCGAGTGGCGAGCGGTGCCGTAGATCTTGCAGCCGTTGGAGACCAGGCAGTCGTCCAGGCGGCCGTCCGGGCCAATGTAGTGCGGCGGACGCGTGGTGATGTTGGACATGATGGGGAAGTTCTTGTCGAACAGATCGAACTCGGGGTTGTTGCCCAGCAGGTCCATCGAGGTCTCGTGGAAGCTGGCGATGGTGCCGACATCCTTCCAAAAGCCGTGGAACTCGTAGCTGTAAAGGCGCTTGTTCTCGCCGAGCAGCTTGGGGATGATGTCCTTGCCAAAGTCGTGGCTCGAGCGCTGGTCCAGGGCGTCCTCTTCGAGCGCCTCGATCAGCACGTCGGCCGAGAAGATGTAGATGCCCATGGACGCGAGGTTCGAATCGGGCTTCTCGGGCTTCTCGGTGAACTTGGTGATGCGGCCGTCCTCGGGGTCGGTGGTCAGGATGCCAAAGCGGCTGGCCTCCTCCCACGGCACGGGCATAACGCTCACCGTGAGGTCGGCGTTGTTCTCAATGTGCGTCTTGAGCATCTTGCGGTAGTCCATGCGATACAGGTGATCGCCCGAAAGAATCAGGACGTACTTGGGGTCGTTAGCCTTGATGTAGTCGAGGTTCTGCGTAATGGCGTCGGCCGTGCCCGCATACCAGGCGCCGCCGGTCTGCGTCTCGTACGGCGGCAGGATCGACACGCCGCCGTCGCGGCTGTCCAGATCCCACGCCTCGCCGGAGCCCACGTAGCATGCAGCAGGTAGGGACGGTACTGCGTCAGAACGCCCACCGTGTCGATGCCCGAGTTGGAGCAGTTGGACAGCGAAAAGTCGATAATGCGGAACTTGCCACCAAAGCTAACCGCCGGCTTGGCGATCTTTTGGGTGAGTGCCCCCAATCGGCTGCCCTGTCCTCCTGCGAGGAGCATCGCGATGCATTCTTTCTTACTCATCGATTTCTCCTTCTGTCATCGATGTTCCTAACCCATTAGCGACGGGCGCGGCGCACTGTCACGCCCGTCGAGTAATGCCGTGCGGCAAAGGGAGCTCGCGCGCTTTATGCGTGCCAGATCTCGTCGCGATACTCGCGAATGGTGCGGTCGGACGAGAACCAGCCACTCGAGGCGGTGTTGAGCAGGGCCTTGCGGTTCCAGGTCTCCTGTCGCCGTAGCTGCCCGTGAGGTTCTCCCATGCATCCACGTAGCTGCGGAAATCGGCCATGACCAGGTCGGGGTCGTTGTTGTTCATGAGCTCGTTGTAGATGCTCTCGAAGTTGCCCGAAAGACCCGCAAACGTGTTGTCCTTGAGCTCGTCCATCACGCGGCCCAGACGCTCGCGGTCGCCGTTGAGGGTATCCCACGCAAAGTAGCTGTTGGATGCCCAGAGCTGCTCGACCTCGGGAGCGGTCAGGCCAAAGATGGCCTCGTTCTCGCGGCCGGCCAGGTCGGCGATCTCGATGTTGGCGCCGTCGAGGGTGCCCAGCGTAATGGCGCCGTTCATCATGAGCTTCATGTTGGACGTGCCCGAGGCCTCCTTGCCGGCCGTGGAGATCTGCTCCGAGATCTCGGCGGCCGGGTAGATGAGCTGAGCGTTGCTCACACGGAAGTTGGGGATAAAGCAGACCTTCATGACCTCGTTGACGCGGGCATCGTTGTTGATGACGTCGGCCACGGAGTTAATGAGGCGGATGGTCTCCTTGGCAAAGGTGTAGCTCGAGGCAGCCTTGCCGCTAAAGATGAAGGTCGTCGGCGTCACGTGGAAGTTAGGATCGGCGATGCGACGGTTGTAGATGTCCATCACCTTCATGATGTTCATGAGCTGGCGCTTATAGGCGTGGAAGCGCTTTACCTGGACATCGAAGACGGTGTTGGGGTCGATAACCAGACCGGTCTCGGCCTTGACGTAGGCGGCCAGACGCTCCTTGTTGGCGCGCTTGGAGGCACCCACGGCCTTCAGGAACTCGGTGTCGTCCTTAAACTCCCTGAGTTTCTCAAGCTCAAAGGCGTCTTTGAGCCAGCCATCGCCAATGGCCTCGGTCACGAGCCTGGCGTAGGTGGGGTTGGCCTCGGCAAAGAAGCGACGGTGCGAGATGCCGTTGGTCTTGTTGTTGAACTTCTCGGGCGTCAGGGCATAGAAGTCCTTGAGCACGATGTTCTTGATGATGTCGGAATGGATCTTGGCCACGCCGTTGACGCTGTGGCTGCAGATCACAGACAGGTTGGCCATGCGAATCTCGCCGTCCCACAGGATGGCGGTCTGGCGCAGACGCTCCTGCCAGCCTCCTGCGTGGTGTCGAAAGACTCGTGCCAACGACGGCTGATCTCGTCGATGATCTGGTACACGCGGGGGAGGAGCTTGGAGAACGTGCCGATGGGCCACTTCTCCAGAGCCTCGGGCAGAATGGTGTGGTTGGTGTAGCTCACGACCTGCGTCACGATGTTCCAGGCGTCGTCCCACTCGAGCTTCTTCTCGTCGATAAGGATGCGCATGAGCTCGGGGCCGCACATGGCCGGGTGCGTGTCGTTGGTGTGGATGGCCACAAACTGCGGCAGCAGCTCCCAGTTCGCGCCGTGCTCCTTCTCAAAGGTGTCGAGCAGGCTGTAGATGCCGGCCGAGACAAACAGGTACTCCTGCTTCAGGCGCAGCAGACGGCCGTGCTCGCCGGCGTCATTGGGGTAGAGGATGGCGCTGATGGCCTCGGCCTCGGCGCGTTCGGCATCGGCCAGGGCATAGTCGCCGCGGTTGAAGGCCTCCAGATCGAAGTGCTCCTCGACTGGCTCGGCGGCCCAGACGCGCAGTTTGTTGACGGTCTCGCCGGCATAGCCCACGACGGGGATGTCATAAGGGACGGCCAGGATGTCCTGCGTGTCCACCGTGCGGTAGAACGTGCGGCCGTTCTCCTCAAAGCCCTCGACGCGGCCACCAAACTTAATGGTCACGGCCTTGTCCTGACGACGGACCTCCCAGGGATAACCGTGGGTGAGCCACTCGTCGGTGGCCTCGACCTGGCTGCCGTTGACGATCTCCTGCTTAAACAGGCCGTAGCGGTAGCGCATACCGTTGCCGTAGCCGGCGATGCCCTCGGCTGCCATGGAATCCAGGAAGCACGCTGCCAGACGGCCCAGGCCACCGTTGCCCAGAGCCGGATCGGGCTCCTGGTTCTCGATGACGGACAGGTCGAAGCCCATGTCGTCGAGCGCCTCGGCGACCATGTCGCGCACGCCAAAGTTGAGCAGGTAGTTGTCGAGCAGGCGACCGATCAAAAACTCGATCGAGAAGTAGTACACGCGCTTCTTGCCCTCGGCGGTGGCGCGGGCGTCGCTCTTGGTGGCAACGGTGCGTGCCTTCTCGGCCACGAGCTTGGCCAGGGCGTTAAAGCGGTCCAGGTCGCTGGCGGCCTCGACGCTCTTGCCGCTAATGCTCATGACGGCATCGCGATAGAGCTCAGTGAACTCCTGCTTGTTGTCGAAGATCTTATTCATACGTTCCTTTCCCCCGGGGATGTTTCTCCCGGAACGGTTATGACTTGTATCCTACGCCCTTGCGGGTGGGTAATTACGGAGGTAACGGCTTTGTTACGCTTTCTTGGCAGGAGCCTTAACAGCAGCTGCCTTGGCCTTGGGAGCAGCCTTTTTGGTTGCAGCTTTCTTGGCCGTAGTGGACTTGGCCGAAGCCTTGGCGGCGGGCTTGGTCGCCTTCGCCTTAGCCGGAGCCTTCTTGGCGGCCGCGGCCTTGGGCTTTACCGAGGACGTGCGCTTCTTGGGCGCAGCCTTGGGGGCCTCGACCACCGGTGGATTGTAGCTGCTGGGACCGCGGCGCTTAAGCACCACGCCAGCCAGACCGGGCACCTTAATCTCGATGGAGTCCATCTGCCGTTCCAAGGATAGGGCTCGCTCGAGCAGGTGTAGGGTTTCTCACCGGCGTATCCGCTGCCACCAAACTCGGGACGGTCAGAATCGAAGATGACCTCCCAGTCACCCTCGCGCGGCACGCCCACGCGGAAGCTCTCGTAGCTCGCCGGGTCAAAGTTAATCAGAATCACCAGGTCGTCATCGACGTCCTCGCCTTGACGAACAAAGCTTACGATGGACTGCTTGGAGTTATCCGCGTCGATCCAGGTAAAGCCGTCGTCGGTGTAGCCGCGCTCGTACAGGGCGGGCTCGGCGGTGTACAGGTGGTTGAGCGCCTTGATAAACGCCTGATGATGACGGTGGGTCTCATACTCCTCGGTCAGGAACCACTGAATGGACTCGTAATAGCGCCACTCAATAAACTGGCCGATCTCGTTGCCCATAAAGTTGAGCTTGGCACCGGGGTGCGTCATCTGGTAGAAGGCGAGCGTGCGCAGGCCGGCAAACTGGCGCCACCAGTCGCCCGGCATGCGGCCGATGAGCGAGCACTTACCGTGCACGACCTCGTCGTGGCTCAGCGGGCAAATGAAGTTCTCGGTAAAGGCGTACATGATGGAGAACGTGAGCAGGCCGTGGTTGCCGGGGCGCCACGGAAAATCGGTCTGCATGTAGTGCAGGGTGTCGTTCATCCAGCCCATGTCCCACTTGTAGTGGAAGCCCAGGCCGCCGTCCTGCGGCGGATAGGTCACGAGCGGCCACGCGGTGGACTCCTCGGCCATCATTATCACGTCGGGGTAGTGGGCCTCCACGGCGCAGTTGACCTGGCGGATAAACGCGCTGGCGTCCAGGTCCTCCTCGGTACCGTACTTGTTGAACTTCTTTTGGCCGGGATCGTCGATGCCAAAGTTGAGGTACAGCATACTGGACACGCCGTCCATGCGAATGCCGTCCACGTGGAAGTTCTCGAGCCAGTACAGCACGTTGGAGACCAGGAAGGAGCGGACCTCGCCGCGGGCGAAGTCAAATTTATGCGTGCCCCAGTTGGGGTGAATCTCGTGCTCAAACAGCATGTGGCCGTTAAAGGTGGCCAGGCCGTGGGAGTCGGCGCAAAAACCGCCGGGCACCCAGTCCATGATCACGCCAATGCCCGCCTCGTGGCACGCATCGATAAAGTGCATGAGCTGCTGCGGGTTGCCGTAGCGCGACGTGGCGGCATAGTAACCGGTCGTCTGGTAGCCCCAGGAGCCATCGAAGGGATGCTCCATGAGCGGCATGACCTCGATATGCGTATAGCCCATGTCGCGCACGTAGTCCACGAGCTCCACCGACAGGTCGTCGTAGGTGTAGAACTCGCCGCGCTGCGCGGGGAAGGGATCCATGGGGCCGGGGTAGTTGCCGTACTCGTCGGGCTCGCCCTGCGGAGCGTCGCCGTGGCGCTTCCACGAGCCAATATGCACCTCGTAGATGTTAAGCGGCTGCGACATGTGGTTATGGCCGGCACGGCGCTTGAGCCACGCGGCATCGTTCCACTTATAGCCGTCGAGTGTCCACAGCACGCTCGCAGTACCCGGAGGGCACTCGGCCTTAAAGGCATACGGATCGGCCTTGTAGAGCTTTTCGCCCTCGTTGGTCTCGATAAGGTATTTATAGAGCTGGCCCTGCTCGGCGCCAGGAATAAAGCCTTCCCAAATTGCGCTCGTATGCACGGGCACCAGCGGGTTGGCTTCCTCATCCCAGTCGTTAAATTCGCCAATGACATGGACACTCTTTACATCGGGCGCCCAAACGCAAAAGCGCCAGCCGCGCGTACGGTTCTGCGTGTCGGGATGCGCGCCCATCTTTTCCCAGCTGCGCTCCCACATACCAATGCCAAACAGATAGACATCGTCCTTAGAGAGCTCCGGTGCGTGCGGAGCCGGTTTGCGGGTTGCGGGCTTTTTAGCCGTTGGCTTTAGCTTTGTATCGCTCACGTTTGATCCCATCATGACGCGGCAGCGTGTTGCCTTGGTGACTAGATGCGAAAGGTCCAAGGCTGCACGAATCGAAGGGACGGCGATAGTTCTATGATTCGTTCCACCTCGCGTGCTCGGTGGAACTTTCGGCAGAAACTACGATAACACCTGTACGTTACTTTTATGAAGGAAAGTGGTTTTAGGGCGGCGTTTAATCGGTAAGCGCCATGTTTAGACCACTGGCAGAATTGCGTGGTAAAACTCTTGACAGTTTTACCAAATAGGGTTTCTAGATTATTAGGTTGACGTTTGGTAAAACGTTTTTAGCAGGTTGTTTACCATTTGACATCGAAAGGTTCGTTTATGTCCCAGACCGCCGCCCACAATGTCGCTTTTATTTTCGATTGCGACGGCACACTGGTTAATAGCACCCCCGTTTGCCTATGCCCAGCCCGAGTTATTGCACCGCCACGGTGTTGACGTGACGGTCGACGATTTTGCCCAGTTTGAGCATTTGTCGCTCGAAGACGAGTGCCAGGCCTACCACGACACCTGGGGCATTGGAGCGAATGGCGAGGAGCTCTACCGTGAGCTGGGCGAGATTTTGATTGATGGGTACTCCAAGGTGCCGCCGCGCGAGGGGCTTCTTGCATTTTTGGAGCAGGCGAAGGCGGCTGGCATTGCCATGTGCGTGGCCACGTCCACGCCGGCCGAGCTGGTTAAGTCTGCACTCGCTGGTGCCGGGCTCGACGCTTACATGGAATTTGTTACGACGACGGGTGAGGCGGGACGCTCCAAGCAGTTCCACGATGTGTACGAGCTAGCCCTGCGCCGCCTGGAGGAGCGCCACGGGTGCAAGTTTGAGCGCGCTTGGGTGTTTGAGGACGCCGTTTTTGGCCTTAAGAGCTCTGGGGTCGCCGGCTTTAAGCGTGTGGGTATTTATGACCCGCACGGCCGCATGAAGCGCGACGAGGTGCGTTCCAACTGCGATATCTTTATCGACAGCTACGAGGAGCTGGATTTGGATCGCGTTCTTGCATATGAAGGCTAGGCGAGGACTGTGGTTTGCAAGGTATTAGTGGTCTGCGGCTCGTCCGTGGTGGCGAGCACGGATCTGTTGCTTCGGCTTGTGGGGGAGTGCGATCACGTTGTCGCCGTGGACCGCGGACTCGACGCGCTGCTAGGCGCCGGCCTGAGCTGCGACGTGTATGTGGGGATGCCGACACGGTAAGCGATGCGGGCCGAGCGTTGGTCGATGCCGCCACCGACTTTGAAGTTGAGCGCCACGACCCGTACAAGGACTATACCGATCTGGCGCTGGCGCTCGATTCCGTCCGCCGTCGCTGGCCGGGTGCCGAAGTGGTTGCGACCTGCGCCACGGGCGGCCGTCCAGACATGGCGCTTTCCGTACTGGGGCTGCTCGCAGGTTACGATGACGCCCCAGTCTGGATTGCCGAAGACGAGACCACGGCCCGCATCCTTCGCGCAGGCGAATCGTGGACCATTGAGGGCGCCGTGGACAAGACGTTCTCTATCATTGCTATAGCCCCTGGGACGGTGGTAAGCGAACACGGCCTAGAGTGGGAGCTAGACCACAGCCCCCTGGGCCTCTTGGCCGACACGGGCATCAGCAACGTTGTCAGGTCAACAGCCACGGTCCAAGTCCACACCGGCACCGCCATCGCTTACCTATATCAATAGGCATTTAGAACCTGACCCAAAAAAAGTCCTTGCACGCCGCGCCAACTTCCCCTATAGTATCTCCTCGTCACGGGGGCGTAGCTCAGCTGGGAGAGCGCTTGACTGGCAGTCAAGAGGTCAGGGGTTCCGATCCCCTCGTCTCCACCATCGTGAATGCAAGGCTACTCAATTGAGTGGCCTTTTTAATATGAGAAAGCCATTGTCAATAGGCGTGTTTGTTCGAGCCCGGTTTTAAACCGGGCTTTTTCGTTTCCCGTCGGGAGGGACCGCGCACGCTGCACGTTTAGTCGACGCTTGCCTGGCAAGCTAA
>ENA-OQDE01000801-OQDE01000801.1-human-gut-metagenome-genome-assembly--contig:-NODE-801-length-15737-cov-3.891800_pt1 | contig 15737 bp, 14 predicted proteins | sample MGYA00242768_ERZ504595 | MGnify/ENA primary metagenome ERZ504595 (study PRJEB26092, sample SAMD00036307) | human gut metagenome | host: Homo sapiens | study: EMG produced TPA metagenomics assembly of...
AGATACAAAATTAATGTAATATTGTGGAAAATGAAGCGGACTCTTCGGGAGTCCGTTTTTTGACAGATGGGTGTCAAATAAAGAATATATGCTATAATGGAGCGAAACAAAAAAGAATCAGGAGAATGTTGTGGAAAAATTTTATTTTGCACCGCTCGAAGGAATCAGCGGATATGTGTATAGAAAGGCTTATGAACACTATTTTGGAGGAATTGACAAATATTTTATTCCGTTTATTAAACCGAATCAGAAAGGAAAGCTCAGTTCCAGGGAAAAGAATGATATCTTACCCATGCACAATCAGGGAATGTGCGCGGTTCCGCAGATTTTGACCAATTCGGCGGAGGATTTTATAAAGACGGCAGAAAGGCTGCAGGAATACGGGTATGAGGAAGTCAATCTGAATCTGGGATGTCCGTCAAAAACCGTGGTGAGCAAAGGAAGAGGGTCCGGATTTCTGGCAGAGCCGGACAGATTGAATGCATTTTTAGAAGAGATTTTTAACGAGACACCGATCCGTATTTCAGTTAAGACGCGGATTGGCAAGGAGAGTCCGGAAGAATGGATCCGGCTTCTGGAAATCTACAATCAGTATCCAATGGAGGAATTGATCATTCACCCGAGGATCCAGACTGATTTCTATAAGAACACTCCGAATCTGGAAATGTTTGAATATGCGGTCAAAAACAGTAAAAATCCACTCTGTTACAATGGGGATATTTGCACGAAAGAGGAATATGAAACGATCTGTAACCGTTTCCCGGAGGTGCCATCTGTGATGATCGGAAGAGGAATTCTGAAAAATCCGGGGCTGATTCGGAAGATCAGACAAGGCATACCGATTGAAAAAGACAGGATCCGGGCATTTCATGATGAACTTTACCGGGAATATCAGGAAGTTCTTTTTGGGGAGAAAACAGTACTCTTCAAGATGAAAGAGCTGTGGTTTTATATGGCGCCGTTGTTCATGCAGTATGAGAAGTATGCCAAGAAAATTAAAAAAGCAGAAAAGTTGAAACTGTATGAAGCAGTTGTGGATGCGCTATTTGAAGAACAGGATTTGGTATAGGAGAAGGAGAGGCGAATGGAAGCAATTTTACAATGGGATGGACAGGCGTTGCTGTTTATTCAGGAGCATATCAGACAGGTGTGGATGGACGGATTCTGGAAGACGATCACACATCTGGGGGATGCAGGATGGTTCTGGATTATCTTGGGAATCGTACTTCTGATTCCGAAAAAGACAAGAAAAGCAGGAATTGCCGCTTTGGCGGCGCTGGCGATCGGAGCATTGATCACAAATGTGGCACTCAAAAACATCATTGCAAGAATCCGCCCGTATGAAGTGGTGGAAGGACTGAAGCTTTTGATCGAGCCGCAGTCAGATTTTTCGTTTCCTTCCGGACATACCTGTGCCTCTATTGGAGCAGCGTTGGCGATGTATCCGTTTTTGGAGAGAAAGTGGGGGATTCCGCTTGTAATTCTGGCAGTGCTGATCTCACTTTCCAGGTTGTATGTGGGCGTACATTATCCGACGGATGTGCTCGGTGGAGCTGTTGTAGGGGCGTTTGCTGCATGGGGAGCGGTGAGGGTTGTGAAGCATGGGCTTGTGAGAAAGGCTAAAAAAGCAGAAAAGTAAAATGGAAGATAGAAAGAAGCGCTGTGAGGCAGATGGAAGAATCTGCTTCGCGGCGCTTTTTGAAATTTCATGCAAGTTAAAGAATCATTTCTCTTATGGAAAACATGATTTATATTATGATCCAAATCAAAGCAGTCCATAAAAAACAAATATGATCATGTTTTTGAAGAGAATATGAAGGTGGAATAAAAAGTTGACATTAGTATGAACCGCTCCCCGTCAAGTAGACAATCAAAAAAATAAAATCAGCATCATTTCAGAAAAGCTTAAGAATCTTTTTTCGATTTTTAAAACTTATCTGATACAGTATAGATTGTCGGACAAAGTCCGCCCACCGCAGTTATGTATTACGGGATGCCTGAATGAGTATATCCATCTGGATACATATTGATAGTGAAAGGAGTCGCCCTATTATGCAAAATATGATTCTTGTACTGTATCCGTTATTTTGTATTCTGCTGCCATGTATGCTGTATGTCCTGATTCAAACGAAAGGATTTCATCGGAGAACTAATTTTATACATATGATCTGGGTTTTTATTTTTCTGTATTATGTGTACCTTGTTCTGGAAACAACAGGAATCGGAACCATTTGGGAAATCGGGTTGTATCCTGGTATGAAACTTCAGGAAGAGATCAATCTGATTCCTTTTCGTGATGGAATCAGCCTCAGTATGATTTTAAATGTGGTAATGTTTATGCCGCTCGGATTTTTGCTGCCCCTGCTTTGGAAAGAATATCAAAGTCTGGTCAGAACTGCGATAATCGGTTTTTGTTTTTCGTGTGGAATTGAATTTTGTCAGCTTTTCAACAGGCGGGTTTCGGATGTGGATGATCTGCTCATGAATACGCTCGGTGCAATTCTCGGATGGCTGATCTGGATTGTTTTTTCCCGTATCACGCATTTAAAGTATGGACGGAGAAATCAAGGTTTTGGCGAGAAAGAGGGGGCAGTATATTTGGCTCTGTCCCTTGTCGGTCAGTTCTTTCTGTATAATTGGAGATGGATGATTTAAAGAAAAAAGACTGATAACCAGCGGTCTTTGTGAAGGAGTCGCTGGTTATCAGTCTGTATATATTAGTGTTTGTTAAGTGCCGCCGCAGCTTCCACAAATCCTTTGAACAGTGGATGTGGTTTGTTCGGGCGGGATTTTAATTCCGGATGCGCCTGTGTTGCGATAAACCACGGATGATCTTTGATCTCTGCCATTTCAACGATCTTGCCGTCTGGAGAAAGGCCACACAGATTCATGCCGTTTTCGGTCAGAACTTCACGGTAATCATTGTTGACTTCATAGCGATGTCTGTGGCGTTCCTGAATTTCTTCTTTCTGGTAGACCTCATATGCTTTGGAAGTTTTGTCCAGAATACATGGATAAGCACCCAGGCGAAGTGTTCCGCCGATATCTTCGATACCGATCTGATCCTGCATGATGTGGATCACCGGATGTGTAGTGGATGGATTTAGTTCCAGACTGTGTGCATCGTGGAAACCGATCACATTGCGGGCAAATTCTACGATCGCAAGCTGCATTCCAAGACAGATACCGAGGAACGGAATTTTGTGTGTGCGGGCGTAGCGGATGCTTCGATCTTGCCTTCCACACCGCGGTGACCAAATCCGCCGGGAACCAGGATTCCTGTTACATCCTTAAAAATCTCATCTGCGGTTTCAGGAGTCACTGTCTCGGCATCCACCCATTTGATCTCAACAGTCGTGTGGCTGTAGATTCCGCCGTGTTTTAAAGCTTCTACCACGCTGATATAGGCATCGTGCAGCTGAACATATTTTCCGACCAGTGCGATGCGGACTTTGGAAACCGGGTGTCTTAGATTGTCTACCATAGTTTCCCAGTCACTTAAATCCGGTTTTGGACAGTCCAGATGGAGACATTCGCATACAACCTGCGCAAGATGTTCTTTTTCCATTGCCAGAGGTGCTTCATATAAATAATCCACATCCAGGTTTTGAAGAACGTGATCTGCCGGAAGGTTACAAAACAGGGAAATCTTGTCTTTGATTCCGTTATCCAGCGGATGTTCGGAACGGCATACGATAATATCCGGCTGGATTCCCATGCCCTGAAGTTCTTTGACACTGGCCTGTGTAGGTTTTGTTTTCATTTCCTGAGAGGCTCTCAGGTATGGAATTAAGGTTACATGGATCAAAATGACGTTATCACGTCCTTTTTCATGCTGAAACTGACGAATGGATTCCAGGAAAGGCTGGCTTTCGATATCACCGACAGTTCCGCCCACTTCAATGATCGCGATTTCTGTATTTTCAGCAGAAGGATTTCGGTAAAATCTGCTTTTGATCTCATTGGTGATGTGTGGGATAACCTGCACGGTTCCGCCGCCGAAATCACCTCTTCGTTCCTTCTGTAAGACAGACCAATAAATCTTTCCGGTTGTGACATTGGAATTTTTTGTCAGATTTTCATCGATAAAACGTTCATAATGTCCCAGGTCCAGATCCGTTTCGGCTCCGTCATCGGTTACGAATACTTCTCCGTGCTGTACCGGATTCATGGTTCCCGGATCAATATTGATGTAAGGGTCGAATTTCTGCATAGTCACCGTATATCCGCGGGCTTTCAAAAGCCTGCCGAGTGATGCGGCTGTAATCCCTTTTCCTAGTCCTGAAACAACTCCACCGGTCACAAATACATATTTTACTGCCATAGTGATCCTCCTCATATGATGTGAATAAAAATATTAAAAAAAGAGTATACTCTCTTTTTGCGAAAAAATACAAGTACTTTTTTATGAACAATAAATATTTCCTCTTTTATTAAAAAAATCCTCTCCCATCAGGAGAGGATCGCTTTTAATGGTAATTATATCCGGTCTCATAGACAGCTTCACATGTAAGCTGGACGCCGAGACGTTTGAAGGTGCGGATATCAACATCGGACAGCATAACGGAAGTATGAGCCTGACATCCGTTTAATTTTGAAAGCTGCTGAAGTGCAAGTCTGGCATCCGGGTTGGTGGCAGCGCTTGCAGAAAGTGCGATAAGTACTTCATCAGTATGAAGTCTCGGGTTTTTGCTTTTCAGATAGTCCACTTTCAGTTTCTGAATCGGCTCGATCGATTCCGGTGAAATAATATGCAGCTCGTGTTTCAACCCGGCCAGTTCTTTGATCACATTCAGAAGAAGGGCAGCGGAGGCACCGAGAAGATTCGTGGTCTTTCCGGTGATGATACGGCCGTCATCCAGTTCCAGAGCAGCAGCAGGCGTATGTGTCTCTTCCGCACGTTTTAAGGCAGCTGCAACAACGTGGCGGTCTTCGATCGTCACATTGGCCTGATTCATCAGCAGCTCGATTTTTTGTGCTTCTTCTTCCGGACTGTTTCCTTTCAGAAGAGAGTTGAGGGAATCATAGTAACGGCGAACGATCTCCTGGCGGGATGCTTCACAGCATACAGCATCGTCACAGATACAGTTTCCAGCCATATTTACACCCATATCGGTTGGAGATTTGTATGGGCTCTTTCCGTAAATCTTTTCAAAAATCGTGTTTAAAACCGGGAAGATCTCAACATCACGGTTGTAGTTGACGGTTGTCTTTCCATAGGCCTCCAGATGGAACGGATCGATCATATTCACATCGTTGAGGTCTGCTGTAGCCGCTTCATACGCCAGATTTACCGGATGCTTCAGCGGCAGATTCCAGATCGGGAATGTCTCAAATTTGGCATATCCTGCATGAATCCCGCGTTTGTGCTCATGATATAACTGAGACAGACAGGTTGCCATTTTTCCGCTTCCAGGACCGGGGCTGTGATGATGACAAGCGGACGGGAAGTTTCGATATAGTCATTTTTACCGTATCCTTCATCACTGACGATCAGCGGGATATTGGAAGGGTAGCCGTTGATACAGTAGTGCTGGTATACACGGATTCCCATATTTTCCAGACGGTGGCGGAATAAAGAGGCACTTTCCTGACCGGAATATTGTGTGATCACGACACTGCCCACATACAGACCGTTGTCGCGGTAAGAATCCATCAGACGGAGTACGTCAGAATCATAAGTGATACCAAGATCGCCGCGGACTTTATTTTTCTCGATATCCTTTGCGCTGATGACAATGACAATCTCTGCCTGGTCACTGAGCTGTTTTAAAAGGCGGAGCTTGCTGTCAGGCTCAAATCCCGGAAGAACGCGGGAAGCGTGGTAGTCGTCGAACAGTTTTCCGCCGAACTCGAGATACAGTTTGTTATCAAACTGATTGATGCGTTCGCGGATATGCTCTGACTGCATTTTTAAATACTTTTCGTTATCAAATCCAATTTTCATGATTTCATTCCTCTATCAATTTAGTATTACGTGTGACAAGAAGGGAAAACAGAAGTTTTACCCTTTTCTGATACAGTATACTATAAACAGGGATGAGTTTACAATATTTTCACAATGTTTTTATTGATTTATGGGAAACCTGTATTTATAATGGGGATAGTGGACTTTAGGAGGAAAAGAATGGACAATCAAAACAACAGAAATAATAAGAACAATCCCAAAAACAACCGTCAGATGGGGCGTCATTCTTGTGACGACACTGCTGACGGCGTTTCTCGTTATGGGACTGTTTTCGCTGATGCAGGGGAGCGACCGCAGGAGATCAGCTACGATAAGTTTTTAAAGATGGTAGATGAGAAAAAAGTAGAAAAAGTAACGATCGATTCTGCCAAAATCTATATTACGCTCACAGATGAAGCGAGAAAAGAAGCAATCAAGAAAACCAGGAAGAAAATACAGCAACCGCAGAGCTTCTTGAGCAGATTGAAGAAAAGACGGCGGGAGGAGAGAGAGAACCTGACTATTATACAGGCGCGGTAAAAGATGATACACTTTCCCAGCGTTTGTACGATGCGGGAGTAGAGTATGAACAGAATATACCGGATACGATGTCTTCGCTGATATTCGAAGTATTTATCACGGCGATCCTTCCGCTGATCCTGATATTCCTTTTAATGAATTTTGTGATGAAGAGGATGTCAAAAGGCAGCGGTATGATGGGAATCGGAAAGAGCAATGCCAAGGTATATGTTGAAAAGCAGACCGGGGTAACATTCCAGGATGTTGCAGGAGAGGACGAGGCAAAAGAATCCCTGCAGGAAGTCGTAGATTTTCTGCATAATCCGGGCAAATATACCGGAATCGGAGCAAAACTGCCAAAGGGTGCGCTTCTGGTGGGACCTCCGGGAACAGGTAAGACGCTGCTTGCCAAGGCAGTTGCAGGAGAAGCGAAGGTGCCGTTCTTCTCCCTTTCAGGTTCTGCGTTTGTAGAGATGTATGTGGGAGTCGGTGCATCCCGTGTGCGTGACCTGTTTAAACAGGCTCAGCAGATGGCGCCGTGTATTGTATTTATTGATGAGATCGATGCGATCGGTAAGAGCCGTGACAATGCCATGGGAAGCAATGATGAGCGCGAGCAGACACTGAACCAGCTTCTGGCAGAGATGGATGGATTTGATACGAACAAAGGTCTGCTGTTACTTGCAGCGACCAACCGTCCGGAAGTACTTGATCCGGCACTTTTGCGTCCGGGGCGCTTTGACAGACGAATCATCGTAGATAAGCCGGATTTAAAAGGCCGTGTGGACATTTTGAAAGTACACTCCAAGGACGTCAAGATGGACGAGACGGTGGATCTGGAGGCGATCGCGCTTGCTACATCAGGTGCAGTTGGCTCGGATCTTGCCAATATGATCAATGAAGCTGCGATCACAGCGGTAAAGCATGGCAGACAGGTTGTCAGCCAGAAAGATCTGTTTGAAGCTGTGGAAGTAGTTCTTGTAGGAAAAGAGAAAAAAGACCGCATTATGAATGAGGAAGAGCGCCGGATCGTATCTTACCATGAAGTGGGGCATGCACTGGTCAGCGCACTGCAGAAAGATGCGGAGCCGGTACAGAAGATCACGATCGTGCCAAGAACCATGGGAGCGCTTGGATATGTGATGCAGACGCCGGAAGAAGAGAAGTTCTTAAACACTAAGAAAGAGCTGGAAGCAATGCTGGTCGGACTTTTGGCCGGTCGTGCGGCAGAAGAAGTTGTGTTTGATACGGTGACGACAGGTGCGTCCAATGACATTGAAAAGGCGACGAAGGTTGCCAGAGCAATGATCACACAGTACGGAATGTCTGAGAAGTTTGGTCTGATCGGGTTAGAGTCTGTACAGAGCCGTTATCTGGATGGCCGTGCGGTGATGAACTGTGGAGAAGCGACGGCAGCGGAGATTGATGCTGAAGTAATGGAGATGCTCAAGGTGCATATGAAGAGGCAAAACGCCTGCTTCGGGAAAACAGAGAAGCACTGGATAAGATTTCAGAATTCCTGATCGAGAAAGAGACGATCACCGGAAAAGAATTTATGAAGATTTTAAGAAAGGTGCAGGGGATCGAAGAGAGCGAAGAACCGGAAACAAAGAAAGAAGCCAGAATCGCGATGAAACCTGTGGAAGAACCGGCACAGGAAGTTTGGATGCCGGAGGAAAGTAAGAACCAGGAAGATATCAAAGAACCGGAAGAAGGTCCCGAGTTTACAGAAGAATAAATGAGACGGAGAAGGACAGGATTTTTATCTTGTCCTTTTTTTCAAAAGCATTTATAATAAATGGCATGGAAAATTATAATTTTGATATACAGGAAGAATTGAAAAAACTCCCGGCGAAACCGGGCGTTTATATTATGCATGATGAACGGGATCATATCATCTATGTAGGAAAGGCGATCAGCCTGAAAAACCGGGTGCGTCAGTATTTTCAAACCAGCCGGAATAAAGGTGTGAAGATTGAGCAGATGGTGACGCATATCCGCCGATTTGAGTACATTGTCACAGATTCAGAACTGGAGGCACTGGTACTGGAATGCAATCTGATCAAAGAGCATCATCCGAAATACAATACCATGCTGATGGATGATAAGACATATCCGTTTATCAAGGTGACAGTAAATGAAGACTTTCCGAGAGTGATGCTGGCAAGAAAGATGCTCAAAGACAAGGCAAAATATTTTGGACCGTATACAAGCGGGCAGGCAGTCAGAGATACGATTGATCTGCTTCACAAGTTGTATCATGTCCGCAGCTGCAACCGGAATCTGCCAAAAGACATCGGAAAAGAGCGCCCTTGCCTTAATTACCATATCAAGCAATGTGATGCGCCTTGTCAGGGTATATTTCAAAGGAAGAATATGGAAAAGCTATCTCAGAAGTGATCCGTTTTCTGAATGGAAATTTTGACGGGATTTTGAAGGATCTGGAAGAGAAGATGCAGAAGGCTTCGGAAGAACTGAAATTTGAGAAAGCCATAGAGTATCGCGAACTGCTCGGAAGCGTAAAAAAGATTGCTCAGAAGCAGAAAATCACAGACAGCAGCGGAGAGGACAGAGATATTCTTGCAGCAGCAATACAAGAGGAGGATGCGGTCGTTCAGGTATTTTTTATCCGGGGAGGCCGCCTGATCGGAAGGGATCACTTCTATCTTCGGATTTCCAAGGGAGAGACCTGCGGTGAGATCCTGGATAGTTTTATCAAGCAGTATTATGCGGGGACGCCGTTTATTCCGGGCGAACTGATGCTGCAGGAAGAGATTGAAGATGCCTCGCTTCTGGAAGAATGGCTGAGTGTAAAACGAGGAGGAAAAGTCAATATCCGCGTGCCGAAAAAAGGCACGAAGGAAAAGCTGGTGGAACTGGCTGCCAACAATGCAACCCTGGTTCTCAGTAAAGACAGAGAACGTCTGAAAAGAGAAGAGGGAAGGACCATCGGAGCAGTCCGGGAGATTGAAAAACTGATCGGGATTTCGGATATCCGCCGCATGGAGGCATATGATATCTCGAATACGAATGGATTTGAGTCTGTCGGATCCATGGTTGTTTATGAGAGAGGAAAGCCCAAGCGGAATGACTACCGGAAATTCAAGATCAAAGGAATTGAAGGTGCGGATGACTACGGAAGCATGCGGGAGGTGCTTACAAGAAGATTCACCCATGGGCTAAAAGAACAGAAGGAAAGTAAAGAAATCGGAGGTTTCAGCAGTTTTCCGGATCTGATTCTGATGGATGGAGGAAAAGGACAGGTCAATGTGGCTCTTCAGGTTTTGGATGATCTGCGGTTGAATATCCCGGTGTGTGGTATGGTCAAGGATGACTATCACCGGACAAGAGGACTTTATTATGAAAATCAGGAGATCGCCATTGATAAAAACTCAGAGGCGTTTCGGTTGATCACGCGGATTCAGGATGAGGCACATCGGTTTGCAATCGAATATCACCGTTCTTTAAGAAGTAAAGGACAGGTGCATTCGATTCTGGATGATATTGAGGGAATCGGACCGGCGAGACGTAAAGCGCTGATGCGGAACTTTATGAGTCTGGATGCTATAAAAGCAGCTTCGGTGGAAGAGCTTGCGCAGATTCCGTCAATGAATGAAAAAGCGGCAGAATCTGTGTACAAGTTTTTTCATAAGTGATATAATTGAACGCAGGAAATGCTTAGAAAAGGAGAACATTATGGGACAAGGCGTAAGTTTAAAAGAAATTGTAGAAAAAATGAACCTGAAAAATCTGACACCGGATGTGGATTTGGTTGAAAAATATGTTCAGGTGCCTGATATCAACAGACCGGCTCTGCAGTTGTCCGGATATTTTGATCATTTTGACTCGGATCGTGTACAGGTTATCGGATATGTTGAATATACGTATCTTCAGACACTTGAGGAAGCGAAAAAGATGAAGATGTACGATGAGCTGTTATCGCATAAAATTCCATGTCTGATCTTCAGCCGTGCATTAGAACCGGATCAAGAGCTTTTAGAAAAGGCTACACAGGCGGATACACCGGTTCTGATCACACAAAAATCAACATCCTCTTTCATGGCGGAGCTGATTCGCTGGATGAATGTAAAACTGGCACCGTGTATTTCCATTCACGGAGTACTTGTGGATGTGTATGGTGTCGGTGTACTGATCATGGGAGAGAGTGGAATCGGTAAGAGCGAGGCAGCGCTGGAGCTGATCAAGAGAGGACATCGTCTGGTAACAGATGACGTGGTAGAGATCCGTAAGGTCAGCGATGATACGCTGGTTGGTTCTGCACCGGATATCACCAGACATTTTATCGAGCTTCGCGGTATCGGAATCGTAGATGTGAAGTCCATGTTTGGTGTGCAGAGCGTCAGGGAGACACAGAATATTGATCTGGTCATCACACTGGAAGACTGGAGCAGAGAAAAAGAATACGATCGTCTCGGACTGGAAGAGACATATACGGAATTTCTGGGCAACAAAGTAGTATGCCATAACATTCCGATCCGTCCGGGAAGAAATCTGGCGATCATTGTGGAGTCAGCAGCGGTCAACCACAGACAGAAACAGATGGGATATAACGCTGCACAGGAATTATATAAAAGAGTTCAGAACAGTTTGACAAAAAGGAAATAGGAGAGCAGGAAGATGAAATATTGTTTTGGAGTAGATATTGGTGGAACAACAGTGAAAATGGGCTTGTTCGAGGCAACGGGGACTATTTTGGAAAAATGGGAGATTAAGACCCACACAGAAGAAGAGGGAAAAGCAATCCTTCCGGATGTTGCTGCATCACTCAAGGAGAAAAAAGCAGAGCATGATCTGGCAGATTCGGATATTATCGGAGTAGGTGTAGGTGTTCCTGCACCGGTGACAGAAGAGGGAATCGTCTTTGGAAGTGCAAATCTCGGCTGGAAATACAAAGAAGTGAAAAAAGAGCTGGAGGAGCTGACCGGACTGGACGTGGAAGTCGGAAATGATGCCAATGTAGCTGCTCTTGGTGAGATGTGGAAAGGCGGCGGGGCCGGATATAAGAACCTGATCATGGTAACGCTTGGAACCGGAGTCGGCGGCGGCATCATTGTTGGGGGAAAGATTCTGACAGGAAGCCACGGAGCAGGCGGAGAGATCGGGCATCTTCGAGTAAATCCTCACGAAACAGAAAGCTGCGGATGTGGAGGAAAGGGATGCCTGGAGCAGTATGCATCTGCAACCGGGATTGTGCGTCTTGCAAAAAGAAAACTGGAGCAGGAGACAAGAAACACGATTTTAAACAGGAATGATCTGTCTGCAAAATCAGTATTTGATGCGGTGAAAGCAGATGATTCAGTGGCAAAAGAGATTGCAGAGTCTTTCGGAAATTATCTTGGACGTGCTCTTGCAAATCTGGCAGCAGTGATCGATCCGTCCATTTTTGTGATCGGCGGCGGGGTATCAAAAGCCGGAGAGATTCTTCTTGAATATGTAGAAAAGCCATTTCAGGAGAATGCGTTCTTTGCGAATAAAGATGTAAAATTTGCCCTTGCAACACTTGGTAACGATGCAGGAATCTGTGGTGCGGCAAAAACTGGTTCTGGATGATTTTGCAGAGTAGAAAAACAATCATTTGACAGGAAATAAAAAACGTACAGATTGCAGGAGTGGAAGGAAGTCTGCGATCTGTACGCTTTTTCGTTTATGAAAAACCTTTTGAAAATATTGGAAGAAAACAAAAAGGATTGAAAGCCGAAACCTTCAACCCTTTTTAAACAAGCTGGAAATCGGATTTGAACCGACGACCCCTTCATTACGAGTGAAGTGCTCTACCGACTGAGCTATTCCAGCAAGTGTTCGTTCTGATTGAACGAACCTCAATTATTATAGCGCTTTTGTAATAGAAATTCAACTCTTTTTTGTAAAAAATTACTGTTTTTGGGTTCTGTTCCCTGAAAACCTTGCCAATGCGCAGTATTTGATTTAAAATAAATTTCAGAATGAAAACGTCGGGGATGCGAAGCAACAGGAAAAGGGGGCAGGGATATGAGCATAGATTTAACGAATGGACCTGTGACGAAAAAAATGATGTTATTTTCTCTCCCTTTGATTGCCGGAAATCTTCTGCAACAGACGTATAATATTGCAGACACTGTGATCGTAGGAAGGTTTCTCGGAGCAGATGCTCTGGCGGCAGTGGATCATCATATACACTGATGACGTTTTTGACTTCGATTCTGCTGGGACTGTGCATGGGAAGCGGTGCATTATTTTCCATCCGGTATGGGGAAAAGAATGAAGAAAAATTAAAAGAGAGTATCGGAACTTCATTTCTGATGATCGCTGCAGTGGCACTATTGCTGAATGTACTGGTTTGCCGGAACAAGGAATGGATCCTGGAGTTTTTACAGGTGCCGCAGCAGGTATATGACGGGATGCGAACATACCTGGAAGTAGTATTTACCGGAATGCTTGCAACATTTTTATATAATTATGTTGCTTCTCTTTTGAGAGCGGCGGGAGAATCTTTGATTCCGTTGATCTTTCTGGCAGTCTGTGCCGTTCTGAATATTGTTCTGGATCTGTGGTTTGTGATCGGACTGGATGCAGGAATTGCGGGAGCTGCAGTTGCAACTGTAATCTCTCAGTGGATTTCCGGAATTGGGATCGCAGTCTACACCTGGGGAAGATGTCCGCAGTTTCGTCTGAGAAAGAGAGATTTCAGAATTACAAAAGAGACGTTTGGCGAGATTTTTCAGTTTTCGTTTTTAACCTGTGTTCAGCAGTCTGTTATGAATCTGGGGATTTTGATGGTGCAGGGCTGGTAAACAGCTTCGGACCGGTTGTCATGGCGGCATTTGCAGCAGCTGTGAAGATTGATTCATTTGCATATATGCCGGTTCAGGATTTCGGCAATGCGTTTTCCACTTTTGTGGCACAGAATTACGGGGCCGGAAAACAGGAGCGGATCCGGGAGGGGGCAAGAAAGGCGGTGCTGCTTGTACTGGGATTTTGTCTGGTGATCTCAGCGTCAGTTTTTGTGTTTGCAAAGCAGCTGCTTTTGATTTTTGTCCAACCATACGAAACAGAAATTCTGGCAGTTGGAATTCAATACTTGCGGATTGAAGGTGTGTTTTATTTTGGAATCGGATTCCTGTTTTTGTTTTATGGATATTACCGGGCGGTCAGAAAACCGGGAATGTCGGTTGTGCTGACTGTGATCTCTTTGGGGACACGGGTAGCACTGGCATATGTATTGTCAGCTGTTCCTCAGATTGGGGTGTCAGGAATCTGGAGTGCAGTTCCGATCGGATGGATTCTGGCAGATATTGCAGGATGGATCTATTATAAGAAATTACAGCAAAGATGAGTATATTATGGAAATGAGGGTTAACAAATGGAGAAAAAAGTAGACAGAAGAGTCATTAAAACGAGAAGGCAGTTAAAAAAAGGACTTGCAGCGCTGATGAAGGAAAAAAGCGTGAATCAGATTACAGTCAAAGAGCTGGTAGAAGAAGTGGATATCAATCGTTCCACATTTTACCTTCATTTTAAAGACATTCAGGACCTTTTGAGAGAAATCGAAGAGAGTATGGAAGCGCAGATCAAAAGAGCAATCGAAGAGCATCCGATCGTATCCGGCAATGAAAATGCGTTTTATTTTATAGAAGATATGTTTCGTGTATTAGATGAAGAGCGGGAGATCAGTAAAGCGCTGATCGGTCCCAACGGAGATATGGGATTTATCCACCGCATTGAGCAGATCATCAAAGAAAACAGCAGGGGGACGCTGGAGAAGATGTTTCCGGGTAAGAAAGAGGATCTCAAATATTTTTACGCGTTTTGTCTGAGTGGATGTCTTGGGCTTGTGAAAGTGTGGCTCAATGAAGGGGAAGAAAAATCACCGGAAGAAATGGCACAGATGACATTTAATATGATCGCAAATGCGAAGGATGCGTTCTGTCAGACAGCATCGGATTTTCTTGACAAGTAAATGTGATATCACGTAAGATAAACGTTGAATAAGTGAGAGAGGATGAGAGAGATGAAGAGAGAAAAATTTGGCTCAAGGCTTGGATTTATCCTGATTTCAGCAGGATGTGCCATCGGGCTTGGAAATGTATGGAGATTTCCATATATTACCGGACAATACGGGGGTGCGGCATTTGTGCTGATCTACCTGTTTTTCCTGTTAACACTGGGACTTCCGATCATGGTCATGGAGTTCTCGGTAGGGCGTGCGAGTCAGGCAAGTATTGCGCTTTCCTTTGATAAGCTGGAACCAGAGGGGACCAGGTGGCACTGGTATAAATATTTCGGGATGGCAGGAAATTATCTGCTGATGATGTTTTATACCACGATTGGCGGATGGATGATTTTGTATTTCGTGAAAATGGCGGCAGGGCAGTTTGAGGGACTTGACGCAAAAGGGATTGAAGCGGAGTTTGCAAATCTGACAGCGAGACCGGGATTGATGTTTGTGTGTATGGCAATCGTTGTAATCCTGTGTTTTGCAATCTGCAGCATGGGGCTTCAGAAAGGAGTGGAGAAGATCACAAAGGTGATGATGATCCTGCTGCTTGCTCTGATGATTATTTTAGCAGTACGTTCTGCCACACTTCCGAATGCAGGAGAGGGAATTCGGTTCTATTTACTGCCGGACTTCGGCAAGGTGAAAGAAGCAGGTGTATTTGAAGTCGTCTATGCTGCCATGGGACAGTCCTTCTTTACGCTGAGTCTTGGGATTGGAGCGATTGCGATCTTTGGAAGTTATATTGATAAGAAACGGGCGCTGACAGGGGAGGCAATCTGTGTTACGATTCTGGATACTTGCGTGGCGCTGATCGCGGGGATGATCATTTTTCCGGCATGCTTTGCGTTCGGAGTGAACCCGGGGCAGGGACCAAGTCTGATCTTTATCACACTGCCGAATATTTTTAATGCAATGAGCGGCGGAAGAATCTGGGGAACGTTGTTCTTCCTGTGTATGTTCTTTGCAGCGGCATCCACGATCATTGCCGTATTTGAAAATATCATTACCTTTGCCATGGAGCTGACCGGATGCAGCAGGAGAAAATCTGTAATCTGCAATCTGATCGCAATCCTGGTTTTATCTGTTCCATGTATTCTCGGATTTAATGTATGGAGTGGGATTTCTCCTTTGGGCGCAGGAAAAAATATTTTGGATTTTGAAGATTTCCTGGTAAGCAACAATCTGCTTCCGCTTGGAAGTCTGATTTATCTTCTGTTCTGCACCAGTCGTTATGGATGGGGATGGAAGAAGTTTACAGAGGAAGCAAACAGCGGA
>ENA-OQDE01000802-OQDE01000802.1-human-gut-metagenome-genome-assembly--contig:-NODE-802-length-15726-cov-1.735688_pt1 | contig 15726 bp, 26 predicted proteins | sample MGYA00242768_ERZ504595 | MGnify/ENA primary metagenome ERZ504595 (study PRJEB26092, sample SAMD00036307) | human gut metagenome | host: Homo sapiens | study: EMG produced TPA metagenomics assembly of...
CGTTTTCCGCTATAACCGGAGCAATGATGTCATCTCGTTTGATTATTGCGCTGGTTATCATGCTCTTAGCCCCGGGTGTGCAGGCGCACAATTTCGTCACTGGTAAAACGGTTACCCCTGTTTATATCCAGGAAGGCGGCGAGCTGCTTCTGAATAGCGAAGACGAAATTCACTACCAAAAGTGGAACAGCACACAATTGGCGGGAAAAGTCCGCATTATTCAGTATATCGCCGGGCGTAAGTCGGCGAAGAAAAAGAACTCACTGTTAATTAAAGCGGTTGAAGCGGCAAACTTTCCGCAGGATCGTTTTCAGCCCACCACCATTGTGAACACCGATGATGCCATCTTTGGTACTGGCTATTTTGTCGTTGGCAAAAATCGAAAAAAATAAACGCCGCTATCCGTGGGCGCAATTCGTTATTGACGGCAATGGACTGGGACGCGTTGCCTGGCTGGTTGCCGGAGCAGAGTTCAACCATTCTGGTGCTGAATAAAACCGGGCAAATTCAGTGGGGCAAAGGACGGCAGCCTGACGCCGGAAGAGGTAGATCATGTCATTGCGCTGGCGCAGAAGCTGATCAATGAATAAAAAACTCAAAGGATTGAGGGCGTTAGTGAGATGAAGCTGCTTGAACACTACATCATGCGTGGTACGCGCCGTCTGGTGCTGATTATCGTCGGTTTTCTGATCTTTATTTTCGCCAGCTACTCCGCACAGCGTTATCTGACCGAAGCGGCAAATGGGACATTAGCTCTTGATGTTGTGCTGGATATCGTTTTCTACAAAGTGCTGATTGCACTGGAGATGTTGTTACCTGTTGGGCTGTATGTGTCAGTTGGCGTGACGCTAGGGCAGATGTATACCGACTCGGAAATTACCGCTATCTCTGCGGCGGGGGGCAGTCCGGGACGCTTGTACAAAGCCGTTCTTTATCTGGCGATACCGCTAAGTATTTTTGTCACCCTTCTGTCGATGTATGGTCGTCCGTGGCTTATGCGCAGATTTATCAACTGGAGCAACAGTCACAGTCGGAGCTGGATGTTCGCCAGTTGCGGGCAAAGAAATTTAACACTAACGATAACGGACGAATGATCCTTTCCCAGACGGTTGATCAGGATAATAATCGCCTGACTGACGCGCTGATTTATACTTCTACTGCCAATCGAACCCGCATTTTCCGCGCCCGTTCGGTTGATGTGGTTGACCCATCTCCCGAGAAACCGACCGTTATGTTGCACAACGGGACCGCCTATCTTCTCGATCATCAGGGCGTGACGACAACGAACAGATCTACCGTAATCTGCAATTACATCTGAATCCGCTGGATCAAAGCCCTAACGTCAAACGCAAAGCAAAATCGGTCACGGAGCTGGCGCGCTCCGTCTTTCCAGCCGATCATGCCGAACTGCAATGGCGACAAAGCCGTGGCCTGACAGCATTGTTGATGGCGCTGCTGGCCATTTCATTAAGTCGGGTAAAACCGCGGCAAGGGCGATTTTCAACGTTATTGCCACTGACGTTGCTGTTTATTGCCATTTTTTATGGCGGCGACGTCTGCCGTACGCTGGTGGCTAACGGCGCGATTCCCCTCATTCCTGGTTTGTGGTTAGTACCCGGACTCATGCTAATGGGCCTGCTGATGCTGGTCGCACGCGACTTCTCTTTGCTGCAGAAATTTTCCCGATGAATGTTTTCAGTCGCTATTTAATCCGTCATCTCTTTCTCGGTTTTGCCGCCGCCGCAGGGTTATTGCTGCCGCTTTTTACCACCTTCAACCTGATTAACGAACTGGATGATGTCAGCCCGGGTGGTTATCGCTGGACTCAGGCGGTGCTGGTGGTGCTGATGACCTTACCGCGTACACTGGTCGAACTTTCGCCGTTTATCGCATTATTGGGAGGGATTGTTGGCCTGGGGCAGTTATCGAAAAACAGTGAGCTTACCGCCATTCGCAGCACTGGGTTTTCTATCTTCCGTATTGCACTGGTGGCGCTGGTTGCCGGGATATTGTGGACTGTTTCGTTAGGCGCGATAGATGAGTGGGTGGCGTCGCCATTGCAGCAACAGGCGCTGCAAATCAAATCGACTGCCACCGCGTTGGGGGAGGACGATGACATTACCGGCAATATGCTTTGGGCCAGGCGCGGTAATGAATTTGTGACGGTGAAATCGCTGAACGAGCAGGGCCAGCCTGTGGGCGTGGAGATATTTCATTATCGCGACGATCTCTCGCTCGAATCCTACATTTTTGCACGCAGTGCCTCCATTGAAGACGACAAAACGTGGATCCTGCATGGTGTGAATCATAAAAAATGGTTGAATGGCAAAGAAACGCTGGAAACATCAGATAATCTTGCCTGGCAATCGGCCTTCACCAGTATGAATCTTGAAGAGTTATCGATGCCGGGAAATACTTTTTCTGTCCGTCAACTTAATCATTACATCCATTATTTGCAGGAAACCGGGCAACCCAGCAGCGAATACCGCCTTGCACTGTGGGAAAACTGGGACAACCCATCTTGACCCTGGCGATGATTTTGCTGCTGTGCCGTTTACCTTTAGTGCCCCGCGTTCGCCTGGGATGGGTAGCCGTCTCGCTGTAGGCGTCATCGTTGGCTTACTCACCTGGATCAGCTATCAAATCATGGTCAATCTGGGATTGCTATTTGCGTTGAGCGCACCTGTTACCGCGCTCGGTTTACCGGTAGCGTTTGTGCTGGTGGCGTTGAGCCTGGTGTATTGGTATGACAGACAACATTAAACCCGCCGTGGCGCAACACCACGACGGGCTCACATTACTGCTTCAGAGTAGCAAATGCCTGAATGATGGCATCGATTTGCTCACGAGTGTGGGCAGCGTTTACGCTACAGCGCAGGAGCGTGATGCCTGCAGGCGCGGCAGGTGGCAGGATAAGATTCACATAAACGCCCAGCGAAATAAGCTCGCGCCAGATGCGTAAACCTTCCTCTTTCGAACCGATTATTACTGGCACTACCGGGCTAATATGTGAACTTAATTCATAACCCAGTTTTTGCAGACCGTCATACAGATGGTTGGCATTATCCATCAGCTTTTGCCGCAACTCTGGTTGTGTAGCAATGGTTCTTAACGACGAGCGCACGGTCGCAATGCAGGACGGAGAAGGAGAGGCGGTAAAAATATACGGGCGGCTGCCGTAGCGCAGCACTTCCATCGCTTCCGAACCGACAGCAAAACCGCCAATCGAGGCCAGACTTTTACTGAAGGTACCAACGATAATATCCACATCATCTTCAACGCCGACAGCTTCAACCAGTCCACGCCCCGTTGCACCTAACACGCCAAACGAATGTGCTTCATCGACAATCAAATAACCACCTGAGACGACGTTTGATATCAACAATTTCCGCCAGCGGCGCAACGTCACCGAGCATGCTGTAGATACCCTCAACGATGATAATCGCCTCTTTCGCCCGTTCGCCGAGGCGAACCATGCGCCGTTCCAGATCGTTGGCATCGTTATGGCGGAAACGAATAATTTCCGCTCCACCGAGAGAACAGGCGTCATAAATACTGGCGTGGCTATCGGCATCCAGTAACACCACGGCGTTATGGTCGGCAAGTGCGCTGATGACGCCTAAATTAGCGGTATAACCGGTTGAAAACACGATAGCGGTAGGGCGATTGAAAAACTCGGCAATCTCTTTCTCTAACGCCAGATGCGGCGCATAACTGCCATTAGCCATACGAGAACCGGTGGTGCCGGTGCCTTGGGCCGCTAACGCTGCCTGACCTTCGGCGATGGCATCATGATTAAAGGTTAAACCGAGATAATTATTGGTCCCGGCCAGAATCACTTTTTTATTGCCGATCCGGCCTTCGGTGGCGGAATACACTTCATCAATACAGGTACCAAACGGCGTTAACCCGTTGTCACTAAATTGCAGTCGCTCGCCAGCAAGACGCGCATATTTATCGTATAGCCCCATTATTTATTCTCCAGCCATGGAAGTAGAGTTTCCATTAATTGCGCAGGGGTTTTGACATCCAGCAGAATATTAATAGGAATGGAAATATCGAATCTGTCTTCCAGCATCATTAAGAGATCCATCACTTTGATCGACTCCAGGCCAAGATCGTTGACGAGATCGCTGTCGGGCTTAATTTCCACACCGTTTTCGACCAAATCCTGTAAACAGGAAAGGATGTAATCCATTACTATTTCACGATTTACCATAGAAACGTTAACACACCTTTAAACAAGACAATCAAAATAGCCCGTTGCGTAATGCGTGTTCCAGGCTAATCCCGGGAAACCAATTAATATCTTCAGAAATACGGTTATTACTTGCCGACCAGTCGGCATGAGTTAATTCACGGATTTTCGAACGAGTCAGCATCGGTTCTTTACCCGCCAGACGGCTCAACGCGGTACTGATATCCGCAAGGCAGGTGAGTACCGACAGAGGAATACCAACCATTCGAACGGAACCGCAACGGGCGTCGGCGGCAAGCTGTCTTACGCGTTGCCAGTCATAGCCGCCGGCGACGCCATCGCATATTCATAGGTTTGCGTCTGTACAGTTTCGGCGCTTAACCACTGCCCCACGGCTTGCGCGAAATCGGTGACGTGCAGGAAAGAGAGCTGTGTATCTGGCGCACCAAGTCGTGGCAGCAGGCCGCGCAGCATCCAGTCAAACAGCGGTTTTAACTCTTTATCACCGGGACCATACACGGCTGTCGGGCGAAAAATGCCCAGCGTAATTTCGTCAGCCATTGCGGTCAGTCGTTGTTCGGCGACGTGTTTGGAATTTGCGTACCAGGAGAGTTCGGGATGACGCGCCGCCAGCGAAGAGATAAACAGAAAACGTTGGCAAAAGCCGCTCTCTTTTGCCGCTTGCATCAGGCGCAGGCTGCCGTCAACGTTACAGCGGGTAAAAATCTCTTCTTTGTGTCCGCGCACTTGTCCGGCGCAATGGACCACCGCGCTGGCTCCGGCAACCAGTTCGCTAAGCGAATGTGTATCTTCCAGCGAACCGCGCACCCAGATGAGATTATCATTGACGTGAGCGCGGGCAGTACGCGTCAATGCGCGAACGTGAAAGCCGCGGGCGAGCAGGTTATCGATAATATATTTACCGATAAACCCGGTAGCGCCCGTCACCGCGACAGTTTGATTCATGCCAGGGATTCCTGCACATGAAGGCTTGCAGCATAAGCCTTCTGATAACGTTTTTTCGCTTCCGCACGGGCAGGCTTGCCGGAGGACGTTCGGGGAATACTGTGGGGCGGCAACAGATCGATAGCCGCTGTTACGCCAAATTCGCTTTGGATCCGTGCTACCAGTGCGTGGATAAGCTGCCCACGACGTTCTTCGTCGCTGATCCTACACTGGATCTGCAAAATGATTTTTTCCTGGGCGGTAACAAAAGCAATCGCATCGCCAGAATGAATTTCCGGCTCCTGTTCCGCAATGTATTCAATATCCTGCGGCCAGATATTACGGCCACGAATAATAATCAGATCTTTAATGCGTCCGGTGACATACAGATAACCGTCCAGCAGATACCCGAGGTCGCCGGTGTCTAACCAGCCGTCGCGGCAATCTCGTCTTGTGAAATCTGGTCGCCAAAGTAACCGCTCATCAGGCTAGGGCCGGAGATGCAAATATGGCCTACCACACGTTCCGCGACCGGCATACCTGCTTCATTGCGGATTTCAATGCCATGTTCCGGCAACGCTTTACCGCAGTTGACGAAAGTCGATACGGCGCGTGTTTCAGCACCCGGCGCGACGGCTTTACCCTGATATTCAAGGATGTCGCGATCCACTTCGTTAACCACAACCCCGGAGGCTTCATCAGAGAAGCTGACAGCCAGCGCATTTTCTGCCAGTCCGTAGCACGGCATGAAAGTTTTATCGTCAAAGTTAACCTGACGGAAACATTCAGCGAATTGATGGAGTTGTTCTGCGGAGATCGGCTCAGCACCAATACCAGCAACGCGCCAGCAGGAAAGATCCAGTTCAGCGAGATCTTTTTCATTCACGCGGCGCTGGCACAATTCATAGCCAAACGGCGGCGCAACGGAAACGGTGCCGCGATTTTTACTGATCAATTTAAGCCATTGCAGAGGACGCATGGCAAAATCCTGAGTGCGCAAATAATCTACTGAAAGCTGCGTGGCGACGGGGGTCAGGAGAAAGCCGACCAGTCCCATATCATGGTAGAAAGGCAGCCAGGAGACGCAGCGGTCGCCAGGGCGTAATTTAATGCCATCGTGGCTTATAGCACGTAGATTAGCCATCACTTCGCGATGGGTGATAATGACGCCACGGGGAAAACGGGTGCTGCCGGAGGTGTACTGGAGGTAGGCGATATCGTTCGGAACTGGATGCTGGAGTGCAACATCGGCTTCCGGTAATGCCTTAAACCAGGCGTGGCTTAAAACATGTAATTCGGGGTTGTTATGCGTAGCGGCATTGACCAGTGGCAACCACTCATCACCAGTGATAATGGCTGCGGGCTGGCAACTTGCCAGTAAACCCTGCAGTTTGGCGCTCCAGGAATCCCGCTGACCGACGCCCATTGGAATCGCCAACGGGACGGCGACTAAGCGGCATACTGGCAGGCAAAAAAAGCCTCTACAAACCCGCTACTGGTTTCGGCAATCAGCGCCACGCGATCGCCTTTTTTCAGGTTCAGCGATAACAACCTTTTCGCACCAGCTTCGGCACGCGCTTTTAACGTCTGATATTCCAGTTGATCTTCAAGTTGCAACGTCTGTCATAAAAATTCATTCCGGCGCTACTCAGAGCGGCGTAGTCCAAAGCATCAACCAGCGTTGGAAAATCGGCATAGCGCATAGGTAGGGAATGCGTAAAGATTTTATTAGACATATACACCACGAAAAAATTGGATATCAAAAATAAAATGACAATAATGCGGTGGATTATATAGGCATAAAAGATAAATGAGATAGTATTTTCATCGGTGTGAAAATGAACATTGATTTAAATAATAGGTTTGGATTTTTTGTTTTTATTGTGAATGATATTTAATTTATGAATATATTAAGAAGGAGCCTTGTCCGGTCGCCTTAAATCGACAAGAGGCATTGTGGCGCTTCTGTGTAGTCTCTGACCTTATCGTAATCATTAATAAATACTATTTATTCGTCGTTTGTATTCATTGGGTTGATTATTAAGATGCCGTTCGTTGCTGTTGCAACCTGTTTTTCATCGTTAATTATTTGTTATCCACTAAGATATGGAATGCGATCTGCTGATGATTAAAATTGAAAAAGTAATTAATAAAAATGACCTTAAGGCATTTATCGCTTTTCCGTCATCACTTTATCCCGATGATCCAAACTGGATACCCCCTTTATTCATTGAACGCAGTGAGCATTTGTCTGCGAAGAATCCGGGGACGGACCATATCATCTGGCAGGCGTGGGTGGCAAAAAAGCGGGCAGATAGTTGGGCGTATTACCGCGCAAATAGATACCTTGCACCGCGAGCGTTACGGCAAAGATACCGGTCATTTCGGCATGATTGACGCCATTGATGATCCGCAGGTTTTTGCCGCGTTGTTTGGCGCAGCGGAAGCGTGGTTGAAGTCACAAGGTGCAAGTAAGATCAGCGGGCCTTTCAGCCTGAATATCAATCAGGAAAGCGGATTACTGATTGAAGGTTTCGATACACCACCCTGTGCGATGATGCCGCACGGCAAACCGTGGTATGCCACGCATATTGAACAACTGGGATATCACAAAGGTATTGATTTACTGGCGTGGTGGATGCAGCGAACCGATCTCACGTTCTCTCCGGCGCTAAAAAACTGATGGATCAGGTGCGCAAAAAGGTGACCATTCGCTGCATCAATCGTCAGCGGTTTGCCGAAGAGATGCAGATCCTGCGTGAGATTTTCAACTCTGGCTGGCAGCACAACTGGGATTTGTGCCGTTTACCGAACATGAGTTCGCGACCATGGGCGATCAACTTAAATATCTGGTGCCGGACGATATGATATACATCGCTGAGATTGATTCTGCACCCTGCGCGTTTATTGTCGGCTTGCCGAACATCAACGAGGCGATTGCCGATCTGAACGGATCGCTCTTTCCCTTCGGCTGGGCAAAATTGCTGTTGCGTTTAAAAGTCAGCGGTGTGCGAACTGCGCGAGTACCGCTGATGGGCGTGCGGGACGAGTATCAGTTCAGCCGCATCGGCCCGGTGATTGCGCTGTTATTGATTGAAGCCTTACGCGATCCGTTTGCCCGCCGGAAGATCGATGCGCTGGAGATGTCATGGATCCTCGAAACCAATACAGGCATGAATAACATGCTGGAACGCATCGAGCGGAGCCGTACAAGCGTTACCGATTGTATGAAAAGCAGATTTAATACCAGCTAACTCTGGTTCATCTCCAGCGGCACCGCCGAGCGAATCAAATGGTGGCCTTCCAGCTCGATATCGTGGAGATTCTTTTTCACGGTCCGCACATGATCACGTGCTGCGCGCTGGGCGACGTGCGGCAGCCGCTGCAACACCGCGTTGTAGATCCGCGCATGCTGGCGATCGATCTGCTTTTTTTGCTGTGGTCGATGGTAGAGATTATTTACGCTGGCAAACACTGAATTAAACATCAGGTCGGTCAATGATTGCAGTGTAAACACCAACACCTGATTGTGAGAAGCCTGACAAATGGCGAGATGGAAAGCGTGATCCAACTGCGCATGTTCGATCAGCGAAATCTCTTTGTTGTTCTCACTGGCGGCGAGCATTTTTTCATAACAGCGGGTTATCACAACATAATCAGCCTGGGTTCCCAGCGTTGCCGCAAGCCTTGCCGATTCACCCTCCAGCAATGCGCGAACGTCGAGCAGATCGTACAGCGTTCGCGGCTGCGTGCTGAACAGATGAATTAGCGGGCTGGTGTCCTGCACCCGATTAAGCCGTGCGACACGAGAATCGCGACCCTGCGCCGTTTCAATAATCCCGCGCCCGCGCAGCACGGTCAGCCCTTCACGCAGTGCGGAGCGTGAGAAGCCGAGCTTTTCACACAGTCGACGTTCCGAGGGAAGCGGCTGACCGACCTTCAGTACGCCGTCGATAATTAACCGTTCGATACTCTCTGCAACCACTTCGCAAATAGGGCGACGTTCATCTTTCATTCCCGGACCTCGTGCACAGGTAGGACCAATTTTTCTGTTCTTAACTCGCAAAACACGCACATCACGTAAGTGATTATGTTACATCAATTTAACATTAAGTTAACCAAGACAAGGTCACAGAGCTGGAAAAAAAATGGTCTGACCGGTAGCTAAAGAGATAGACGAAAACGAAAAGCCCGCTTAATAACTGTTCACAGAAGCAGCGCGCAAAAATCAGCTGCCACACAACACAACAAAGCGAAGCCTACTCATGAGCATCTTGTACGAAGAGCGTCTTGATGGCGCTTTACCCGATGTCGACCGCACATCGGTACTGATGGCACTGCGTGAGCATGTCCCAGGACTTGAGATCCTGCATACCGATGAGGAGATCATTCCTTACGAGTGTGACGGGTTGAGCGCGTATCGCACGCGTCCATTACTGGTTGTTCTGCCTAAGCAAATGGAACAGGTGACAGCGATTCTGGCTGTTTGTCACCGCCTGCGTGTACCGGTGGTGACCCGTGGTGCAGGCACCGGGCTTTCTGGTGGCGCGCTGCCGCTGGAAAAGGTGTGTTGTTGGTGATGGCGCGCTTTAAAGAGATCCTCGACATTAACCCCGTTGGTCGCCGCGCGCGCGTGCAGCCGGGCGTGCGTAACCTGGCGATATCCCAGGCCGTTGCGCCGCATAATCTCTATTACGCGCCGGATCCTTCCTCACAAATCGCCTGTTCAATTGGCGGCAATGTGGCGGAAAATGCCGGTGGCGTCCACTGTCTGAAATATGTCTGACCGTACATAACCTGCTGAAAATTGAAGTGCAAACGCTGGACGCGAGGCGCTGACGCTGGGATCGGACGCGCTGGATTCGCCTGGTTTTGACCTGCTGGCGCTGTTCACCGGATCGGAAGGTATGCTCGGCGTGACCACCGAAGTAACGGTGAAGCTGTTGCCGAAGCCGCCCGTGGCGCGGGTTCTGTTAGCCAGCTTTGACTCGGTAGAAAAAGCCGGACTTGCAGTTGGTGACATCATCGCCAATGGCATTATCCCCGGCGGGCTGGAGATGATGATAACCTGTCGATCCGCGCGGCGGAAGATTTTATTCATGCCGGTTATCCGGTCGACGCCGAAGCGATTTTGTTATGCGAGCTGGACGGCGTGGAGTCTGACGTACAGGAAGATTGCGAGCGGGTTAACGACATCTTGTTGAAAGCGGGCGCGACTGACGTCCGTCTGGCACAGGACGAAGCAGAGCGCGTACGTTTCTGGGCCGGTCGCAAAAATGCGTTCCCGGCGGTAGGACGAATCTCTCCGGATTACTACTGCATGGATGGCACCATCCCGCGCCGCGCCCTGCCGGGCGTACTGGAAGGCATTGCCCGTTTATCGCAGCAATATGATTTACGCGTTGCCAACGTCTTTCATGCCGGAGACGGCAACATGCACCCGTTAATCCTTTTCGATGCCAACGAACCCGGTGAATTTGCCCGCGCGGAAGAGCTGGGCGGGAAGATCCTCGAACTCTGCGTTGAAGTTGGCGGCAGCATCAGTGGGGAACATGGCATCGGGCGAGAAAAAATCAATCAAATGTGCGCCCAGTTCAACAGCGATGAAATCACGACCTTCCATGCGGTCAAGGCGGCGTTTGACCCCGATGGTTTGCTGAACCCTGGGAAAAACATTCCCACGCTACACCGCTGTGCTGAATTTGGTGCCATGCATGTGCATCACGGTCATTTACCTTTCCCTGACTGGAGCGTTTCTGATGCTACGCGAGTGTGATTACAGCCAGGCGCTGCTGGAGCAGGTGAATCAGGCGATTAGCGATAAAACGCCGCTGGTGATTCAGGGAAGCAATAGCAAAGCCTTTTTAGGTCGCCCTGTCGTCGGGCAAACGCTGGATGTGCGTTGTCATCGAGGCATTGTTAATTACGACCCGACCGAGCTGGTGATAACCGCGCGTGCTGGAACGCCGCTGGTAGCCATTGAAGCGGCGCTGGAGAGCGCCGGGCAAATGCTCCCCTGCGAGCCGCCACATTATGGTGAAGAAGCCACCTGGGGCGGGATGGTCGCCTGCGGGCTGGCGGGGCCGCGTCGCCCGTGGAGCGGTTCGGTCCGCGATTTTGTCCTCGGCACGCGCATCATTACCGGCACTGGAAAACATCTGCGTTTTGGTGGCGAAGTGATGAAAAACGTTGCCGGATACGATCTCTCACGGTTAATGGCCGGAAGCTACGGTTGTCTGGGTGTGCTCACTGAAATCTCGATGAAAGTGTTACCGCGACCACGCGCCACCCTGAGTCTGCGTCGGGAAATCAGCCTGCAAGAAGCCATGAATGAAATCGCCCAGTGGCAACTCCAGCCATTACCCATTAGTGGCTTATGTTACTTCGACAATGCGTTGTGGATCCGCCTTGAGGGCGGCGAAGGATCGGTAAAAGCAGCGCGTGAACTGCTGGGGGGCGAAGAGGTTGCGGGTCAGTTCTGGCAGCAATTGCGTGAACAACAACTGCCGTTCTTCTCGTTACCAGGTACCTTATGGCGCATTTCCTTACCCAGCGATGCGCCGATGATAGATTTACCCGGCGAGCAACTGATCGACTGGGGCGGGGCGCTACGCTGGCTGAAATCGACAGCCGATGACAATCAAATCCATCGCATCGCCCGCAACGCTGGCGGTCATGCGACCCGCTTTAGTGCCGGAGATGGTGGTTTTGCCCCGCTACCGGCTCCTTTATTCCGCTATCACCAGCAGCTTAAACAGCAGCTCGACCCTTGCGGCGTGTTTAACCCCGGTCGCATAGTACGCGGAACTTTGAGGAGCAGGCTATGCAAACCCGATTAACCGAAGAGATGCGGCAGAACGCGCGCGCGCTGGAAGCCGACAGCATCCTGCGCGCTGTGTTCACTGCGGATTTTGTACCGCAACCTGCCCAACCTATCAGCTTCTGGGCGATGAACTGGACGGGCCGCGCGGGCGCATCTATCTGATTAAACAGGTGCTGGAAGGCAACGAAGTCACGCTTAAAACACAGGAGCATCTCGATCGCTGTCTCACTTGCCGCAATTGTGAAACCACCTGTCCTTCTGGTGTGCGCTATCACAATTTGCTGGATATCGGGCGTGATATTGTCGAGCAGAAAGTGAAACGCCCACTGCCGGAGCGAATGCTGCGCGAAGGATTGCGCCAGGTAGTGCCGCGTCCGGCGGTCTTCCGTGCGCTGACGCAGGTAGGCTGGTGCTGCGACCGTTTTTACCGGAACAGGTCAGAGCAAAACTGCCTGCTGAAACCGTGAAAGCTAAACCGCGTCCACCGCTGCGCCATAAGCGTCGGGTTTTAATGCTGGAAGGCTGCGCCCAGCCTACGCTTTCGCCCAACACCAACGCGGCAACTGCGCGAGTGCTGGATCGTCTGGGGATCAGCGTCATGCCAGCTAACGAAGCAGGCTGTTGTGGCGCGGTGGACTATCATCTTAATGCGCAAGAGAAAGGGTTAGCGCGGGCGCGCAATAATATTGATGCCTGGTGGCCCGCGATTGAAGCAGGTGCCGAGGCAATTTTGCAAACCGCCAGCGGTTGCGGCGCGTTCGTTAAAGAGTATGGGCAGATGCTGAAAAACGATGCGTTGTATGCCGATAAAGCGCGTCAGGTCAGTGAACTGGCGGTCGATTTAGTCGAACTTCTGCGCAAGGAACCGCTGGAAAAACTGGCAATTCGCGGCGATAAAAAACTGGCCTTCCACTGCCCGTGTACCCTGCAACATGCGCAAAGCTGAACGGCGAAGTGGAAAAAGTGTTACTTCGTCTTGGATTTACCTTAACGGACGTTCCCGACAGCCATCTGTGCTGCGGTTCAGCGGGAACATATGCGTTAACGCATCCCGATCTGGCACGCCAGCTGCGGGATAACAAAATGAATGCGCTGGAAAGCGGCAAACCGGAAATGATCGTCACCGCCAACATTGGTTGCCAGACGCATCTGGCGAGCGCCGGTCGTACCTCTGTGCGTCACTGGATTGAAATTGTAGAACAAGCCCTTGAAAAGGAATAACAAAATGAAAACTAAAGTCATTCTTAGCCAGCAAATGGCGAGTGCAATTATTGCCGCAGGTCAGGAAGAGGCGCAGAAAAATAACTGGTCTGTTTCCATTGCTGTTGCCGATGACGGCGGTCATCTGCTGGCGTTAAGTCGCATGGACGATTGCGCGCCGATTGCGGCTTACATCTCCCAGGAGAAAGCGCGTACCGCCGCGCTGGGGCGTCGTGAAACTAAGGGCTATGAAGAGATGGTGAACAACGGACGTACCGCGTTCGTGACTGCGCCGTTACTGACGTCGCTGGAAGGTGGCGTACCGGTTGTTGTTGATGGGCAAATTATTGGTGCCGTGGGCGTTTCTGGTTTAACCGGAGTACAGGATGCGCAGGTCGCGAAAGCGGCAGCAGCGGTGTTGGCGAAATAAGCGAAAACGAGGAGAGAAACAATGAGTCAAACCATAACCCAGGGCCGTTTACGCATTGACGCCAATTTTAAACGTTTTGTGGATGAAGAAGTTTTGCCGGGCGTGGAACTGGATGCTGCCGCGTTCTGGCGCAATGTTGATGAGATTGTTCACGATCTGGCACCAGAAAATCGTCAGTTGCTGGCAGAGCGCGATCGCATTCAGGCGGCGCTTGATGAGTGGCATCGCAGCAATCCGGGGCCGGTAAAAGATAAAGCGGCCTATAAATCTTTCCTGCGTGAACTGGGCTACCTGGTGCCGCAACCGGAGCATGTGACGGTGGAAACCACGGGCATTGAGTAGCGAAATCACCAGGCCAGGCGGGGCCACAACTGGTGGTTCCGGCGATGAATGCCCGCTACGCGCTGAACGCGGCAAAACGCTCGCTGGGGCTCACTGTACGATGCGTTATACGGCAGCGACATCATCCCGCAGGAAGGGGCGATGGTCAGCGGCTACGATCCGCAGCGCGGTGAGCAGGTTATCGCCTGGGTTCGGCGTTTCCTCGATGAATCACTACCGCTGGAAAACGGCAGCTATCAGGATGTGGTGGCGTTTAAGGTGGTTGATAAACAATTACGCATCCAGTTGAAAAATGGTAAAGAAACCACGTTACGCACCCCGCGCAGTTTGTCGGTTACCGTGGCAATACCGCTGCGCCGACCTGCATTTTGCTGAAAAATAACGGCCTGCATATTGAGCTGCAAATCGATGCCAACGGGCGGATTGGCAAAGACGATCCGGCGCATATCAACGATGTTATCGTCGAAGCGGCCATCAGTACCATTCTCGACTGCGAAGATTCGGTCGCGGCGGTTGATGCGGAAGATAAAATCCTGCTGTACCGCAATCTGCTGGGCTGATGCAGGGGACTCTGCAAGAGAAAATGGAGAAAAACGGTCGGCAAATCGTACGTAAACTGAATGACGATCGTCAGTACACCGCCGCCGATGGCTCTGAAATTTCTCTGCACGGACGCTCGCTGCTGTTTATCCGCAACGTGGGTCATTTGATGACCATTCCTGTGATTTGGGACAGCGAAGGCAATGAAATCCCGGAAGGTATTCTTGATGGCGTCATGACTGGCGCGATTGCCCTCTATGATTTAAAAGTGCAGAAAAACTCGCGCACTGGCAGCGTCTATATTGTGAAACCGAAAATGCACGGTCCGCAGGAAGTGGCGTTCGCCAACAAACTGTTTACCCGCGTTGAGACAATGCTCGGTATGGCACCGAATACCCTGAAAATGGGCATTATGGATGAAGAACGCCGAACCTCGCTGAACTTGCGTAGCTGTATTGCTCAGGCGCGCAACCGCGTGGCGTTCATCAATACCGGTTTCCTCGACCGTACCGGCGATGAAATGCATTCGGTGATGGAAGCTGGCCCGATGCTGCGTAAAAACCAGATGAAATCGACGCCGTGGATCAAAGCCTACGAGCGTAATAATGTGCTTTCCGGCCTGTTCTGTGGGCTGCGCGGTAAAGCGCAAATCGGTAAGGCATGTGGGCAATGCCGGACCTGATGGCAGACATGTACAGCCAGAAGGGCGACCAACTGCGTGCCGGGGCAAACACAGCCTGGGTTCCGTCACCAACCGCTGCTACGCTCCATGCGCTGCACTACCACCAAACCAACGTACAGAGCGTGCAGGCCAACATTGCCCAGACCGATTCAATGCTGAATTTGAACCGCTGCTGGACGATCTGCTGACTATTCCGGTGGCTGAAAACGCTAACTGGTCGGAGGAAGAGATCCAACAAGAGCTGGATAACAACGTGCAGGGGATTCTGGGGTACGTGGTGCGTTGGGTGGAGCAGGGGATTGGTTGTTCAAAAGTGCCGGATATTCACAACGTGGCGCTGATGGAAGACCGTGCAACGCTGCGTATCTCCAGCCAGCATATCGCCAACTGGTTACGTCACGGTATTCTGACCAAAGAACAGGTGCAGGCGTCGCTGGAGAATATGGCGAAAGTGGTTGATCAGCAAAACGCTGGCGATCCGGCTTATCGTCCGATGGCGGGGAATTTCGCTAACTCGTGTGCTTTTAAAGCTGCCAGCGATTTAATCTTCCTCGGCGTGAAACAGC
>ENA-OQDE01000804-OQDE01000804.1-human-gut-metagenome-genome-assembly--contig:-NODE-804-length-15648-cov-4.721990_pt1 | contig 15648 bp, 16 predicted proteins | sample MGYA00242768_ERZ504595 | MGnify/ENA primary metagenome ERZ504595 (study PRJEB26092, sample SAMD00036307) | human gut metagenome | host: Homo sapiens | study: EMG produced TPA metagenomics assembly of...
CAATCCAAGTGAACCGAAGTATGTACACACCAATGGGGCGTTGGATATTATTTCCAGGCTCAATAAAAAGAACGCATGAAACAGGCAGACCACATTTTATGAAACAAAGATCATAAAATGTGGTCTGTTTTTTTGTGCAGATAAAAAGCATTCTGCTATTTTCTGTTTTTTATTTTATCTGTAATTATGATGTATCCATGTACAAGAAGATCAGTCACAATCAGTGCTGCCACTGACAATATCAGGCATTCTTTTACCCCAAATTCGTAAAAAGCAGCAAAACCGGCAAGTGTCCAGTAAACTCCGATATGTACGGCATACATCTTTGAAATCTGTTTTGAGTAATAACACAGTTTATTATATCCGAATTTCCATTTTTCCATCATTGGCATGATACGAAATGCAGCTGCAAACACAAATATGATACTGCAGAAACTTCCGAGTACCTTTGCAAGCCCCGGGATTCTGTATTGTTCGATCATATAATTAAAGAATCCTTCAATGCCCGGATGTAGTACAATGCAGCATATAAACCATACCGCCGCAGTAATCCCACATATGATCCCGCTTTCTTTATAAAAGTTTCCTTTTTCATCTTCAGGGATTCTTCTGAGCACTTTTCCAAAAACATATCCAAGAAATACATAACTCAAATACGGGAAGAAGCAGAAGCTGGTTTCACCTTTTCCACCGAAAGTCATGTCCAGGATCCAGTTAAGTGCCGGATTATCAGAAACCAGCAGCTTTGTAAATGGTGATACGATTCCGACTATTACAGCACTTATGACATATCCCCTTAAGCTTACTTTTAATTTCCTGTAGACCGCAAGCACCAGATAGCACATACCGGCTATAAAGAATATATTTACGAATGTAAGCATGGAATAAAGATTTGCGTCATATAATTCTCTGCTGCCTGCAGTTTCACCTGTAATGGAATTTCTTATATTAAAACTGATTGTCATTACAGCTGCATAGCATAAATTGCTTAATCCCTGATAGAATAACAGCTTTATGCCGTTTTTAACCATATCTTTGGGCTGGGAATGGCGTGTGAAAGCACTTCCGAATCCCATGGTAAACAGATACAGACAGGCACCTGTCGGCATGAAGAGCGCAAACAGAATCTTATGTACATTCGATTCGGCCGCTGCGACACCGCCTATTGTCTGAAATGAATGTATAAATACTATCATGATCAACAGGAAACCCTTTACCAGATCAAGCTCCCTCTGCCGTCCTGTATTCACTTCTTTTTCTTTCAAAAAAACATACTTACCTCCTCCTTTATCCGGATATTTTCAGTGAGAACGGAACACTTATCTTTTGCCACCGATATCATATGGACAGTGTAGCACAGGCAGAATCATAAGACAATTACCATATTCCTGACATTTTATATTGTTCACACACCACTTACTGAGAACAGTAACAATTATTCAGTTTGATTCAGTTTAGTTTGCTTTGCATCTGAGATGGTTTATTGCTGAACAAAGCTGATAAAAATTAGACAAACAAAACAAACATCTATAGAGGAAAATAATAAAAAATTAGAAAATTTCTATAAATGCGCTTGTGAAAATGACGAAAAAGGCATATAATTAACGTTACAATATGTAAAGAGTGCAATAAAAAAGAAAAAACAGGTATAAGGAGGGTGCGAAATGCTAGATCAGTCATTTTATCAGAAAGCGGATGAGATCATTGCTTTCTATGGTAAAAAGCCGGCATCACTGATTCCGATCATGCAGGATATTCAGGGGGTGTACAGATATCTCCCGGAAGAATTGCTTACATATGTTGCGGAGCAGATCGGTGTGACAGAAGCGAAAGCGTTCAGTGTTGCCACATTTTATGAGAATTTCTCATTTGATGCGAAAGGTAAATATGTGATCAAGGTCTGTGACGGAACAGCCTGTCATGTAAGAAAATCAATACCGGTTCTGGAGGAACTTTATAAGAAACTGGGGCTGTCAAAGACAAAGAAGACGACAGACGATATGATGTTTACTGTGGAAACAGTTTCCTGTCTTGGTGCCTGCGGACTTGCACCGACTATGATGGTCAATGAAGAGGTATATCCGAGAATGACTCCGGAGAAGGCAGATGAGCTGATCGATAAACTGAGAGGGGGCGAACAGGATGATCCAGAATAAGGAAGTATTGGAGCAGATCAGAGAAGAAGCTGTGAAAGAACTTAATTCTTATGACTGTCGTATTCTTGTCTGTTCAGGTACCGGATGTGTGGCAACCGGTTCTCAGAAAATCTATGAGAAATTCATGGAGATTGCCAAAGATGCTCCGGGAGTTACCATTGAGTTTGGACCTCATGACAAAGATGCACATGTAGGTGTAAAGAAAACAGGATGTCAGGGTGTCTGTGAACTTGGACCACTTGTTCGTATCCAGAAAGGCGACGATGTGATCCAGTATACGAAGGTTCAGATCGAAGATGCCAGGAGATTTTTGAGAAGAGTGTTCAGGGTAATGAGACTATCGAGAGACTGCTTTATCAGAAAGGCGGTAAAGTAAGCCGCGGACCGGAAGATATTCCGTTTATCGCGAAACAGACCCGTATTGTTTTGAAGAACTGTGGTAAGTTTGATGCAGAATCTCTGAATGAGTACATAGCAAGCGGCGGTTTCCAGGCTCTGGAGAAAGCAATGTTTGAGATGAATCCGGATCTGGTTATTGATCAGGTTGATAAATCCGGTATCCGCGGACGTGGCGGCGGCGGCTTCCCGGCAGGTAAGAAATGGATTCAGGTAGCACGCCAGGCTGATCCTGTTCATTATGTGGTTTGTAACGGTGATGAGGGTGACCCGGGAGCATTTATGGATGGCTCCGTAATGGAAGGTGATCCGTATCGTCTGATCGAAGGTATGATGCTTGCAGCTTACGCAGTAAGAGCACAGCATGGATATATTTATGTACGTGCAGAATATCCGCAGTCTGTAGCACGTCTGAAACATGCAATTGCAGTTCTGGAGGAGAACGGACTTCTGGGAGACAATATTCTTGGAACAGGATTCTCTTTCCATATGCATATCAACCGTGGTGCAGGAGCTTTTGTATGTGGTGAAGGTTCTGCCTGACTGCATCTATCGAAGGAAGCAGAGGCATGCCTCGTGTAAAACCGCCCCGTACAGTTGAACAGGGATTATGGGCAAAGCCTACTGTTCTGAATAACGTAGAAACTTATGCAAATATTCCGGAGATCATTCTCAAAGGAGCTGACTGGTACAGAAGTATCGGTACAGAGGGTTCACCTGGAACAAAGACTTTCTCATTGACCGGTTCTATCGAAAATACAGGTCTGATCGAAGTTCCGATGGGAACAACTTTAAGAGAGATTATTTTCGATATCGGTGGAGGTCTGAAATCCGGCGCTGCATTCAAGGCTGTTCAGATTGGTGGTCCGTCCGGCGGATGTCTGACAGAAGAACATCTGGATGTACCGCTTGACTTTGACTCTGTCAAGAAATACGGAGCGATCGTTGGTTCCGGTGGTCTGGTAGTTATGGACGAACATACCTGTATGGTAGAGGTTGCACGATTCTTCATGGGCTTTACTCAGAGAGAATCCTGCGGTAAATGCGGACCTTGCCGTATCGGTACGAAACGTATGCTTGAGATTCTTGAGAAGATCGTAGATGGTAAAGGTGAGATGGAAGATCTGGAGAAACTGGAACATCTTGGAAACTTTATCAAGGACCGCTCACTCTGCGGACTTGGAAAGAGTGCACCGCTTCCTGTACTTTCTACATTAAAGAACTTCCGTGATGAATATGTAGAGCATATCGTAGATAAGAAATGTGCGGCTCATGTATGTAAGGCAATGCGTTCTTATGTGATTGATCCTGAGAAATGTAAAGGATGTACCAAGTGTGCAAGAAACTGTCCGGTTGGTGCGATCACAGGCAATAAGAAAGAGCCTCACAGCATTGATACCTCCAAGTGTATTAAGTGCGGAACATGTCTGGAAAATTGTGTATTCGGCGCAATTTCTGTGAATTAAGGAGGGTGAAAAGATGATTCATTTGACAATAGATGGAATTCCAGCAGAAGTGGAAAAGGGTACGACCATTCTGCAGGCTGCCAGACAGATCGGAGTGGAGATTCCTACACTCTGCTATCTGGAAGATGTATTGCCGGATGGTTCCTGTCGTTTGTGCGTGGTAGAAGTAACAAACAATGGAAGAACCAAATTTGATACGGCATGTACACTTCGCTGCTCAGAGGGTGATGAAGTACAGACAATGTCAGAGAAGGTAGTTGCATATCGTAAAGATACACTGGATCTCCTTCTTTCTGACCACCGTGTACACTGCTTCTCCTGCGAGGCAAACGGCGACTGTAAATTACAGGATTACTGTTTTGAATATGGTGTGACTGAGACAAGCTATCCCGGTGAAATGAAGGATATGCCCATCGATGATACCAATAAATTCTTTACCTATGATCCAAGCCTGTGTATTCTCTGCCACCGCTGCGTGAATACCTGTAAAGAAATCGTAGGAAGAGGTGCAATCGATACCATGGATCGTGGTTTCAACTCCGTAATCGGTGCACATTATAAACATAAATGGAATGAAGGTATCTGTGAATCCTGTGGTAACTGTGTTCAGGCCTGTCCGACAGGTGCGTTAACCATGAAGCGCAGAAAGAAATATCGTCCATACCAGATTGACAAGAAGGTTCTGACTACTTGTCCACATTGTGCAACAGGCTGCCAGTATTATCTCCTTGTAAAAGACGGAAAGATCGTAGATACAGAAGCTGTAAACGGACCATCCAACAAAGGACTGCTCTGTGTTAAGGGACGCAGCGGATGTTTCGATTTCGTACAGTCACCGGAGCGTATTAAATATCCGCTGATCAAGAATAAAGAGACAGGTGAATTCGAACGTGCAACATGGGATGAGGCACTGGATCTTGTTGCTTCCAAATTTATGGAGATCAAGAAACAGTATGGCTCTGATTCCCTTGCTGGTTTTGCGTGCTCCAGATCACCCAATGAAGATATTTACATGGTACAGAAGATGGTTCGCTGCTGCTTCGGCACAAACAATACAGACAACTGTGCACGTGTATGTCATTCCGCATCTGTATCAGTCTTGCAATGACTCTTGCTCAGGTGCCATGACAAACCCAATTGAGGATATCACAAAGAATGCAGACCTGATCATGCTGGTTGGTTCCAATCCTGAGGAAGCACATCCTGTAGTCGGCATGCAGATCCGTCAGGCCATCAAGAGAGGCTGCAAGCTGATCGTAGTTGACCCGCGTGATATTGGTCTGGCTAAGAAAGCAGATATCCATCTGAAACTGAAACCAGGTACAAATGTTGCTTTTGCAAACGGTATCATGAATGTGATCCTTTCTGAAGGTCTTCAGGATGACAAGTTCATCGCAGAGCGTACAGAAGGTTTCGAAGAATTAAAGGAAATCGTAAAAGATTACACACCTGAGAAGGTAGCTGAGATCTGCCACATTGACGCAGACGATCTTAGAAAAGCAGCGATCATGTATGCAAAAGCTGACCGTGCTCCGATCATCTACTGCCTTGGTGTAACTGAACATTCCACAGGTACAGAGGGCGTTATGTCCATGTCCAATATGGCAATGATGGTTGGCAAGCTTGGACGTGAAGGCTGTGGTGTTAACCCGCTTCGTGGACAGAATAACGTACAGGGTGCCTGCGATATGGGTGCTCAGCCGAACGTATATCCGGGATATCAGAAGGTTACTGATCCGGCAGTTCGTGAGAAATTCGAGAAAGCATGGGGTGTAGAACTTGATCCGAATATCGGAACTCATGCAACTGATGTATTCCCGAAGGCAATCACAGGTGAGATCAAAGGTCTGTATATTTATGGTGAGGATCCGGTAGTTACTGATCCGGACACCACACACATCATCAAAGCATTAAAGAGTCTTGATTTCTTTGTACTTCAGGAACTTTTCATGACAGAGACAGCTCAGTATGCAGATGTTATCCTTCCTGGTGTAAGCTATGCAGAGAAAGAGGGTACATTTACCAATACAGAGCGCCGCGTACAGAGAGTCCGCAAGGCTGTCACAGTACCTGGAGAGATGAGACTGGATACAGATATTATTATTGATCTGATGAACCGCATGGGATATCCGCAGCCACATCTGACTTCTGCTCAGATCATGGATGAGATCGCATCCCTGACACCGAGCTTCGCAGGTATCAGCATGAACGTCTTGACAGTGAAGAAGTTCATGGACAGGGACTTCAGTGGCCATGTACCTCCAAGGATCATCCGGGAACACCGATCATGCATGTTGGTAAATTCTCCCGCGGTCTTGGCTGGTTCTATCCTGCAAAATATGTACCGTCAGCAGAGCTTCCGGATGAGGAATATCCAATCATCCTCATGACAGGACGTATTCTGTATCATTACACAACAAGAGCCATGACAGGAAAGACACCTGAGCTTATGGAGATCGAAGGTAAGTCATTTATCGAAATGAACATCGTAGATGCCGATAAGCTGGGTATCAAAAACGGTGATAAAGTCAGAGTTTCTTCCAGACGAGGATCCATTGAATCTACGCTCGTGTAGGTACAAAGACCTCACCGGGTGAGCAGCTGGATGCCATTCCACTTCCCGGATGGAAATGCAAACTGCTGACCAACGCCGCACTTGACAAATACGCAAGAATTCCTGAATATAAGGTATGCGCAATTAAGATTGAGAAAGCATAAAACAATATCGGAGACAAAGTTCCGGATCTGGTATCGTAAATATTATATGGGGCTGTCGCACATGGATCTGCTGTCCTTGCGGCAGCTCCATATTCCTTTATGGAAAGGCAAAGATAATCATTCGGCAGTACATCATTCTGTGAAAGTACAAAACGGTTACAGATAATTTTTTGTGAAAAATATAGTGTTACATAATAAGGAGTACGAGGCATGCAGAGATTTCAGTCAATCCTTCAGTTTAAAAAAGTCAGTTGTAAAAATTGTTACAAATGTGTCCGGAACTGCCCGGTCAAGGCGATACGTGTTCATGATCATCAGGCCAGGATCATAGAAAGTCAGTGTATTTACTGTGAGAAGTGTATCCTTGTCTGCCCGCAGGATGCCAAGGAAGAGCAGAATATGATTCCTGCAATCTGTAATGCAATGGAGAATAAGACGCAGGTTATAGCCTCTCTTCATCCGGCATATCTGGCACGTTTTGGGGTAACCGGTATCAATGGAATAAGGGAAGCGATGAAGAAGCTGGGATTTGCAGATGCAGCGGATGCAGCAGAAGGTGCAAGCCTGATGATTTCGCAGTACAGAGCACTTTTTGCGGAACAGAAAGAGCCGGGAATAATGATCTCTTCTGCCTGCCCTGTAATCGTACAGCTTGTCAAGAAACACTATCCGCATCTTCTGGGAAATCTGGTACAGTCTGCCTCTATGATGCAGTTTCATGCCAGTTATCTGAAAAAAAATATCCGAAGGCAGAGATTGTCTATGTAAGTCCCTGTATTTCAGCTATGTCAGAGTTGAGAGACTCAGGAAATGAAGTGGATTATGTGATCACATTGGAAGAGCTGGCACAATGGATGAAAAAAGAAGGGATTTCCATAACTGAGAAAGAACCTGAGCAGATTGCCTACCGTTCCAGAGAAATCGCCATTGCGGATGGTTTAACAGACCTGCTTGGGGCTGTAAAGGGAATCCGCAGGCTTTCTGTAAGTGGGATGGAGCAGTGCAGGGAGGTTCTGGAAGAACTTCATCCGGAGGATTTTGAAAATTGCTTTCTTGAGATGTATGCATGCAGCGGCGGCTGTGTGGCAGGTCCTTCTTTCCAGATGAAGAAGGGACATTATCTGGCAGATGTTCTGGCAGTGAAGAATGCAGCCTTTGGAAAAGATTTTCACAGAGAGCAGGGAGACTATGAACTTCCGGGATTTGAACTGAGAAAGAATTTCGGTTACTGTTCTGCACAGGAACAGGAAGAGATCTCAGAGGAAGAAATCAGGGATGCTCTGGCGGAAATGGGAAAATTTTCTCCAAAGGATGAATTAAACTGCGGTGCCTGCGGGTACAACACATGCAGGGAAAAGGCAATTGCCATTATCCAGAATAAAGCTGAGGTTGCCATGTGCATTCCATATATGCGGGCAAAACAGGAAAGTTACTCCAATAAAGTCTTTAATGCCATGCCCGGACTTCTGGTAACTGTGGATTATAATCTGAAGATCATTCAGATGAATGAGGCGGCGTCCAAATTGTTCAATATGCCGAAAAAGCGGCGCCTGATCGGGAAACCGGTATCGGAGATCATGGATGATTACAGTCTGGCGAGTATACTGGCTTTTGAACGGAATCTGATGCAGGATGAGATTTATCTGGAGGATCAGAAATGTTATCTGGATCGCGTAATGACGAATGATAAAGAAAATAAAATGATTCTCTGCATTATGAAGGATATTACAAAGGAGCGGAAGCATAAAGATCAGATTCATAATGCCCAGATTGAAGCTGCGCGTATGGCAGATAAGCTGGTAGAAGAACAGCTGAAGATCGTGCAGCAGATCGCCGGACTTCTTGGAGAAACTGCTGCAGACACCAAAGTGGCAGTAGAAAAACTGAAAAATACCATACTTCTGGAGAGTGAAGAAGAGAATGAAAAGAAATAAGCATCATGGACTGAATGTGGAATTTGACGGCTTATGCATGGATTTTGGTCATGTGAGCCTGAATAAAAAGAAAGAATTTCTCTGTGGGGACTGCTATAAGATTGAAGAAAATGATGAAGACCATGTTCTGGTGCTTTCTGACGGACTTGGGAGCGGAGTAAAGGCGAATATCCTTTCCACGCTGACTGCGACTATGCTCAGTACCATGATCATTAATCAGGTGGAACTGGATGAAGCAGTGCGGGCAGTGGCGAAAACGCTTCCTGTGTGCAGTGTGAGAAATCTGGCATATGCCACCTTTACAGTGCTGAATTTTCAGGGGAAACAGGTAAGCCTTTATCAGTTTGATAATCCGGATGCAATTCTGATCCGGGATGGCAGGCTCTTTGATTATCCGGTGGAGACAAGTATGATCGAAGAGAAGGAAATCCATAAAAGCTGTTTTGAACTGAAAGATGAGGATATGCTGATCATTATGTCTGACGGTGTCACCAATGCAGGAATGGGAAAAACTACCAACGGCGGCTGGGGAAGAGATGATGTAATGGCTTTCTGCAGGGCAAAGTACCATAAGGGGATGAGCGCACAGGAGATGGCAGGCTATCTGGCAGAGGCCAGCTGGATCTGAATCTGAATGAAACGGATGATGATATTACAGCCATTGTTCTGCGGATGCGGCATAAACAGGTGGTAAACCTTATGATCGGCCCGCCAAGTAAGGAGGAGCATGATGAGCGATATCTGAAGTCCTTTTTCGATTCAGAGGGATATCATGTAATCTGCGGCGGAACTACTGCACAGTGTGCTGCCAGATATCTGGATAAAGAGCTGATCTCTCTTAGTGAAACTGCCTGCGGAGACGTTCCTGCCTATTATAAGCTGGAAGGTACAGAGCTGGTGACAGAGGGATTTCTTACGATTGAGCATTTGCTTGAATATTGTGAAGAATGGATGGAGGACAGGCTGTCCTTTAACAGGCTGAAACGAAAAAAGGATGCGGCAGCATTGCTTGGCGTGCTTCTGTTTGAGCAGGCAACGGATATTAATTTCTACTTCGGCGGTGCTATCAATAAGAGTAACGTGGAACTGGGAATCACAGAGAAAAGGAAAGAACAGGCAGCAGAAGAACTTGTGGAGCATCTGCAGAATGCAGGAAAGAATGTGAATATTGCATTCTGGGCAATCTGAGAAAACAGAAAAAACAGCAGTACATGGTTTTATAAAGAGATATCAGGGTTACTGTTCACTGGTAATATCCCGCGAGGTGTTTTTTGTGAGCGAAGGTCACAGAAAACCCGAGACATACCGCGCGAATTTATGCGATTAGCATAAATTGAGTTTGCAAAGCAAACGATACTCCTTGGGCTTTGCGCAAGGAGGTTCATATTTTTTGCATCGCGAAGCGTGTTGCTGTGAACGGAGTGAACAGTAACACATCAGGAAGGATGAGACAGAAAATGGCGAAGATATTATGTGTATGCATCAGTAAGGAACGCAAGACCTGCTCGCAGAACATTCATGAATGCGAAGCTGATCTGCAGGGACTTGTGGGAGATGTGCATTATGGAATGGGCGGAAGAAAGCAGGTCAGTCTTCTTCCTTATGAGAAGGTAAAAGAATATTCGAACAGTCCGAAGAAGAATTCAGATATGGCCGGTTTGGAGAAAATCTCCTTGTGGAAGGGATTAACTGGAACAGTATTGCGGAGGGGAACAGATTTCGTTGTGGAGATGTACTCCTGGAAGTAGTCAGGATCGGTGCGGGCGGTCCTGCATCAGATGCCTATAAGGGAGAAAAGGTATGTACGCCCATGGAACCCTGGTTTGTATTCTGTCAGATTCTGGAGGCAGGGAGGCTGAGAGAAGGAGAAATCATTTTCCAACAGAGATGAAAAATATGTAATTCTTCAGCAGTGGGCTGAATATTATGATGTTATAGCAATTTCTAAAATACTGAAGACAATCTGATTTATATTAATGGAGTGCCTTAGTGATATTATTCTCTGAAATTGCTATAGAGTTCAAAAGGTAAAACTAATATATCTGTCAATTGACCCGGTGGTTATAAAGGTATTGAAAAGACTATAAAAAATGTAATATACAAGAGGAGGAATTAGTGCGTGGAGGGAATCAGTGTAGAACAGGCAGTGGAACAGATTCTGCAGCATACGCCTGTAATAAACGAGACAGAAGAAACAGAACTGAATAAAGCAGGGGGAAGAGTCCTGGCGCAGGATATGGTGGCAGGGTTTGACAATCCTCCTTTTGACCGCTCTCCGGTAGATGCTATGCGTGTAAGGCAGAGGACCTTGCATGTGCCGCTAAAGAGCATCCGGTGAGGCTGAAAGTCATGGAAGAGATTGATGCAGGACAGTATTCGGAAAGAGAAATCCAGCAGGGACAGGCAGTGCGCATTATGACAGGTGCTGCAATACCCAATGGCTGTAACTGCTGTATTTATCAGGAGGATACCGATTATGGCGAAGATACGGTAGAAGTTTACAGCGAACAGAAGCGATGGAGCAATTATTGCTTCGCAGGAGAGGATTTCAAAAAAGGAACTACACTTCTGAAAAAAGGAACACATATCGGATATGTGGAGGCAGCAATTCTGGCCGGAATGGGAGTGGCGAAAGTGCTGGTTTACCGTCAGCCGAGAATCGTGCTTCTGACTACAGGAGATGAGGTGGTAGAACCGGGAATTCCATTGCCGGAAGGAAAAATTTACAACAGCAATATGACCATGCTGTCTGCCAGACTGCGTGAACTGGGAATCGAATCTTTCCATATGGAAGCAGTCAAAGATGATCCGACGGTTATGTCTGAGAAATTAAAAGAAGCAGCAAAAGCGGCAGATATGATCATCACTACGGGAGGTGTATCTGTAGGCAAGAAGGACATTATGCATGAGTCCTTGAGACTGATGGGGCAGAGCGGATTTTCTGGAGGGTAAAGATGAAACCGGGAATGCCTACACTGTTTTCTGCATATAAAAAGACTTCCGATATAACTGCAACAGATCATTGCGCTTCAGAAAGAGAGATTCCGATCATCAGTCTCTCCGGAAATCCTTTTGGTGTTGCAGTCAGCATAGAACTTTTGATTCGTCCTGCACTGGAAAAAATGATGCAGGATCCATCAAATCGGTCTGAAAGAAGTAAATGGCATTATGGCTGATAACTTTGAAAAAGGAATCAAGGGTCGCCGCTTTATCCGGGCATATCTGGAAAATGGAAAATTTCATCTTCCCAATGGTCTTCACTCTAACGGAGTCCTCAGTTCCATGGCTGGCTGCAATTGCCTGATTGATACAAAAACCATGGAAAATCAGGAAAGCAGAAGCCTGAACGCAGGGGATAAAGTGGGCGCGATTTGCTTTGAGAGGAGCAGCAAACAGGTGGAAAGAAAAAGAATATTTGCAATCAGCGGTGTAAAGAATTCAGGGAAAACAACTCTGATCTGCAGGCTTTTGGAGATTTTTAAAGACAAGGGCCTTAAAGTGGCGGTGCTGAAGCATGACGGGCATGACGGGCATGATTTCGTGCCGGACGTACCGGGAACGGATACATACTGTCAGCTTCAGTCCGGAGCTACGGCATAGCAGTTTTTCAGCAGGCAAATATATGCTGGTAAAACAGCAGCCGCAGATTTCCGAAAAAGAGCTGGCAGAATTTTTTCCGGAGGCAGATCTGATCTTACTGGAAGGATTTAAATACAGTACTTATCCGAAAATTGAAATTATCCGTAAGGGAAATTCGGCAGAAAGTGTCTGCAATCCGGAAAAACTGATGGCGATCGCCACAAACCTGGATGCAGAGGAAAGAGATGCACTGTCTGTACTGGAAAATGTTCCATTCTTTGAACTGGACAATGCAGAGTGTATTGCAGAATTTATTCTGTCGGATTATTTCCGGTAAAGAGTTTCATACGGTCACGTCGCGCGGCACAGATAAGGGTAAGGTGGTATTCTTTGGCCATGGCAACTGCCTCGGCGGAAGGGGATGCCTACTTGCCAGAACCGGTATTCCGGCGCGGATTGCCTTGATCGCCATATCTGTAGGGATACGTCCACTGGAATAAACCACGCATTTCTTCAGGTCAATATTATGGCGCAGGGCATAACCGATGGCCTTATCCAGAGCATTATGACGTCCGATATCTTCGCACTGAAAGAGCAGTTCTCCGCCACAGGCAAGAAAACAGCTGTGAGTTGCCCAGGTCTGGCTGTGAAGCGGGGTACCATTGGCGAAACAGTCTGCAAGATCAAAGATCCACTGTTTTTTCCATGGGACAGGTGTAACTGGCGTCATTGGCTGATCTGTGATAAAATAATCATTAAGAACACGATTTCCGGTGCAGCAGGTCGGAGTAGGAGCTACATAATCTTCATTTTCCTCATGAGACTGTCCGGATTTATTTTTACTCAGGATCACGCGGGCACGTTTGCCGAATTCACAGATGTAGATCTGCTCCACATCCTCGGCAGATGAGATGATACCTTCCGTAAAGAGGCGGCCGAGAACCAGTTCTGTCAGATGTTGTGGGATACAGACCAGTTTCATGGTCAGGCGTTCATTTACATATACATCCATCATGTGTTCCACAAGGATTGGTTCTGTTTCTTCATAGTTTCCCCGTCACGACCCAGAAACTCATAGGTAACATTCTCGAGCAGATTCAGGTTGTGGTATTGTTCGTTGATTTTCATAGGACAGTTCCTTTCGTCCGGTAAGGATTTTAATAATCTTGATACATTAAGTATAGACTGCGGAGTATGGAGTGTCAAACGATTATGAAAGAAAATATTGCCTGTGATTTTGACGGCGAATAACAGAAGAAAAGGTTACAAAGGTTGCGGTTCACCCGTATCCGGTAACAGGAAAATCAATTATTAGAAAGTAAAAGGCAGGTAGAGCCGATGATAGACAAATATGGAAGAGAAATAGATTATTTAAGGATTTCCCTGACAGACAGATGTAATCTGAGATGCATTTACTGTATGCCGGAAGAAGGCGTAAAATCCCTTTCTCATGCAGAAATCCTCACATACGATGAGATTCTCCGCATCTGCAGGTGCGCAGCAGATCTGGGAATCCGTAAGATTAAACTGACAGGCGGTGAGCCTCTTGTTCGTAAGGGCTGTGCAAGTCTTGCAAAACAGATCAAGGCGATCCCGGGAATTGAGAAAGTGACATTAACAACAAATGGAATCCTGCTCGCCGAGCAGCTGGATGCATTACTGGATGCAGGAATTGACGCCATTAATATCAGTCTGGATACTTTGGATTCGGAACTGTTCAAAAAAGTAGCGAGACGTGACGGACTGGAAAAGGTATTTGAGGGAATCGAAGCAGCACTTGCACATCCGGGACTTTCCCTGAAGATCAACAGCGTTCCGGTGATCAAGGAAAAAGAAACTTCATCGGGATTGCAGGACTGGCGCAGAAATATCCAATCCATGTGCGTTTTATCGAGATGATGCCAATCGGATTCGGAAAACAGTTCCCATTCCAGGATGAAGAATCTATCAAAGCAGTACTGGAAGAAGCCTACGGTCCGATGCATGCAGTCAATGAACGCTACGGAAACGGTCCATGCCATTACTATGAAATCGCAGGATTTAAGGGAAAAATCGGATTTATCAGTGCCATGACTCACAAATTCTGCAGTCAGTGCAACCGAGTACGTCTTACATCCGAAGGATTCATGAAAGGATGCCTCCAGTATCAGAAAGGTACAGACCTGCGGGGGCTTATGCGCGGCGGCTGCACAGATTCGGAACTGAAAAAAGCAATTTATCAGGTGATCTGGAATAAACCGGTGAGCCATAATTTTTATGAAGCGAAGACAGAGCAGGATGAAATCAGAGGAATGTCACAGATTGGCGGGTGAGATATGTAAGACGCTCTAATCGCTATACAGACATTTCTGTCTGTGATTTTATATATAATATGAAGAAAAAATCAATACTTTTATTGATGATTTATATAAACAAAAAGGAAAACTGATAATGAGAAAGAAAGAAATTTCTATGATTATTCTTGCTGGCGGTGCCAGCAGCCGCATGGGACGGGACAAATCAGATCTGACGATAGATGGGAAGACATTTCTTGAGATGCAGATAGAAAAGGGGGAAAAGCTTGGAATCAGTGATATTCTTCTGTCTGGCTATCATGGTGAAAATAAATATAAATATCCCATTATACCAGACCGCTTCCCGGGAAAAGGTCCATTGGGAGGGCTGGAAGCCTGTTTTCGTAAAGCAAAGAATCCATATTGCCTGGTACTTGGTGTAGATGTTCCTCTGGTTCCGGCAGAGGAACTGACTGCACTGATTCGCCAATCTCTGCATTCAGATGCAAAAGCAGTGATACTGAGCCACGGCGGGCATGAGGAACCTCTTATGGGAGTATACTGTACAGACCTGGCAGATGCCATGCTTGAAGAAATCACAGAGCGGAAAGGCGCAGTCTTTGCTTTTCTGCGGAAAAATGGATACGAATGCTACGAAAGCCAGGCTGCGGCCTGGTATTTTTCCAATATCAATGATTCGGAAACATATAAAGAAATAGCGGGAAATCATTCATAGAGAAATATGTCTGAATATGAGATTGGCAGGAGGTTTGTCGATATTTTCAAAAATTAGTAGAAAATATTATATTAAGAAGCGAAGGAACCTTGCAGGTATGCAGGTTCCTTCGTCTTTTAACCGAATCAAGTAAGTCTCCTGCGGAGGTTACGAAAAGCAATAAGTAGTAGGGGAATATATTACGGAGCAGTTGTTGGATTATGAACAAATAGCGAAGCGGAATGCGATATCCACTGTAATGTACTATGAAAAAGTGTTATAAAACGCTTGAATGAAAAAGTAAATTCTACATTCTAACATACCTTGATTTTATGCGGGATTAAATTCTATTTTCGGAGATACACAACTTAATTTTTTTAGTATATAATGCTTTTATACGGCATAAACAGC
>ENA-OQDE01000805-OQDE01000805.1-human-gut-metagenome-genome-assembly--contig:-NODE-805-length-15637-cov-36.054352_pt1 | contig 15637 bp, 19 predicted proteins | sample MGYA00242768_ERZ504595 | MGnify/ENA primary metagenome ERZ504595 (study PRJEB26092, sample SAMD00036307) | human gut metagenome | host: Homo sapiens | study: EMG produced TPA metagenomics assembly of...
TGTAGGCCTTCTGGGCCATGGCGACCACCCCTTCGACTCGAATTCTTGACGGCCTGAACAATCGTCAATATCGGTCGGAGGGGTGGCTTTGTAAAGCCGTTTGTCTCCACCCGCGTAGCGGGTGGTTTAAAGCTGGCCGCTGCGCGGCCAGCAGACTAAAGTCTTGAATAAAAACGACGCGGCGCACCAACGCCGCGTCATCAAAGCATCCCGTCTTAAGTTGGATATCCATGCTGCCCTTTCATTCAATGCGAACGTTAGGGACAGATTTTAGCGAAAATGAGCTCCGCGCACGCTAAACTTCGCGCGAGCCTTCGCCAGGCAATCGTAATGACCCACGTTATGGGCATCGCTCGCGATGAAGCTGTACAGGTTCTGATCGAACAGGCGCTGTGCCGGCTTTTTCTCGCGACCAAAGCGACCGCCGGCAATAAAGTCCGCCGAAGCTTGCAGCTTGCAGCCCATATCGACCAGGCGCTCCGCCACGCTTACATCCTTTTGAACCGCACGATAGCGCTCAGGATGAGCGATGATCACCTGGTAGCCACGGCACTGCAAATCGTAAATCGTGTTCTCGTACTCTCTAAACGCATACGCATCGGCATGCGTCGAAAGCTCGAGCAGAAACTCGTTGGTCCCATCGAAATGCAGGTGCTCCGCGGCATCGATACCAAGCTCAACGAGCTTTCGATGGTTGACCTCGAAGCCCATCTGGAGCGGAAAACCGTCAGCGTTATCACGCAGCAGCTCAAAGGCATCCCACATCTTGTCGTAATCAAAATAGGGATCACGGCAGTGAGGAGTGCAAACGATTCTGGTTACACCGGCCCGCTTGGCAGCCTCGAGCATCGCCAAGCTCTCATCGAGATCGGCGGCGCCGTCGTCTACACCCGGCAAGATATGGCAATGAATGTCACGCATAGGTCAGCCTTAATCAACTAAACGTTTGCTCGGTTGGTGAAGATGCCCTTTTTGGAAGTCCCCTGATTGTCGGAGCCCTTCTTAACCTTCTTACCGTCCTTGGTGTAGTAAGAATAGTAGTACTCGCTGGTCTCGGTCTCACAGTAATTCATGACGGTACCGATGAGCTTGACCTTCTCGGACTTCTTAAGCTGACCGATGGCGTTGAGCGCCTCTTCGCGCTTGGTAAAGTTCTCGCGCACCACGAACAGCGCGCCGTCGGTCAGGCTGGCAATCTCGGCAGCATCGATGAAGGTGCCGACCGGGGGAGCATCGAAGATGACGTACTGGAACTTGGCGGACAGTGCCTTTGCCAGCTTGGCAAAGCGATGGGAGACGATGATGTCGGCAGGATTGGGAATGTGCGGCTCGGCATCGAGGAAGTAGAAGTTCTTCTGACCCGTCTCGACAATCGCCTGGTCGATAGAAACCTGCTCGGACAGGACTGCATAGAGTCCGCCGCGGGAGCGGACGCCGAGCATATCGGCAAGGGACCTGCGACGCATATCAGCCTCGACCAGCAGGACACTCTTGCCGCTCGTGGCGATTGCCTGAGCAAGGTTAATGGAAACCGTAGACTTGCCCTCGTTGGGAATCGAGGAGGTAACGGTGATGGTGCGAATGGGGTCATCCACGCTCGCAAAGCGGATGTTGGCCAGAAGGGTCTTGGCGGCATTCTGCACAACGAGCTTATCGGTGTTCTTTGCCTTAGCCATGCCTATTTACCACCTTTCATAGCCGGAATTCGGCCAACAACGGGAATACCCAGGAGCTCTTCTGCCTCTTCGGCACCGCGGATGCGGGTATTGAGCATGTCTGCCAAAACGACATAGGCAACTGCGATAAAGATACCGGCGAGGAACGCGACGGCAATATACAGCGTGCGCTTGGGGCCGCTGGGGGCTTCGGGGGTCTTAGCCTCGTCGATAACGTTGATGCTCTGGGCAGCGCCGACGTTCTGAGCGACCGTACTCACCGAGCTGGCAATGGCCTTTGCGACCTCAGCCGTCTCCTTGGCATCGGTGCCGGTAACCGAAAGCGTAATGACACGCGTGGTGGTCTCGGAGGAAACAGACACCTTGTAGTCATCCAGATCGGTAAGGCCCAGTTCTTTGGCGGCGCCGCTCTTAACGCTATCGCTATCCAGCAGCGTGGCGATATCGTTGGAAAGCATCTGGCTCGCCGAGAGATCGTTGTAGCTCATCTGACCGCTATCGTCGGTCTTGGCGAGAATGTACATGCTCGTCGTCGCGGTATAGGTGTTGTCCATCGCAACGAAGGACACGATGCCCATGGCGATCGCGCAGACCACCGGAAGGGTGATGACCAGCTTGAGGTGCTTCTTCAGCAGCTGGAACAGTTCGAGAAGGGTCATGCAGCTTGCCTTTCATTTCCCCAGTTCGGATTGACAAAACTGTCCGTATGTTATCGCATCTTTTTACCGAGACCAAACTCTATACATAAGAAACAGGCTCTCCTGTAAAAATGACGGAAGCGATCGTAAAATTGCACAACAACGCCGCACCCGAAAGTCCGATGCGGCGTCTACATCATTATCTATGTTGTATCGCTATGCGAATGGCTCGTCCTGCTGTATGGGAAACGCCACCGTAATGGTGGTTCCCACGCCCAACTCGCTCGATAGATCGAGCGTGGCGTGATGATACAGGGCCGCATGCTTGACAATGGCAAGCCCCAGGCCGGTTCCGCCGCGTGCCTTGGATCTACTCTTGTCCACGCGATAGAACCGCTCAAATACCTTGCCCTGTTCTTCAGGCGCGATACCGATTCCCGTGTCGGCGACCGCGAGGAACGGATGGCCTTCGTCGTTGGTGCCGCACTGCAGCGTAACCGTACCGCCGGGTCGATTGTAGCGGATGGCGTTGCTTGCCAGATTGTAGATGAGCTCGTCAATCAAGCGCGACACGCCTTCGATGACCACAGGCTTGGTCTCATGACTTATCGTCACATTCGCCTGACGGGCGACCTGTTCAAGACGCTGCTCAACCGTGTAGATGGCACGCGAGAGCTCAATAGGCTCCGTGGACCCAATGGGCACCGCCTCGCCCTCAGTTGCACGCTCGGCCTCGTCCAAGTTAGACAGCGTAAGGATATCGTTGACAAGCGCTGCCAAGCGGCCCGCCTCACGATAGATGCGACCGCCAAAGTTGCGCAAGTCATCCTCGCCCTCAACCATGCCGTTTGCGATGAGCTCGGCATAGCCCGAAATCGCCGTAAGCGGCGTCTTGAGCTCATGGGTGATATTCGCCGTGAACTCGCGGCGCATACGGTCGTTGTCCGCTAGCACCGCCATTTGGCGCTTGAGTTCCTGGCGCTGCGACTCGATACGCTCAAGCATGGGGACCATCTCGGCATAGGCGTGCTCATAGCTACGGCGCGGGTGGTCCAAATCCACCTCTTGCAACGGCGCGATGATGGCACGGGACTCGCGGCGCGCCATGAAAAACGAGAGTACCGCACCCGCTGCTGCGATAAGCAGCATCGGCGCCACCATCGACAGCAAAATCGCCGCAACGCCAGGCTGGGCCTGCGCCAAGCGGACAACCTGGCCGTTATCAAGGGCGACGGCGCGATACAGCATAATCTCGTCGAGCGTAGAGCTTGCGCGCTCCGCGGAACCCGAACCACTCTCAAAGGCCTCGATGACCTCGGGGCGATCGCCATGGTTGGGCAGTGTGGAAGGCGACGCCTCGTTGTCGTAGGCAACCGATCCATCCTTGTTAATCAGCGTGATGCGTAAGTCCTCGCGATCGAGGCTACGCAAGAACGGGATGGGCTCCTGCTGCTCGTCGAGGGCGGCAGCAATGAGCTCGGTTTCCTGCGCCAGATTGGCACTCGTGCATCCGCCAAAGTGTTTTGCACAAAGAACGCACCCAGCACCGTAAACGCCACGATAACCGCCATGGCGCAGACAAAGATCGTCACAAAAACGCGGTGCGACAGCGTATGTTTTCCCTGGGGGGCGAAGACCACGGGTTACCCCTCCGATGCGGTGGCCGCGGTGTCGTCGCCTTCGGCACCATCACCGGCAGAAGGCTCGGCCAGGCGATAACCCACGCCGCGCACGGTCTCGATGGCGCTGGCATGCTCGCCCAGTTTTTGGCGAAGCGTCTGCACGTGCACGTCAACGGTGCGCGAACCGCCGTCGAAGTCCCAGCCCCACACGCTCTGCAGCAACGACTCGCGGGTAAAGACCACGCCGGGCTTGCGCATGAGGTACTCGAGCAGGTCGAACTCGCGCAGGGTGAGCTTAAGCGGCTCGCCGGCAACGGTCACCTCGCGATGGCTGGGCGAAAGCACGATGTCGCCCACGCTGAGCACATCGCTCGCCTGCTTGACCATGCCGCCGCGACGCAGCAGTGCGCGGCAGCGGCTCGCAAGCTCCATGAGCGAAAACGGCTTAGTCAGGTAATCGTCGGCACCGCCATCGAGCGCCATCACCTTGTCGAGTTCGGTGTCCTTGGCGGTAAGCATCATGATGGGCACCGTCGCCGTCAGGCGATCGGCACGCAGGCGACGCATAATCGCCAAGCCATCGGTGTCGGGCAGCATGATATCGAGCAGCACAGCATCGGGCACCCGTCGCGCCACGGCAGCTTTAAACTCGCCATCACACGAAAAGCCCTCGGCCTCGATTCCCTGCTTGCGCAGCGCGTAGACTGTCAAATCCCTGATGTTGTCATCGTCCTCGACGTAATAGATCATGTTGAACCCCTTTGCGCCGATATGACCGCATCTTAACCCTAAAGGCACCTGTAAAAGACAGCGTCAGCCAAAACGCCCCGTCAAATAATCCGCGGTGCGCGGATCGGACGGATTCTTGAAGAGTTGCGCGGTGGGCGCGTACTCCACCAGCTCACCCAGCAAAAAGAACGCAACCGAATCGGAAATACGCGCGGCCTGCTGCATGTTGTGCGTCACGACCACCAGCGTGCAGATCTCCTTGAGCTCGCAGGCCAGCTGCTCCACCACCAACGTCGACACAGGGTCGAGTGCCGAGGTCGGCTCGTCCATCAGCAGAATGTCGGGCTGCACGGCAAGTGCGCGGGCGATGCACAGGCGCTGCTGCTGTCCACCCGAAAGACCCAGGCCCGACTCTTTGAGCTTGTCCTTGACCTCGTCCCACAGGGCAGCGCGACGCAGGGAGTCCTCGACCAGCTCATCGAGCACGGCGCGGTCGCGCACACCCATACCGCGAGGACCGTAGGCGACGTTGTCGTAGATGCTCATGGGAAATGGGTTGGGGCGTTGGAACACCATGCCCACGCGCTGGCGCAAACGGCAGATGTCGCAATCGCCCAGGATATCTTGACCATCGAGCGCAATCTTGCCCTCGATGCGGCAATCCTTGATGCCGTCGTTCATGCGGTTAAAGCAGCGCAGCAACGTGGACTTTCCGCAGCCCGAAGGCCCGATGAACGAGGTGATCTGCTTGTCGCGGATCTTGATATTCACGTCCTTGAGCGCATGGTGGTCGCCATAGAACAGGTCGAGGCCCTCGACGTCGATGCGCGTCGGCGAGGCGGCAAGATCCTCTGCCGTGGGGCGAGTCGCATCCCCAACCTCGCGCTCATGCGCGGCCTCGGCCTGCGCTTCCATGAGTTCTTCAAGCTCCGTGGGCTCCACAGCCGCAGCAGCCGTCATACCGCACACCTCCATATCGATATCAATTCAGCAGTATCGATAGTAGGAATCGCGGCTCATACGCACGTGAGCACATTGTCAAGTGTTTGTAAGGGCACGCTGGCTATGCGGCGGACAGCTCGATGGTGAATATCGTGTGTTCGGGCGTCGATTCACATGCAACGGTACCGCCGTGTGCCGCGATGATCTCCTTGGCAATAGCAAGGCCCAGGCCGGCACCACCGCGATTGGTCGCACGCGCCGCATCCAGGCGATAGAACTTCTCAAAGATCACCTTGAGCTTAGCCGCAGGGATAGGATCGCCCTGATTGATAAAGCGCACGCGCACGCCGCCGTCGTCCCGGCGTCTGGCCTCAATCGTGATAGTCGAGCCCTCATAGCTATAGGCGACGGCGTTTTTCATGATGTTGTTGAACACGCGAGCCATCTTGTCGCCATCCACGAGCACCGTCAGGTCCTCGCGAATATCAACTTGGGCTTCCTTATGCTGCTCGTTGAGGATGGGGTAGAACTCGTCAGCTACCTGAGCCAGCAGCAACCCCAGATCAACATAGCCACGCGTGAGCACGATATCGTGGAAGTCAAAGCGCGTGATATCGAAGAACTCTTCGATGAGCGCATCGAGCCGGTGCGCCTTGTCGAGCGCCACGCCCGTAAAGTGCGCACGTTGCTCAACCGGCAGCTCAGGAGCCTCTTGCAGCAGCGAAAGATAGCCCACCACACTGGCAAGCGGGGTGCGTAGGTCATGTGCCAAGTACGTGACCAGATCGTCCTTGCGATGCGACTCGTCACGCAGAGATTGCCGCACCTTGCGCTCACGGTCACGCACGCGGTTAAGGGCGCCCTCGACCTCCAAGAAGTCGCCGTCAATGTTGTCCCAGGTGTTGGGGTGATCGATCAGGCGATCTTGAATACGAGCGGCCAGCACACAATCGGCATGCTGCTCGCCCCGCTCGTAGCCCTGGTAGTACAGAGCACGGCCGCAAAAGAACAGCACGCACACGGCAAGCGCCAGCACAAAGCCAAGCATGTTGAATACAAAGCCGGCATCGAACAGCACCGGCCCTTCGATGCGCCGAGCGCCATGGCGCCAATCGCCAACGTCATGGCCCACGCGGCACCGCCAATCACCACGCAACGGCGCACGATTTCGAATCGATCGATCAGCAAAAAGCCGACAAGCAGCACCGCTAAGATTCCGGCGATGTTGTCGATGCCAATCAGCAGCAGGCTCAGCAAAAAGAGCAGCACCGTCGCAAGCGCGCGGTTGTCGACGACTGCCCGTACGTATTCAAAGAGTCGATCGGGCACCTCGAATGCCTGCCTATCGTCTTTTGTCATATCCACTTCCCCACCATCAAAGGCGCTATTCGATTATGTAGCCGACGCCCCAGACGTTTTTGATAAAGCGCGGCTTTTGAGCGTCGTCGCCAATCTTTTCGCGCAGGTGGCGAATGTGCACCATCACCGTATTGTTGGAGCCGGGCATAAAATCCTCGTTCCACACCGCGCGGAACAGATCCTCCACGGCTACCACGCTGCCGCGATGCTCAACCAGATACAGCAAGATGGAATACTCGATGGGCGTGAGGCGCACCGGTGCACCGTCTACCGTTACGGAACGAGCATCGCGGTTGATCTCCAGGCCGTCGAGCTGGATGGTCGGCGACTCGGCCGCCTGCGAGCGGCTACCGTAGCTGGTGTAGCGGCGAAGCTGAGCGTGCACGCGCGCGATGAGCTCCAGCGGACGGAACGGCTTAACCACATAATCGTCCGCGCCAAGCGAAAGGCCCTCGATCTTGTCTTGCTGGGCATCGCGCGCCGTCAGCATGATCACAGGATAGGTATGGCTGGAACGGATCGTACGCAGCAGCTCAAATCCATCGATATCGGGCAGCATGACATCCAGCAGCGCCAGATCGAACTCCTGCTCCAAGATTGCCTTGGCAGCATCGGCCCCGCTATAGGCAATCTGGACATCAAAGCCCTCTTTTGTAAGGTAGATACCAACCAAGTCAGCGATGGCCTTCTCGTCATCAACTACCAAAATGCGCTCGTTCATGCGTGCTCCTCTCGCGCTCCATTATGCCCGAGGCGACGCACGCCACACACAACAAGCGTGGGTGATTAAGTCGGCCTTAAGCACCTTGTGCCCGTTCGGGCGCGGATGTGGGCCACGCACGCACGCGATGATCGACGACGCCGGCAAACGATATACTCTAGTTCCAGAAGAGACCATCCCGTCGAAAGCGAAATCCGTGAAGTCCCTCACCTCTTTTGCAAAGCGCTCAGCCCAGCTTGCCGCCGGCTTTGTCTGCGCTATCGCCCTTGCCGCTGGCGTGCCCACCGTCGCCGGCGCCCAAGTACTCACGACCGACAATGTTTGCGGCAAAACCGCCGATGCGCGCGGCATCACGGCAGAAAACCTGTCCGATATCGATGCGACCAATGCCCTCGTCATGGGCAAAGACGGCACCGTCTACTATGGGCGCGGCGCCGATGAGCAGGTCAAAATCGCCTCGATCACCAAGGTCATGACCGCAATCCTAACCGTCGAGAATTGCAAGATGGACGAGAAGGTCACGGTAAGCAACACCGCGGCCACCGTGGGCAATTCAACCGCCGGCTTGCTCGAAGGCGACGAGCTTACCGTGGAGCAGGCACTGCGCGGCCTGATGATTCCCTCGGGCAACGACGCCGCCATCGTGCTCGCCGAATATGTGGGCAAGAAGATCGACCCTAAGACCAAAAACGCCGAGGCCACCTTTGTGAAGGCCATGAACGAGCGCGCTAAGAAGCTCGGTTGCACCGGCACGCTTTTTGAAAACCCGCATGGTCTGGACTTTGATGAGTGGGCTGGCGATATGCACTCAACCGCACACGACGTAGCGCTGATGATGCAGGAGGCCATGAAAAACGACACGATCCGCGAGGTCGTAGCGAGCGAGGATTCCTGGATCGAGGTCACGGGCGCCGACGGCACCGACCATTCGCATTCCATGGACACGCATAACTATTTGCTAGGCCAAGATGGCAACATCGGTGGCAAGACCGGCACCACCGATGATGCAGGCTATTGCTTTACGGGTGCCTACAACCGCGATGGCGACGAGATCTACACCGTCGTTTTGAACTCCACCACCACCGACCAGCGCTTTACCGATACCGCAACCCTTGCCAATTGGTACTACGGTCACAAGGTGACGGTCGCAATCGCCAACACGCAGGAAAAGACCGCCAACGGCAACCCGCTTATGGCGCGCATTGGCCAAACCGACTGGACGGATAAGACGATCGACGCCACGCTCGCCGATCCTACGGCGCAAGCGACCGTGTTTTCCCTTGCCGGCGAGGTGACCGAAAAGGTTAGCTACGACGATCTTTCGGGCACGGTGCATGTGGGCGACAAGGTGGGCAGCGTTACGCTCAAGCAGGATGGCACCAAGATCGCCGTCATGGACCTGGTTGCCGACGAGGAAGGCGCAGGGCCGAATCCCATTGAGTGGCTACTCGTGAAGCTCGATCGCTTGGGCCGCCGCATCGACAACCGCCCGCTCACGGCAGAAAGCGAGACCGTCGCCAAGGCGCCCGAGGTGTAGTGCGCAAGAATAATAAGCCCACTGAAGGGAGGCGTCCGAAAGGATGCCTCCTTTTTTGAGGTTCGAATCCCCAGCTAACGTGGTTCAACTAAAAAAGGGTCCCTTTCGGAACCCTTCTTTAAAGTCTTACTGGCGGAGAGCTGGGGATGTCCGGGCATGCTGCGCATGCCTCCGGCTTCAAAGCCTGGCGGCTTTTCGCCCACGGGCTACAAACGCTTTCGCGTTTGCTTACGCCCGTGCCCTCTCGGGTTCGAATCCCCAGCCTCCTTTCTCCGCACAAAAAAGGGCCCCAAATGGGACCCTTCTTTCAAGTCATACTGGCGGAGAGCTGGGATTCGAACCAGATGCCCTTTTGGGGCATACTCGCTTAGCAGGCGAGCACCTTCGGCCTCTCGGTCAGCTCTCCGTAACAGCCGTTCTATAGTAACCAAACAGCCAAGGATGAGCAAGAGGAAATTTTCTAATTGCCTAGCAGCCTTTCCTCCTTGAAAGCTTCGCCTACCCCAGCGAGCGGTTGAGAGAGCCGAGCTCGTCGTTGCCCATGGTGCGCCACATTTGGAAGATGCAACCGCGTGCCAGGAAAAAGAAGCCGTTGTCGACCAGTTGCACAGCGGCATCGGCAAGCTGATTCGTCACGGCGGACACCGGCGGCAGCTCGAGTCCAGCCTTGCGGATGGTCTCGACCGCTTCCTCGAACGTCGGAGGCTCGCTGACGCCCATCTCGTTCATAAGGCCCTGCATTTCTTCCAGTGCGCTGCTGCCCGACTCCTCGCCGCGCGGCACCAGACGGTAACAAGCCAGCGCCAGATCGAGCTGATCGCAATTCCAATAGGCAAACGCCAAGCGATAGAACAGGTAGCCGATTGCAGAACGATCGCTGGCAATACGTAGGCCGTGGCGCGCCACCTCGATAATCTCGTCAAAGCGCTCCAGACGCGCAAGCACGTTGATGAGCGCAAAGTGCGACTGCATGGACGAGCGCGCCAGATCGTAAAGATGGCGCACCTCGGGCAGTGCTCGTTCAAAGTCCTCTTGCTCGGCGTAAAAGCTGCAGATCTCGTGCTGGGCAAAGTACAGCGCATCGGGCGCACGAAGGATTCGCACAGAGCGGTCTTCTTCCAACACCGGTAGCACCATGCGCACCAGCTGGTTATCGCAAAACTGCGTTTGAACCGGACCTGTCGCCAAAAGCTCGGCGACGGCGCACTTAGCCTCCAACTCCTCAACAAGACGGGAAAAGCCTTCAAAAGCACCTGTACGGTCGACTTTTGCCTGCTCGCGCAATTCAACAACACGGGCCACGTATGGGTCGTCGTCCTCTTCCATGACCTCCAGCTCGTCAGCCGTATCGGCAAGCAGCAGATCGCGCAGCGCCGGCGGCAGCATGCGATGGTCATCACGCGGACGAGCATGAACCTCCGCAGGTTCAATCGTCTCCGGAGCGGTTGACTCATATGCCTCAAGCACACGCTTGCACGGCATATCGTCCATGTCCATGCTCTCAAGATCCTTGGCGACAGGCACGCAATCGGCCAGATAGGCCGCGCGCCCAAAGAAATACGTTGCGACAACGCACTCGCCCTGCTCACTGTCGGGAGCAGCAATCTGCACATAGCAGCGCGTGATGCAGGTGCCCGCGGCAAAACACGCTGCCGCAAGCGTGAGCGCCACGCGCGCATCGTGCTCCGCGGCCCAGATCGCGCGCGTGTCCTCGTCCAACTCGCGCCAGGCGTCATCTTGAGCGTCGTATTCACGTTGTGGCATAGCATCAACGACAGACTGCCCAAACCGAACGAGCATGATCCCCTCGCAACGTTTGCCCGATAGGTATAGTCGAGCCGCGTGACCACGTTAAGTGCCTCGACAATACGCGCGAAGCGGGTACGCACATCCCACTCACCGCCCGGCTGGCAAGCCACCGTACCCGGTTTGCCCCACGGGTTATCGCTCGAGGCCGTATCGAGCAGTCGGGGAACATCGTTGGTCGTCTTGGCGATATGCCACGCATCAAAGAGCGCGCAGCCTCAAGGCTCGGCGAGGATGCCGCAGGGACCAATCCGGCCCCGATGTGCTCAAGGATGGCGGAGAGACGGTTAAGACGGCACTCGATGGCAAGCAGCATGTCAATCTCGTCCTGGTCCAGCAGGCTGCGATCAAAATTGAGATAGAAAAGCTTTGAACGATCGATGCGAGCCAGGCTCATCTCGGACTTAGCGGCGATGGTGCGCAAGCGGGGCAAGTCAATTTCACTCATAAGGGCGGCGGCATAGCGCTCGATACCGCTCGGATTCTCGGCATGGTCAACGCGGTAAAGCAGCGTCTCGATAGCATCAGGGAGCGGTGCCGTGTTAAAGCCCAAAAACACCTCGACCGGCTCGGGCAACTTTACGAGCTTGATCTTGTCGATAACATTTTGCATACCCTCGTCGAGTCCGCCGGCGTCCGCCGTGCTCGCAATGGCATTTTCGGAGTCAGCGAATATCACGTAGCGCAGGAACATCGATGCCATGAACTCGCCGTAAGGAAGGGAGCGGGTCGAATTCCATGTCTCGTGGTCGGACTGCTCGCGCATGGGGCCTTCGGGAGAGCCGACGGTTCGCGCGCACGCGCGCATTGTGCCGTTGGCTCCCCGAACCACAATCTCACCAATACCGGAGTCCGACTCGTCAAGGACCAGTTCCATGTCGGGATCGTTGGGCAGCGGAGTCTCGCTAACGGGGCGGTCCACCTTGTACACCTTGCCCGAAACGCTTACGTATCCCAAAAGCGACACATGACTTTTGCCAACGAATTCGACGACATAGCAAGATTCATGCTGATCCTCACCAAAGAGTTTCCAGACCACGCCATATGAGCGTCCCGCAGGCTGCTCGGGCATCGCCGGAAAGCGCTTTTTGGGATCGAGAAACCTGAGCTTGTATGTCGGACGCTCTGCCACGAAGTATCACCCTGATCGGTCGCTTGAAGAAGGAGTGGTCGCGAATTAGTCGCGACATCTACTCGGAATCTTACACGAGTCGACAGGAAATCGTCCGCTTTACGCTCGCGCCTCGACCGAGGTTCGAATCTATGGGGTGTTGCCATAAAAGAAAAGCCCCCGTCGCCGGAGGCTTTAAGTTCAATGGTGCGGCGTATAGGATTCGAACCTATGACGTTCTGATTCGTAGTCAGACCCTCTATCCAGCTGAGGTAACGCCGCGACTTGTTGATTATTATGCACATGGACTGAATAATGGTCAAGCATTTTTTCAAAAAAAATTATTGAATTTGATTTTTACTCATTTGGAGCACTTGGCGCGATCTTCGATGCATCGCGATATAAAAGAGCAGTCGTTGTTGGGAGCTTTAAAGTCTATTGATGCGGCGTATAGGATTCCGCGCATCCGCTCCGGCTTCGACCGAGGTTCGAATCTCCGTAATGCTCCCATATAAGAAAAGCCCCCGTTGCCGGGAGCTTTAAGATCAATTGGTGCGGCGTATAGGATTCGAACCTATGACGTTCTGATTCGTAGTCAGACCCTCTATCCAGCTGAGGTAACGCCGCAGCGCACGAATTATTATGCACGCGAGCCCCCGATGGGTCAAGCAACAATTTGAAATAATTTTACGAAGTGGTGGTCAGGCTGTTCATGCCTCGACCGAGGTTCGAATCCATGCGGCGTTGCCATAAAAGAAAAGCCGCCGTTGCCGGAGGCTTCAAGTTCGATTGGTGCGGCGTATAGGATTCCGCGCATCCGCTGCGCGGATCCGCGCCGGCTTCGCCCGCCTGCCGGCGCGCTCGCCCGCTCGCTACGGACGCTCCGCGTCCGCTTTACGCTCGCGCCTCGACCGAGGTTCGAATCCATGCGGCGTTGCCATAAAAGAAAAGCCCCCGTTGCCGGAGGCTTTCAATTTCAATTGGTGCGGCGTATAGGATTCGAACCTATGACGTTCTGATTCGTAGTCAGACCCTCTATCCAGCTGAGGTAACGCCGCAGCGCAAGACATATAAAACCACTTTAGTTCGTTACAGTCAAGCAAAATCTCAAACTTTTTTCGTGCGGGCCGCAATTTGTCACGCTGCACCACAAGCATCAGCGCTTCTTGTGCGATCGATTGGCTTCTCAATCACATCGAACCCGGCGCCAAGCTCCCCCAGAAGCGAACGCACCCGTTGGCACAGTCGTAGTCGGCAAACGAGATACCCAGCATGCGCGTCACCTGGTTAGAAGTTCCCACCTCATAAAACCGTTCAAGCGCCACAAGCCCCTCATGCGCCACAAACGTCTCGACCACATGCGGCGACTCCTCATAGCACCATTGCGTCAATGGTCCCTCACTCGTCTGCCGAACCACCAAGCCACCCATACCCGATGGCTCGCACGTTACCAGCAGGTGTTCCCCGCCCTCATCGCTCTGGAACAAAACAACCCGCTCGTCGAACAGCTCCATCACATCCCCTTTCTCTTGCTCTTAGTCAACAAAAGAATAGCAGGTAAATGCATGTATACAGAACGTCTGTTCGTGTGTTTTTTATCGAGCTGTCCGCACGGCATGGTATAGCCGTACACAAAAAGGGCGCCCCTAAAAGGAGCGCCCTCGCAAATCGCCTATGCCGCTAGTTTACGCGACCGGCTCGATCTTCTCGAGGCCGCCCATGTAGGGACGCAGAACCTCGGGGATCGTGATGGTGCCGTCGGCGTCTGGTAGTTCTCCAGAATGGCAGCCATAGTACGACCAGCCGGCAGGCCGGAACCGTTAAGGGTGTGCAGGTAGCGCGAACCTTGAAGTTCTCGGGGTCGCGATACTTGATGTTGGCGCGGCGAGCCTGGAAGTCACCGCAGTTGGAGCAGGAGCTGATCTCCTTGTAGGCGTTGTAGCTCGGCAGCCAGACCTCGATGTCGTAGGTCTGACGGGCAGAGAAGCCCAAGTCGCCGGTGCACAGGCTAATCACGCGATACGGAAGGCCCAGCTGCTGCAGCAGGTACTCGGCCTCGGCGGTCATGCTCTCGAGCTCCTCGTCGGACTCCTCCGGCTTAGCGAACTTGACCATCTCGACCTTGTCGAACTCGTGCTGACGGATGATGCCACGGGTATCGCGACCGGCGGAACCGGCCTCCTCGCGGAAGCAGGGGGTGAAGGCGGTGTAGCGGCGCGGCAGGGTGTCGGCGTCGAGGACCTCACCGGCGTGCAGGTTGGTGAGCACGACCTCGGCGGTGGGGATCAGGAAGTTGTCGCCCGAGACGTGATAGGCGTCGTCCTCGAACTTGGGCAGCTGGCCCGTGCCGAACATGGTCTGACGCTTGACGACGATGGGCGGCCACCACTCCTTAAAACCACGGCTGGTGTGCGTATCGAGGAAGAAGTTGATGAGGCGCGCTCAAGACGGGCGCGGCGCCACCGAGAACGGTGAAGCGGCTGCCGGAGAGCTTGTTGCCGCGCTCGAAGTCAAGGATGTCGAGGTCGGTGCCCAGATCCCAGTGCGGCTTAAAGTCGAAGTCGAACTCGCGCGGGGTGCCCCAACGACGGCGCTCGATGTTCTCGTCCTCGTCCTTGCCGTACGGCGTGGCCTCGCAAGGAATGTTGGCAGGTGAGCCATGAAGTCGTACTGCTCCTGCTCGAGGGCGGTGCGGCGCTCGGCCAGACCGTCAATCTTCTCGTTGACGCGCGCACGGCCTCCTTGGCGGCCTCGGCCTCGTCCTTCTTGCCCTCCTTCATCAGGGCGCCGATCTTCTTGGACTCGGCATTGCGCGTGGCTTGAAGTTCCTCAACCTCGGTGATGACGGCACGACGCTCGTCGTCGAGCTCAAAGAACTTCTCGCGATCCCAAGACGTCTGGCGGTTAGCCATGGCGACATCGATGGCATCGGGGTTCTCGCGAACAAACTTGATATCAAGCATTAGATCCTCCGGCGATATACATTCCATTTAGGTTGCAACCTTGTACATGTATGGGCAAGTATATACTTATGAGCGTTTACGACCCAACTCAACTACGCAAGAAGGCACCCAATGGACGCAGTTTTTTCCTTTTTGTTTGGCACCCGCACCGGTTTTGCCATCCTTTTCGCCGGCGGCATCCTGCTGTTTGCGATTATTGCCTTTGTAATGGAGAAGCGCACCCATAAGATGTATGTCGACCGCGGCCCCAAGTCCGAGGACGAAGAAGACAGCTTCTGGGACTAACCTGCCAAAAAGGGACAGGTTTATTTTGGTCGGTTTTATCTGGGCAAACGCAAGTGCCTCGCAACTGGAATTGAGCCAGTTGCGGGGCACTTTTCGCTAAAAGGACAAAACCGCAGGAAAACCGGGACTGCGGACAAAAAGTTGGACCATCAGGTCCGGTTTGGAGTCCGCATGACATACAGTAGAGCCGTAGTGGAGAGGGCCGGGGAGCTACGCCGCTCCGGGCTCTCGTGCAGGGAGATAGCCCG
>ENA-OQDE01000806-OQDE01000806.1-human-gut-metagenome-genome-assembly--contig:-NODE-806-length-15615-cov-4.842717_pt1 | contig 15615 bp, 14 predicted proteins | sample MGYA00242768_ERZ504595 | MGnify/ENA primary metagenome ERZ504595 (study PRJEB26092, sample SAMD00036307) | human gut metagenome | host: Homo sapiens | study: EMG produced TPA metagenomics assembly of...
TGGGTTCAGAACGTCGTGAGACAGTTCGGTCCCTATCCGGCGTGGGCGTAGGATATCTGAGAGGAGCTGTCCTTAGTACGAGAGGACCGGGATGGACGGGCCGCTGGTGCATCGGTTAGACTGCCAATCTACGGCCGAGTAGCCAAGCCCGGAAGGGATAAACGCTGAAGGCATCTAAGCGTGAAGCCCCCCTTAAGATGAGATATCCCATTCGTTAAGAAGTAAACCCCCTTGAAGACGACGAGGTAGATAGGGCAGAGGTGGAAGTGTGGCAACACATGGAGCTGACTGTTACTAATCGGGTGAGGGCTTGACCAAGAATCGCAGGAAGAATGATCTCAAGGAAATGTCAACATGTATGTAGTTTTGAAGATACAGTAAGAAAACCAGCTAGTAACTAGCTGGTTTTTTTTGTGCGAAAAAAAACAGATATAAAATGATATTTAACCGAATCAAGTAAGTCCCCCGCGGAGGTTGCGAAGAGCAATCAGCAGTGGGTGGGACTTGCTTGTATCAGGAGGGGTACAAGCAAGTCCTGATAAACTGCGGAGCAGTTATTCGGTTATGGGCAAGTAGCGAAAGCGGATTGCGAATATCCGATTGACTTAAACATACGTAATAGGAAGTGATTTGTAAAAATGACAATAGAATTTCAGAAACTTAGAAAAATCATTGTTATTCTGCATAAAAAACAAAAGGATTTCAAAGAAAAACAGAAGTATTTTGTATAGTTTTTTAAGAACCTGTTGTTATAATACAATCACAGTAAAACAAACGGGCACGCAAGAGGGTAAGCGTTGGCAAAGGCTCTGCGTGTTTAATAAACAAATCAAACGTAAATTCAAGGAGGGTATTTACAATGAAAAGAAAATTAGTGAGCTTAGTACTTGCAACAGCAATGATCACATCATCTATGGTGGCAATGCCTGTATTCGCGTCTGATGACACAGCAACAGAGGAAACAGCTGACGAGAAGAAAGATGATGCTGCAGATGATACAAAAAAACCTGATGTAGATTTATCAGACAAAAAAGTTGGCGTTTGTATTTATCAGTTCTCTGATAACTTCATGACTCTGTTCCGTACAGAACTGGAAAACTATCTGATCGAACTTGGATTCTCTAAAGACAACATTACAATCCAGGATGGTGCGAATGACCAGGCTACACAGTCCAATCAGATCGACGCTTTCATTGCTGATGGTGTAGATTTACTTATCATCAACCCTGTAAACTCCTCCTCTGCAGAGAGCATTACAGATAAAGTAGTAGCAGCTAACATCCCGCTTGTATATGTAAACCGTGAGCCAGGCGAAGATGAAGAGAAGAGATGGGAAGACAATGGCTGGAACGTTACATATGTAGGATGCGACGCTCGTCAGTCCGGAACAATGCAGGGTGAGATTATTGCTGATCTTGGTCTTGATACAATTGATAAGAACGGAAACGGAAAAGTTGATTATATCATGATCGAAGGTGACCCGGAGAACGTTGATGCTAAATATCGTACAGAGTTCTCTGTAAAAGCTCTTGAGGATGCCGGACTTGAAGTTAACCAGCTTGACGATCAGGTAGGTAACTGGGATCAGGCTACAGCTCAGCAGCTGGTTGCTAACGACTTAAGCCAGTTTGGTGATGATGTAGAAGTTGTATTCTGTAACAACGATGCTATGGCACTTGGTGCTCTTCAGTCTATCGAAGCTGCCGGACGTACAGTTGGCGATAACATCTTCCTTGTAGGTGTAGATGCTCTGTCCGAGGCTCTTGATAAAGTAGAAGAAGGCAAAATGACAGGTACAGTATTTAACGATCATATTTCTCAGTCTCATTCAGCAGCAGATGCAGCTGTTAAATATCTTGCAGGCGAAGAAAATGAACACTACATTGGCTGTGATTACGTAAAAGTAACTACAGACAACGTAGCTGATATTAAAGAAATGACAAAATAATTTAATTGATCTTGCTCAGAAAGGTGCGGGTGACTTAAAAGACACCCGTACTTTTCTGTGAGAAAAGGGAAAGGGAGGAGAAATATGTCTGAGTACAAACTGCAGCTGAAGGGCGTCTGCAAATCTTTCCCAGGTGTTAAGGCACTTGATAATGTACAGCTGTCACTCCGTCCGGGTACAGTACATGCTCTCATGGGAGAGAATGGTGCAGGAAAGTCTACTTTGATGAAATGTTTATTCGGTATTTACAAAATGGATGCCGGAGAAGTCTACTTAGATGGACAGAAAATTGTAGTTAATAATCCTGATGAAGCAATGAAATATGGTATCGCAATGGTACATCAGGAGTTACAGCCGGTTCCGGCAAGAACAGTAGCGGAAAATCTTTACCTTGGACGTTTTCCTACAAAGAAATACGGTCCTTTACAGGTAATTGACCATAAAAAGATGTATGAAGATACAGCATACTGGCTGAAAGAAGTTAAGATGGATTTTGATCCGAAGGCTCTTCTGGGTGATCTTTCTATCGGACAGATGCAGTCAGTAGAAATTGCAAAAGCAGTTTCACATAATGCGAAGGTGGTAATCTTTGATGAGCTACATCCTCATTATCAGATAACGAAGTAGAAGCTCTTTTCAGGATCATGAATGATCTGCGAGATAAGGGTGTTGCCATGGTTTACATTTCTCATAAGATGGATGAGATCAAACGTATTGCAGATGATATCACCATCATGCGAGATGGTACATATGTAGGAACCTGGCCGGCAGCTGAAATGACTACAGAAGATATCATTACCAAATGGTAGGACGTGAGCTGACCAATGTATATCCGGAAAGAAAGAATAAACCAGGTGAAGTGGTCATGGAAGTAAAGAATTTAAGTTCTATCCATGAGAAATCATTCCAGGATGTATCTTTCACACTCCGCAAAGGTGAGATTCTTGGATTTGGTGGTCTGGTAGGAGCTCAGAGAACAGAGCTTCTGGAAGGCGTTTTCGGAATGAGAGCGATCAAATCCGGAGAAATTTATATTAAAGGCAAAAAAGTAAATATCAAACATCCGGCAGATGCCATGAAAGCCGGAATCGGTCTGATCACAGAGGACAGACGTGGAAATGGTATTTTTGGATGTCTTTCCATCAAGGATAATGTAGGTGTTTCTATTTATAACAAACATCTGAAAGCCGGATTTGTGCTTGATCATAAGACGATCAACGGAATCGTAGACGACAGTATCAAGAAGCTGCGTATCAAGACTCCGAATATGCAGGAGCATATCGCAAACCTGTCCGGTGGTAACCAGCAGAAGGTTATCGTTGCAAGATGGCTGGCAAATGATCCGGATATCCTGATCATGGACGAGCTACCCGTGGTATCGATGTTGGTGCAAAACACGAGATCTATGAGATTATGAACGACCTGGCAGCAGAAGGCAAAGCCATTATTATGATTTCTTCAGAAATGGCAGAGCTGCTTGGTATGTCTGACCGTGTTTATGTAATGTGTAACGGAAAGATGCGCGGAGAACTTACAGAGGAAAATGAAATGACTCAGGAACATGTTATGAGTTATGCTACAAAATTCTGATGATGGGAGGAGAAAAATAATGGGTAAAAAGAAATTAAGCTTTAAAGAGATTATGACAAATTATGGTGTTATCATCATCATGGTTTGCCTTATCGTATTCACAGGAATCACAAGACCAAACTTTATAACAACAAACAACCTTACTAATATTCTTGCAACTATGAGTTTCCGTCTGGTAATCGCACTTGGTATTGCCGGATGTATCATTACAGCAGGATGTGACCTTTCCGCAGGTCGTATGATTGGTTTCGGCGGATGTATTGCAGGTACACTGCTCCAGAAAATGGATTATTCCGCTAAATTCTATCCGGGTATGAAACCGTTAAACATCTGGCTTGCACTTCTGGTCGTTATGCTGATCTGTGCAGCATTTGGTCTGGTAACAGGTTTCTTTATCGCATACCTGAACGTACCGCCATTCATTTCCACAATGGCTATGATGGAAATCGTTTATGGTATCTGCAGTATTTATACAAATGCAACTCCTCTTGGAGGATATGTAAGTGAGTATACAGGACTTGCTACAGGTAAATTCCTTGGAATGAGCTATCTGGTATGGATCGCAATCCTGGTTGGTGTTATTACATGGTTTATCTTTAACATGACCCGTCATGGAAAATATATGTATGCAATCGGTGGTAACCCACAGGCTGCAGAAGTTGCCGGTGTTCCGGTTAAGAAAACTCTTATCATTATCTATGCAAAAGCAGCAGCTATGTATGGTCTTGCAGGATTTATGATGGGTGCAAAAGCCGGCGGTGCATCTGTTCAGTTAGGTTATGGTTATGAAATGGAAGCTATCGCAGCTTGTACTATCGGTGGTGTATCTGTAACCGGTGGTCGTGGTAAAGTATCTTCCGCTCTGGTCGGTGTTGCAGTATTCGAATTCCTGAAAGCAGCACTTCAGTTCCTGGGAGTAAATGCATACGCTCAGTACATCGCACTTGGTGTTATCATCTTCATTGCTATTTCACTGGATATCAGAAAATACATTGCAAGAAAATAATAAAAAGTATATAATGTTACATACAGGGCCGCCGTTTTGGTACGACGGTCCTTTCTTTATATATACAGCTGCGAAATAAAAAGAGGAGAAATAAAAAATGGGAAACAGTTATTTATCAAACGTAATGATTCCGCTGATGATGACTCTTGTTCTTGGATATTATGCAGCCCGTCTGCTGATATTTCATGATACAGAATCCATCACAGGGAAAGATAATGGAAAGAAACTTAAGGACAAAGAGAAATATGTGGCAGAATCAGGAAAGCTGATACTTTTTCTTGCGGCAGGTTCTTTTGTTATGGCAATCTTAATGTACTTCAGTGTCCATGCGGCAGTTGTGGAAATTGCGGTGTGGTTTGTAGTATTCGGTATTTTATGGAAACGTATGAATGATAAATACGGAGCTCCGAATTCACATAAGAAGAAATAAGATAACCATTTAGTAGAGTGCTGATTGTGAAGGCGCTGAACAGTTACAGGACAAAAAACAGAAATTTAGAGACAGGTGTAGAGATGGAGAAGTATTCGGTACTGCTTGTGGATGATGAGGAAGATGTTATCCAGATTATTATGAAAAAAATGGACTGGGAAAGCATGGGATTTCAGATTGTGGGTTATGCACACAACGGTGTGGAAGCTCTGGAAATGGCAGAGGAACTACAGCCGGATGTGGTAATGACTGATATTAAGATGCCATATATGGATGGCCTCACGCTGAGTCGTAAGCTGAAAGAACTTTATCGCACAGTCAAGATTATTATTTTTTCAGGTTTTGATGAATTTGAATATGCAAAAGAAGCAATTCAGATTGAAGTGGAGGAATATATTTTGAAACCCATTGATGCCGGAAACCTGAAAGAGGTATTCGGGCGTATCCACGAGAAGATAGGGCGGGAGATGGATGAGAAGAGAAATGTGGATAAGCTGAGAGAATATTACATGGAAAGTCTTCCGATTCTTCAGGAAAATTTCTATACCTCTCTGATTGACGGACGTATTCCTGAGGGGGAGGTTGAAAAATATCTTTCTAACTATCAGATTGATCTTACCGGCCCCTGTTATGTAGTTTCTATTTTACATATCAGCACTACAGATATTCCACAGAATATGAATTCTTTTTTGCTGGGGGTATCAGTGAAAAAGCTGGCAGAAGAACATATGGAAGGGGAATGGAAATCAAGGATTCTGATGTATCTGGGAGATATTGTGGTAATCACACAGCTTGAAGAACAGGAACAGATTACTGCGTTTACGGATTTTATGGATCAGTTCTGTCGTCTGGCAAAGCATGTATGTGAAGCAACGGTAACTGCAGGAATCGGATATGTATGTGACAATCTGCCGGATATCCGGCTGTCATGGCAGGGTGCAAGGAGTGCTGTTTCCTATCGCGTGATCTATGGAAATGCGCGTGCGATCAATATTGCGGAAATTGATCCTATGGAGAATGTGGATGAACGTTGGGAGGAACAGGAAATACAGAAGATTCTTAAAAGAATCCGTATGGGAACAAGGGAAGAACTGGAAACAGAAATCAGTCACTGTGTATGCAGGTTTCTTCAGGATGGAACTACTATGCAGAAATATCAGATTTTTATTATGGGACTTCTTACAGAACTTTTTCGTTTCTGCAATAACAATCAGTTGGACAGTGTTGAATTTTACGGTGAAAAGGGGGAAGCTTTTGATAAGTGCATGCAGATGGAATCCCCGAAGGAACTGGAGCAGTGGCTTCTGAAAGTCTGTGAGAAGTTACAGGAAACCGTTCAGCAGGAACGGCAGGCAAGTACCAGATCTTTTGTTTCCAGAGCTGTGGAATATGTGCAGGAACATTACAGCGACAGAAACATTACTATAGAATCCGTATGTCGTGAACTGGGTGTGAGTGCTGCATATTTTTCTAACGATCTTTAAAAAGAAACAGGTAAAACATTTATCAGTTTTCTGACAGATTACAGAATGGAAAAAGCAGTGGAGCTTCTCATGACTACCAGTGATAAGACTTATATTATTGCAGAAAAAGTGGGGTATGCAGATCCTAATTATTTCAGTTACGCGTTTAAAAAACAGTACAGTATGTCACCGTCTAAGTATCGTACTGCCAACAGTTAATAACAAAAGACAGGAGAATCAGTGGAAAAGATCAGAGAATTATTAACCCATAAGAACAAAAAAACAAGAAGTATGCAGATGACAATATCTATTTCTTTTACAATTCTGTCTGTATGCTGTATGTGTCTTCTTGGAGTTATGCTTTATCAGCAGTTTACCAGAAAAGCAGAGAATCTTACAGTCGAAAATTCAAGGCAGCTTCTTAATCAGACGACCATCAATCTGGAGGATTATCTGAGGAATATGCGCCGTATTTCGGATGCAATGTATTATACGGTAATCAAGAATACAGACATCGGAAGTGAGAGTCTGGAGGATTCTATGAATCTTTTGTACGAGGCGAACAAGGATAAGCTGGTCAGTGTGGCATGTTATACAAATGACGGGAAGCTGACAGAAGCATCTCCCATTGCCACAGAGAAACCAGGAGTTGATGTAAAATCGCAGAAATGGTTTCAGGATGCAGCCGGAGAACTGGAAAACTTTCATTTCTCCACACCCCATGTGCAGAATCTCTTTGATGATCCATCTTACAGATACTACTGGGTGGTTTCCTTAAGCCGTACAGTGGAGCTTACCAGAAATGGGAATTCCATGCTGGGCGTTCTTCTGGTTGATATGAATTACAGCAGTATCGAGCAGCTTCTTGAGAAGGCAAACACAGACACTTCCGGTGAATATGTATATCTGATGGCACCAGACGGGGAAATTATCTATCATCCCAAGCAGAATCTGATCCACATGGGACTGTATGAGGAAAACAATACCGAGGCAGCAGGATATGAAGATACTACTGTAAAAGAGAATTTTCATGGAGAAAAGCGTCTGGTTACAGTAAAAACAATCAGTTACACGGGATGGAAGCTGATCAGTGTGGTTCCCATGAAATCTTTCAGTATGGGCATGACAGGTATGAGAAATCTGGTAGTCCTTCTGGTAGCTCTGACAGTGCTTGCGGTGGTAATCCTGAATCAGATGGTATCTGCCAGGATTTCCAAGCCATTGCGCCGTCTGAATGATTCTGTGAAGGAGTGGGAAGCCGGAAATATGAATCCGGATATTTATATAGGCGGTTCCATGGAAGTAGAGCATCTGGGAAAAACACTTCGCTCTACGGTTGCGCAGATTCGTCAGCTTATGGATGATATTGTAGTGGAACAGGAGGAGAAGCGAAAGAGTGAACTGGATGCCCTGCAGTCTCAGATCAACCCGCATTTCTTATATAATACACTGGATTCTATTGTCTGGATGATTACAGGTGAAAGATATGATGATGCGGTATTTATGATCACGCAGCTTGCCAGTCTGTTCCGCATCAGTCTGAGCAAGGGTAAAACTGTGATTAAGATTGAGGATGAAGTCAAGCATGCCAGAAATTACATGAACATCCAGAAGATCAGATATAAGAACAGCTTTGAAGTGGATTTTCAGATAGAGGAAGATATTCTGGATGGGTGTATTGTAAAGCTGGTGCTTCAGCCTTTGCTTGAGAATGCTATTTATTATGGTATGGAATTTATGGACGGAGAGGGTGAAATCCATGTCCGGGGTTACCGCAAGGATAAGGATGTTTATCTGGAGGTGGAAGATAACGGACTTGGAATGCCGGAAGAAGAGGCCGCAGAGCTTCTTAACGGAAAAGAAAGACCGCATAAGCATGGCTCAGGCGTTGGTCTGGTCAATGTCCACAGCCGTCTGAAGCTTCGCTTCGGAGAGGCTTATGGTCTGGTTATTCACAGTTGCCCGGATGAGGGAATGATGGTACAGATCCATATTCCGTATATTCCATATACAGTGGAGACGCAGAAATTTCTGGAAAGTGGAAAGGATTATTCTTCAGTGTCAGCATCCGGAAAGGAGGGTTCGGAATGAAAAAGAACAGAATATCAGGCCTCCTTTTTCTGCTGGTGATCCTGGCTGTGATCGGATACAGTGCACATGAAATGGTAAATCAGGGGAAAGATGAAGATTATATATCTGTATCTGTTGTTGTAAATGACAGCAGCAATGTCCGGTGGGATGCTTTTCGTTCCGGTCTGGAGCAGGGAGCAGAAGATAATCATGTACATCTGAATCTTGTTTCTACAGGCACGTTTCAGAATGCACAGGAAGAACACACAATTGTGAAAAGAGAACTGGATGGAGAGGCAGACGGTGTGATCGTTGAGCCTTATTCCAGTGAGGCAGATGTGATCCTTCCAACAGAATCAGCGAAACCGGTGGTACTTGTGGGAACAGGGATAGAGACAGACAGACTTTTTACTTCTGTAATGACAGACCATGGGAAGCTGGGGAAAAGTCTGGCTGATGCAGTCATTCAGGGCAAAGCAGTTAAAGTAGGGATCTTGAGCGGAAACCAGAGTCAGCTGGGAATGAGGCAACGGTTAAAGAGTGTCAAGGACAAGCTGGAAGAAGCAGGAATAGAGATTTCCTGGATACTTTCGGAAAAGGAACTTGACAAGAAGATGCGAAATGTAGAATATTTTGCAGAGCAGCCGGTAGATACAGTAATTTCTCTTGATAATGATGATACGGAAAAAGCGGTGGATATTATTCTGAATGATGACCGTATCTCATGGAAACTCTACGGAGATGGTCGTTCTGAGAAGCTGATATATTATCTGGATAAGGGGACGATACAGGAACTGGCAGTTCCCAATGAGTATTATATGGGATATCAGAGTATAGTCCTTGCAGCGCAGAATATCAGGTATTATACGGACAAAACAGAACAGGCAGAAGTTGAATTTTATATGGTATCCAAAGATAATCTCTATGATGAAGAAACAAGCAGAATTTTGTTTCCGGCTGTAAGATGACCGGACAGACAGATGGGGGAAAAGAAAATGCACAGAAAATATCTGGCACTGGCAGGTGTTCTGAGTCTTGTAACTGTTACTGCCGGAGGATGTAAGGGCAGTGAGGAGAAGGATGTCAAAAATATTAAAATAGGAGTTACCTTATACACCAGTATGACACATTTATCTCAGAATTGATGACGGAATTTACAGAATACGCAGCAGATAAGGAGGAATCCAGCGGTGTGGCGATCAAGCTGGAAATCCTGGATGCATCACAGAGTCAGCTGACGCAGAATGAACAGGTGAAAAACCTGATCGATAAAGGATGTGATGTGGTGTGTGTCAATCTGGTCGACCGTACAGAGCTACAACAATCACAGATTTGGCTGAGAATAATCAGGTTCCGATCATATTTTTTAATCGTGAACTGGTTACAGAGGATCTGGAACGTTGGAGTGAACTGTATTATGTGGGAGCAGATGCTTCTCAGTCCGGTGTGCTGGAAGGAGAAATTGCGGCAGATGCATTTAAGAAAAATGCAGATATTGATAAAAATGGTGATGGTATCTGCCAGTATGTGGTTCTGGAAGGTGAAGCCGGACATCAGGATTCCATTGTAAGAACGGAGTATTCGGTGAATACTATGGTTGAAAAAGGAGTGGAAACAGAGAAGCTGGGATATGCCATAGCAAACTGGAACAGGGCGCAGGCTCAGACAAAAATGGCAGCTCTGCTGACGCAATTCGATGGAAAGATTGAGATGATCATTGCAAATAATGATGATATGGCACTGGGAGCAATTGATGCGTTAAAGGCATCTGATATTCCGAAAGAGAACTGGCCCGGAGTTGTGGGGATTGACGGTACAGATGAGGGGATTGAGGCTGTAAAGAATGAGGAAATGCTTGGAACGGTTTATAATGATAAAGAGGGGCAGGCGCGTGAAATGCTGAATCTTGCATTTGTAATCGCAACGGATGGAGATAAGAGTGATATTCCGTTGATCGACGGAAAATATGTGCGCACGCCATATCATAAGCTTACGTTGGAAAATATAGAAGAGTATGAGTAATTTCTCTGATTTGGTATTTATAGTAATTCTGTAAATAAAAAGGCTGTTGTTAATGACAGCCTTTTTATTAAGCATTTCTGATTAAAGTGTCTGGATATAAGATAATAATTCAGCTTTCTCAGCTGCGCTTAATTTATTTCCTGCTGTAAATGCAGCGATGAAATCTTTGATGGCTCCGTTGTAAGAATCCTTTACAATCTCCTGGGCATAATTTTCATAGAATTTCTTTGAGGTGACAGATGGAATATAGATAGCTCTTTTTCCGCTCTTGTCAATATTCAAAAAGCCCTTCTGTGCCAGACGGGAAAGAAATGTGTTTACTGTCTGTTTCTTCCATGCTTTCTTTTCTTCCTCATTAAAGTGAACCATAATCTCAGAAAAAGTTGCAGGTGTTTCTCTGGTCCATAAATATTGTAAAATATAAAATTCTGTTGCGCTCATTGCATTTCGTACCATTATTATAAGTCCTCCTTATCAGTGTAGTGATGTGTACTTTGGGGATTGTTAAAATTTTTATTGCCAGATAAATACTTTTGTTTCTATAGCAAGCCTCTTAATCAATATGCATTATTTACGAGGATTGCTATAATGTTCTTTAAATAAAATCAGGAGAAGAATAACTGCTCTCCTGATTTTTGTATTAAGAATAGTAATCGTGGATGTTCAGCAGTCCGTTGAATGGAAAGGCTCTGAACAGTTAATAGTAACTAAGAATAGTAATGGAAAAGTACACATGGTACTGTAAACAAACAGATGTGGAAAAGTTTTATCCAACATCTGTATGCTATTTTAATATAAAAGTATAAATATTACTAGACGTAGAAATAGACAAAAATGTAAGTGAAAAATAGGTTAATTTATCAATTACGGAGCCTTTATGTTAATAATTGCGAGAGCAGTACAGATACAAATTATACAGTAGCCTCTCGGATCATGCAATATTGTTTCAGATCAAAGTGAGGTTTTTCCACTATCCCGTATGTTTTAAATCCGAAGTGTTCATAAATAGGAACGTTATTGGGATTATGGGTTTCCAGAGAAATCAGCATCTTGTGTTTCTGGGCGTAATTTATCACTTCATCCATCAGAAGTTCTGCCAGCCCATGATGCTGGTGTCCGGGGTCTACCGCAAGGTAGATCACATGGAGACGTTCTGTCTGGTGAAGCTGATCAGTCCAGCTTGAGTTCAGGTAGTCTTTGCCCTGAATGAAATTCCAGAAGGTTTTCAGGCTTGGATCTTCTTTGATCAGCCATCCGTCAGTGGTAAGTGCAGCTCTGGCCTCTGTGAGACAGTAGTGCAGAAAATTGTAAGGTTCGCTTTCGTCAGAAACAACCAGGATACTGTTCAGTTCGCTGCTGTCAGAATAAATTTCGCATGTCTGAAAGAACTCCGTCAGATCGCAGGAAAAGAGCTCCGGCAGAAGTCTTTCTCTGGTGTCATCATCAGGAATCAGGGTATGATACAGCGGATCCTGTGCGAAACAGACCGTTAACAGTTTCTGTAATCGTGGTAAATCTTCTTCCTGTACTCTGTACAAATTATCACTTTCCATGGTATGTAGTAATCTCCTTATTTATTGCCGGGAACATTGCTGTTCGGGAGTGGTAATGTTTTTTAAAAAGACAGTAGATTATTATAGATGTTATCCAACATCGCAGACAGCTTATTAACGGAGGTGTTTAAGTAGCGGATATCGTCCTTATAATAAGCCTTCTGTCTGCGCAGGGCAGCTTCCAGACGACGAATCTCACTGTCGAGTTCCGGTGTTTCTTCTTCCATGCGCTGCTTCAGTTTCTGCACGATCCCGTAGAGATTTTCGTGATGCATGATACGTCCGGCACCCCACATCAGGCGGTCTTTTGGCTGGTGAAGAATGTATTCGGTGAAGTGATAGTAAACTTCTTCATCGAAGAGAAATGCGTACATATTATTGTCTACTCGATAGAGAGCCTTCAATGCATCTGTAATATTTCCCTCGGATAAAGCCCGGCTGGCTTTTTCCAGCTGTCGGATATTTTTGGAGGCAGCTTCCTGTGGGAAAATTACTTCATCTTGCCAGTTGAGACGTACCAGATAGTCTTGTGCTTTGCGGAAAGTTTTCAGCAGTTCCAGTCCGGCATATTCCCATTTGTGGCGGAAAGCAATACGGGCGTCGGAGTCTGAAAGTGTGGCATATTCCGCATTAATCTGGCAGATTTTGTCATAAATATTTTCGGCAGAAGCGATAATTGTCTGCAGGTTTCTGAGCAGAACATTCTGCTCAGGATCAGCAAATGAGAGTGCATTTTCGTGGATACTTTCTGCGACTGCGTTCATGGTATTGCTGAAATTCATCGGTGGCAGGACAAGTCTGTCAATGGCCATGATCAGTTTCAGATAGCATTCATGATGAAACTGATAGACAGCTTCCTGGTAAACATCCTGATTATCATATTGGGAATGATAATAATTCTGCATGAAGGGCCCGGCGCTGAAATCATTGACTGTGGATGGGATACCTGCGATTGCCATGGAGAAATCATCAGACCATGTCTCGATGGGAGAGAGAACCGTGATCCCGTCAGGATATGCTTCCTTCGGGACAGTCAGGCTGTCTGTAAACTGTCTGATGAAATCTGCATATTCATAGGTACAGCGGATAGCATCCTGTGTATTGTGTGCGTGTGCAGGAAGTTCAAAATTCAGGTCTGCGATCACTTTACCCTGCCAGTCAGGATGTACGCGGAATACCTGATTGTAGGCTCCTGTAGACCAGTCGTATTTGGAATCAATGATTCCCCATTCCTCGGCAGCCATTGCGCAGAAAACGAGAGTGTGGGCAGGCTTATAGCCGCCCTTTACCAGTGAACGGGCAATGCCGAGCATCATGGCGACTGCCGCATTATCGTCCTGGAATCCATCGAAATAGGAATCATAGTGTGCAGACAGCAGGATCATAGAGTCTGTCTCAGTACCCTGTATTTTACCTGTGATATTGCCTGCTGTTGTGTCCGGAATGACTCTGGAACGGGCATCCAGTGATACTTTTAATGAGGATCTGCGTAATAAAGCAGCATCCTGTTCCAGAGTGTTATGGGTATCTTCTGAATCAGTGGTGTTGTCTTCGCAGGCGGAAATTTTATTTCGGAGAGAACGCTTCAGGATACGTGCATCTGCCTGAGACAGAGAGAATGCAGGTGCGAAATCAGGACCTGCGATATCCTGTGCATTCAGCGCAGACTCTGCGATTTCTCCGTAGCCGTTTGCCTGAACTGCGATCAGGGCAGCAGCGCCGCGCAGATAAGCCTGATAAACAGGGAAGCTGATCCACCATTCGTCTCGCTGGTTGATCTCAACCATAACCAGCTTTCCTTTTACGTTTATGCCTTCATAATCTGCAGCAGTTCCTTTTCCCAGATAAACGAGTTCGTAATCTTCAAATCCGTCTGTCTCGAAATTTGTCTGATATCCGCCCATCTGAAAGGTGTGTTCCTGCCCGTCATCATCTGTAAATTTCAGGACTGCCTTCTCGAATTCCCATCCGTCCAGTGAGAATGTATCTCTGGTTACATCGGTAAGTCCGATAGCTTTCATTTCCCTGTATAACATATCTCCTGTAGCTGTTTCAGCAGCGGAACCTGCAGTACGATAGCCCAGAACAGGGTTTGTTTTCTCTTTTTCCATGCGTCTGGCAAGCTGGTAGGACCAGTCTGTGTCAATGCAGGAAATACAGGAATCTTCAATGTTCAATGTAATCGCCTCTTTCCTGACAGTTTGTATAATATGATCAGATATGATCAGTGCCGGAAATGTCAGGGTACTGATCTGTCTGTGGTTTATGATTTTATACTGGAAATATTTTAGCATAGAACAGCAGCAGGAACAAGACAACAGTTGTTGAGAAAAAAACTATTTTCTGTAAAGATGCTGATATTGAAAAGAAAAAATAACTTTGTTATACTTCACTTTATTGAGGTGAATAAATATGGAAGTATTGTTGGCAGGAAATACAGGATATGTAACAGAAACTTTTATAGAAGAATCATTTCCTGAATGTGATGTAGTTGTACTGGGAAATGAGATGCTGAAATCAAATCGAAAAAAGAATATATTATCTCGTCCGTTCATAAAAGATGAGAAAGAACTGAAAGAGATTTTCGAAACATATGAGTTTGAAAGAATTGTTTATTTTTCCAATTATCTGACCATGCATGGAAGGATGACCGGAGAACTGGAACAACTGAGACAGATACTTCAGTTATGCAAAAAGAATAAGGAAATAAGAATGTTGTATCTGACCGGGCAGGAGAGCATTTATAATATTACAAGTGGAAAAACACTTCTGGTATCCGCAGCAGAAAATGTAGTTATGGAATATGGAAATATGTATCAGATAAACACCAAGATTCTGAGAATTCCTCATTTATATTCAGCGGTATACACACAGGACTTTTTTTATAAGCTGTTTACAGAGGTAGAACAAAGCGGAAAAATTGTTTTTGAGGAATCACCGGAACAAAATATTTATTTTCTATGTATGGACGATCTGGCAGAATTGCTTTATAAAGTATATGACAATTGGGGAAAAGAACGCTGTCTGAATGTTCCGGATTGTTTCAGGCAGAATTTCAGTGATCTGGAAAAAGAAATCAGAAAGACAATTCCCGGTAAACTGGATATAAGATATCAGAACAGCGGTCAGATTTATAAGGTACAGCCGGATGATCAGATTATAAGACATGAATATGGGTGGTTTCCAAAGATATCTGTTTTTGAAGATATTCCCGGGATGTATCAGGAGTATAAAAAATTATCAGATTCAGATTCCGGACATTTTGCAAATATCAGGAATTGGATATCAAAAAATACTTTGCTGGTCCACATTCTGGAATTGATCTCAGGATTTATTTTATTTGAATTTCTAAACAGATATACAGGAACCTATGCTCAGTTTAAAATGATTGACCTGAGACTTGTATTTATTGTATTCATGGGAAGTCTTTATGGAATTAATTATGGAATATCAGCAGCTGCGTTGGAAACTTGTTCTTTGATTGCAGCTATACAGGCAGGAGAATGTAACATATATACTTTGATTTATGAGGC
>ENA-OQDE01000807-OQDE01000807.1-human-gut-metagenome-genome-assembly--contig:-NODE-807-length-15588-cov-2.919992_pt1 | contig 15588 bp, 20 predicted proteins | sample MGYA00242768_ERZ504595 | MGnify/ENA primary metagenome ERZ504595 (study PRJEB26092, sample SAMD00036307) | human gut metagenome | host: Homo sapiens | study: EMG produced TPA metagenomics assembly of...
CGACCAACCACTCACCCTTATCCCCCCTATTCAACTGAATAAAAGTATCTTTTATTGGGAGGCATTCCAAAGAGATGGAATCATCGACTACTTCCAAGTTTGTATTCCATGTATAATGGCGTTCATACAGGTAAGTCAGCGAATCTTTTGTTTTCTTCGACAGCTCCTCCGAATCCAGAGCAGGCGTTTTATAATAACAAGACGAAAGCAGAAACAGACACAATAGCAAGCCCATGACAGACTTCACCATAGAGAATGCAGAGAACACAAAGTTACTATAAGACACGGATGACATAGAAGACACAGAGAACATGGAGAATAATTTTCCATCTCTCTTCCACAAACCGTTCAAACGACCGGTACCGGAAGAATGAGTTGAAACGTTGTCTCCTCTACGTCCTCTGTGACGAATGATTCCGTGATTAATTATCCTCATTGTGCCGCCTTTACTTTCATTTGACAATTCTTACAATCAAATTCCAGACGAAAACGTTTGCCGTCATTCGACACCAAATAATAGGGCTCTTTATAAGGCGAACGTACCCGTTGATGGATAGGACACCAGCCCATACTATAGCGCAAACAATGTTTGCAGAACATCAGTACCGCATCTTCCACTGCTTCTTTTTCGTATGCTGCCGCTACCTGTTGTACCCCATGTTCTTGATAGAAAGAAGCTGCACGGGTATTCATTACATTCCCCAGATATGTTAATGTAGTTTGTGGGAAAGCATGACTCGTTGACTTCCATACTGCCAATTCCTGACGATAATTGATTCGACGGGCAGTTATCAATTGGTCGATTGCCTGTCTGCGGAAATCGGCTAACACTGAAGCTGGCAAAAACCAATTTCCGGTAAAGGATATTTCTATTTCTTTTGCTTCAAAAGGTGTATTCCCCAGTTTGGACAGTTGCGTTTTCAGATTGTCCGTCTGTGGAGTGCGGGCAAGTTCTTTCTCACGAGGGAGGGTGATTGTGACGCTATTATCATCTTCATCAGTCAATGTCAGGGAGAAACCAAAATTATTGTCGGCAAGCAAGATTTTCACTGCGATTTTCCTTTCGGCAGATTTGCGGGAAAGGATTCGTTCAAATTCCTGGTCGAAATTACGATACAGTGTAGTACGCGGCTTAATACGGGGCATTTCCTGCGGATAGAGTTTGTTACTGTCCACCCGGTTGATACGGAAACCCTGCAAACGTCCCTGTTCGTCGATATAGCAAACACCGTCTCCATTGTTAAAGGATTTAAGTCCGGCAACTGTCAGATAGTTGCCCCGGACCTCTTTCATGGTTCCCATCTCTTCACCCAGCGACTTAGGAGTGTCGAAAGAGAAAATCTCTTTATCACGTCCATTCAGGAAATAATGCGTGAATCCACGACTGAAACTCTTATCGAGTTGTGGTTTAAATTCGAAACTACACGTACCCGAAGAAGCACGTACATATTCCGGACGACGGGCAAAGATCGCATCCAGTTTCTGGCGATAAGCAGCCGTCACATTCTTCACATAAGATACGTCTTTCAGTCGTCCCTCTATTTTAAATGAAGAAGCTCCGGCATCCAGTAGTTGCTCCAATTCGTCGCTTTGATTCATATCTTTCAGGGAAAGCAGATGTTTGTCTTTGACAATCACTTTCCCGTCCGCATCTACCAGACTAAAAGGCAGACGGCAGAATTGTGCACACTCTCCACGATTGGCACTACGACCGAAACAGGCTTGACTAACATAGCATTGCCCGCTATAACTGACACAAGAGCACCATGTACAAATACTTCCAAAGGTACTTCCGGACAGCTTTCATGAATCTTCTTTATTTCACGCAACGATAACTCCCGCGCCAACACCACTTGACGGAAACCTGCTTCCCAAAGGAATTTCACTTTTTCCGGCGTACGGTTGTCCATTTGCGTACTGGCATGAAGCGGTATCGGAGGAAGGTTCAGTTTCGTGATTCCCATATCCTGTACAATCAGTGCATCGACACCAATCCGATAAAGTGCATGAATCATCTCCTCCGTCTCTTTCAACTCCTCTTCTTTCAGAATCGTATTGACCGTGACATAAATACGTGCATTATACAAATGAGCATGCTGCACCAATGCTTCAATATCTTCCAATGAGTTCACAGCTGCCGCACGGGCACCGAATTTCGGAGCACCGATATATACAGCATCTGCACCATGTTGATAGCTTCAATACCACATTCCAGGTTTTTCGCCGGAGCGAGAAGTTCTATTTTACGCTGCTTTATCATTTAATATCATTGATGTTGTAAGGTGTTTCCTGATAAACAAAGTAGTTCAACCAGTTGGAGAACAACAAATTGGCATGAGCACGCCAACGTACCAACGGACCTTTTTCAGGATCATCGTCTATATAATAATTGCGGGGAATCTCTATTGGCAGGCCTTTATCCAAGTCACGGCGGTATTCCGTATCCAGTGTCAGCGGAGAATATTCAGAGTGCCCCGTGACAAAGAACTCACGTCCACCCCGTGCCATCGCCATATAGACACCAGCCTCTTTCGATTCGGAAAGCAACGTCAGTTCCGGAACTTTCAGAATATCTTCCCTGCGCACTTCCGTATGACGGCTATGCGGCACATAGAAACAATCGTCAAAACCACGGAAGATGGAATGGAAAGGTTCCAGTACACGATGCTCAAAGATGCCGAACATTTTCTCTTCCAACGGATATTTAGGAATTCCATAATGATGATACAATCCGGCCTGCGCTGCCCAACATATATATAAGGTAGAAGTGACATGCGTACGTGCCCAATCAAAGATTTCCGTAATCTCATCCCAATAGGTCACTTCTTCGAAGTCCATCTGTTCTACAGGAGCTCCGGTGATAATCATACCATCATACTTCTCATGACGCATCTGATCGAAATCCGTATAGAACGTTTTCATGTGTTCTATCGGTGTATTCTTCGACGTGTGGCTCTTGATCTTCATAAACGAAATCTCCACCTGAAGAGGTGTATTCGAAAGTAAGCGCACCAAGTCTGTTTCCGTTGTAATCTTCAACGGCATCAGGTTCAGAATCACAATCCGTAGCGGACGAATATCTTGCTGCGTAGCGCGGGAAGTGTCGATCACAAAAATATTTTCTTCCTTCAAAAGCTCTATCGCAGGTAGTTTATCGGGTAAATTTAAAGGCATAATCGCTATATATTAGTAATTTGAGTGCAAAAATACGAAAAATATAGCAGATTATAGGGAGGTTGCTTATTTAGAAGACGTACAAATTAAGTCAATTTAATCATCGAAGCATAACAACTAATCAATAAAAGCCTTATTTTTGCCGAAGAAATTAGTACTAATAATTTAAATCTTAGAAAAATGGCTTACGTAATTAGTGACGATTGTATTGCTTGCGGAACTTGCATTGACGAGTGTCCGGTAGAAGCTATCTCTGAAGGTGATATCTATTCTATCAACCCAGATGTATGTACTGACTGTGGTACTTGCGCAGACGTTTGTCCGTCTGAAGCAATTCACCCGGCTGAATAATACAAGCTACAAAAAATCTATAGGCTGCTTTCTACGGAAGGCAGCCTTTTTTATTGCTCTACATTTTTTTATTTTCTCCACCACAGATTACACAGATAAACACAGATTATTTATATTCAACTAAAAAATGGAATGAAGTGTCCCCCTCTCGAAAACAAAAAATTCCCTTGCTACATACAATATGTTGTAGCAAGGGAATCACAATTCAACTATTTCTCGAATGAATAAATATTCTTTTAATCTGCGTTCATCCGTGTAATCTGTGGTGAACTCTTATTTCAATTTAGCTAATGCTTCCTTGATACGACGGATAGCCTCTACGATATTTTCATCGCTTGTAGCATAACTCATACGGATACATTCAGGAGCACCAAAAGAAGCACCACCTACACAAGCCACGTGAGCTTCTTCAAGCAAGTACATTGCCAAATCATCGAATCTGCAATCTTACGTTCGCCGTTACTCTTTCCAAAGAAAGCATCGCATTTCGGGAACAGATAGAAAGCACCTTGCGGAACGTTTACCTCAAATCCCGGAACTTCCTTAGCCAACTTCACAATCAGGTCACGACGGCGTTGGAATGCTTTCTGCATTTCTTTTACCGGTTCTTGTGTTCCTGTATATGCAACTTCAGCAGCTTTTTGAGAAACAGAGCAAGGACCTGAAGTGTACTGACCTTGCAACTTGTTGCAAGCTTTTACAATCCATTCCGGACCGGCAATGAAACCGATTCTCCATCCTGTCATAGCGTAAGCCTTGGATACACCGTTTACAATCACTGTACGTTCCTTCATTTCAGGGAATTGAGCGATACTCTGATGCGCACCGATATAATTGATATGTTCGTAAATCTCGTCAGCGATTACGATCACCTGTGGATGTTTAGCCAATACTGCAGACAATCCGGCCAATTCTTCTTTTGTATATACAGAACCTGTCGGATTAGACGGAGAACAAAGAATCAATGCTTTCGTCTTCGGAGTGATGGCTGCTTCCAGCTGTTCTGGAGTAATCTTGAAATCTTGTTCGATACCTGCCGAAACAATTACAGGAGTACCTTCTGCCATTTTCACCATTTCCGGGTAGCTTACCCAGTAAGGAGCCGGCACGATGACTTCGTCACCCGGATTTACCAATACAAGGATGGTATTACAAACAGATTGTTTGGCACCATTGGCACACGAAATTTGAGCGGCTGTATATTCCAGACCGTTTTCTTTTTTCAGTTTCTCAACAATAGCATTGCGCAAAGCCGGATAACCCGGTACCGGAGAGTAACGAGAAAAGTTATCATCTATGGCTTTTTTCGCAGCTTCTTTGATGTGGTCAGGAGTATTAAAATCCGGTTCTCCTACACTTAAGTTAATAACATCAACACCCTGTGCCTTGAGCTCGTTGCTCTTTTGCGACATGGCAAGCGTCGCCGATGGCGACAAGCTGTTCAAACGATCTGATAATTGATTCATTTTGTATCTATTTTATTGTTGTTGAGTGAAAATCGCTGCAAAATAAGCGATAATATTTGATATATGAAAACAAAATGGCAATTTACTTATTAAAATGTAAAGTATGTCCCATTCTTTCTTTCTTTGTTCTCAAGTATCGCTCATTATACGGATTAGGAACTGTTTCAACAGGCACGTTTTCTACAATCTCCAATCCATAGGCTTCCAAACCAACACGTTTTACCGGATTATTTGTCAAAAGTCTCATTTTGTGCACTCCCAGTTCACGAAGGATTTGTGCGCCTACTCCATAATCACGTTCGTCAGCAAGATGTCCTAAGCAAATATTCGCATCAACGGTATCCATACCATCTTCCTGGAGCTTGTATGCTTTCATTTTTCCATCAGACCGATACCGCGTCCTTCCTGATTGAGATAAACCACCACACCTTTTCCTTCTTTTTCGATCATTTCCATCGCTTTATGCAACTGTTCGCCACAGTCACAACGCTGCGAACCAAGGATATCTCCTGTAGCACAAGATGAGTGAACACGTACCAGGATAGGTTCGTCTTCACTCCACGTACCTTTAAATATAGCCATGTGCTCCAATCCGTTTGATTTCTGGCGGAAAGGAATCAGACGGAACATCCCGTGTTCAGTAGGCATGTTTACTTCCACTCCTTTTTCCACAATGGATTCCTGTTTCAAACGATAGACAATCAGGTCATGGATAGAAATCAGTTTCAGTCCGTGTTCGTCTGCCATCTGACGGAGTTCGGGCAAGCGTGCCATTGTTCCGTCTTCACTCATGATTTCCATCAAGGCACCTGCGGGGTAAAGTCCTGCCAGACGAGCCATATCAATCGTAGCTTCTGTATGTCCGGCACGGCGAAGTACTCCTTTTTCTTGCGCATATAACGGATTGATGTGTCCGGGACGACCGAAGGTTGCCGGTGTAGAAGTAGGATCGGCCAACGCCTGAATAGTAGCGGCACGGTCGGAAGCAGAAACACCTGTTGTACAGCCTTCCAGTTTGTCAATGGTAACCGTAAAAGGAGTTCCCAACACGGAAGTATTGTCACTTACCTGATGCGGCAAATCCAACTCCTTGCAACGAGACACTGTGACAGGTGCACAAAGTACGCCACGTGCATGTTTCAACATGAAATTTACTTTCTCGGGAGTTATCTTTTCAGCGGCAATAATCAAGTCGCCTTCATTTTCGCGGTCCTCATCATCCACTACTATGACAAACTTGCCTTCTTTGAAGTCGGCAATCGCATCTTCTATTCTATCCATTTTAATAGTCTCTTTCATAACACTTATTTATTGATTTTCTGTATGATGAATTGAATTTGTTCATTGTTCTTTATAATCCGTTCCATATCCTTAGCCAGACGAACGCGGAACGCCCAGATGCGGAAATAGAAAAATAAACCGATAGGGAAAATGACTCCGGCTACCAGATTCAACCAATATATATGGAACGGGCGCACATGAGCAGAAACGGAAATAACCGGATAATTGTTTAATGCACCGATCAAAGTGGCAGATTTCGTATTGGACATTTCTTCAACCAACGCTTCCAGCTTTTCATTGATTGCCATCACCTCGTTATCATCCTCACTCGCCATCCACAATTTAAAGTAATTCGGTGCTTTTTCCAATCGTTTCTTGGCAGCATACGCTCTGCACTCTGCAGTGAGTTGTTCCAAATCACCGATCAGACGTGTGTAATCAGGATCATGGATAATCACTTCTTTCTTAAATATATGGCGTACACTACGGATTCCCACAATCTTCTTGAACCAGTTGATATAGGCATCTGCATTAAGCACAACAGAGTCCTTATTCGATTTATAGGTAAGGAAGACTCCTAATGGGGCAAGGACCGCACTACTTGTCCACATTCCCATCCATACTATCCACTTACCGTCACGGGCCATTTTATATCCTGTATTATCAATGATATAGTAAATAATAAATACCAACACGGATACAATTACCGGCATTCCCAACCCTCCTTTGCGATGATTCCACCCAATGGAGCTCCGATAAAGAAGAACAGCAGACAAGAGAGTGAAATCGTTATCTTCTTATGCCATTCCGTCTTATGTTTTCGAATACTATAATCGTTGTTCTCCATCGTGAATTTCTTGAACCCAAGATCGTTGGCCACATTCTCCGCCCGACTGACAGCAGAAGAAAGCACCTTCTGTTTCTGCGTTAAAGAGGCTACTTCGTAAAGGCTGTCCACATTATATTCATGGATATCCGCCTTTTCTATTTTGACCGTATCTTCTTTTGTCAATCCATAAGAAGGACGGAAATTTCCTTCTGCCACTTCCCTGTAATACTGTCGTCCGATACTATCTCCCACTACCGTCATTGAGTCGATAGAGCTTTGCAACTGCGCCATATCCTTAGCACTGGACTGCTTACCATAATCTCACCGTCAACCATATTGAAATCGGAATTAAACTCAATAATGGAATGTTTTTCCCTGAATTCCTCGCGTCGATAAGGTACATTCTCCGATTTCATACTTTGAGCTTTCAGATTCTCAAATAAATCTCCGCTATACAAATGCAGCCAAAGATGCTGTTTATCCGCGGTCATCTCCAAACGCCCGGAATCAGCATATATAATACGTGCTTTCTCAAAGCCATCTTTCATACTATAAATCAGCACATCATATAGCATACCGGTCTTCCGGTTCTTCTTAGCTACCTTTAAATTATAGTCCTTGATTTCAGAATAGAAAACTCCTTCCGGAATGTCCAACTCCGGAGATTTCTGTTTCATCGAAAGAATCAGGGTTCCCAATTTAGCCTGGGCAATAGGACCTACTACATTTTGGAAATAGAATGAGACACCGACAAGCCCGCAAACGAAGAAAGCAAGCGGACGCATGATTTTAAGGAGAGAAATACCTGCGGCTTTCATCGCGAGCAATTCATAACGCTCACCAAAGTTACCGAAAGTAATCAAAGAAGCCAGTAGCACTGCCAATGGCAACGATACTGGCACTAATGTTAATGCGGAATAAAAGAAGAATTGAGCCATAACGCTCATCTCCAACCCTTTTCCGACCAATTCGTCTACATATCTCCACAGGAACTGCATCATGAATATGAACAGACAGATGAAGAATGTACCAATAAAGAGCATCAAAAAACTCTTTACGATGAATATATCTAATTTCTTTATGCGTAGCATCTTAATAGGTTCGTGCAATTAGGATGCAAAATTAGCACAAAAAAAGGAGCATCGAAAATTTTTAGTTGAAAGTTAACTAAAAACCACAAGTTCTTCTTAATTTAGCTACTTGTGACTCCCACAATTCTTTCATATCATCTACTTCATCCGGCTCTGCGAAATCGGTAATTTCCAGCACATAATCACTAGTCAGCTCATTATAAGTCATCTTGATTTCAAAATAATCGCGCTCGTTTTCATCATCCAGCCAACGGAAGCGGATAAAAGAGAAAGAGCGAATGGCAATAATTTCTGCTTTCCTCTGTTCTGTCTTGCCCCAATGAAACTCTACTATTTTATCGTCAGAAATAACTTTGTCTGCAAACCAGTCCTCCAACCCGGTCGTGTGCTAATAGCCCCCCAAAGTATATTTTTAGATGTTGCATTCAACAAATACTCCAAATGAATCTTTTCCTTTTTCATAGCAATTTCGAATTGTTTTTACGTGTGCCAAGATAAATACTTTTTTCTAAATACACCGCATAAATCAGACACTTTATTTAATTATTCTTTCATCATCGAGCCTCAAACTCCCTGTTTATAGGGAAAATCAAGACCCGTATTAAAGAAAAAACACAAAAAAGTTATGAATTGTTTTGGAGATTATAAAAAATCATCTATCTTTGCACCCGCAATCGAGAAACGATGGCGGGATAGCTCAGCTGGTTAGAGCGCATGATTCATAATCATGAGGTCCCCGGTTCAATCCCGGTCCCGCTACTTGATAAGAATAAGGCATTTGGGAGGCTTCCACTTCTGGGTGCCTTTTTCTTTTTATCTCTTCGCGAATCATTGTGAAATCTTCAATTACATTTCTACCAGAAGCCAACGTTGAACAATAAAAATAGCCTCAACTTACAAAAAATTGAGGCTATCGAAATATCATTTAAAAAGTTTTTCTATTCCCATTCTATAGTCGCATTAGGTTTCGGCGACATATCATAACAAACGCGATTTACATTCTTCACTTCTTTCAGAATACGGTCTGTTATCTTCATCAGGATAGGCCAATCAATCGGCTCAATAGTAGCCGTCATAGCATCCACCGTATTGACAGCGCGAATAATAACCGGCCAATCAAAAGAACGAGCATTATCACGTACACCCACGGATTTAAAATCAGGCACTACTGTAAAGTATTGCCATACTTTTTTATCCAGTCCGGCAAGTTGGAACTCCTCACGCAGAATGGCATCGGATTCACGCACTGCCTCCAAACGATCACGTGTAATAGCACCTAAACAACGTACACCCAAACCAGGTCCAGGGAACGGTTGACGGTAAACCATTTCATAAGGTAAACCTAACTCCAAGCCACAAGCACGAACTTCATCTTTAAATAATTGGCGTAATGGTTCTACAAGTTGGAACTTTAAATCTTCGGGCAAACCACCTACATTATGGTGAGATTTCACCATTTTAGCAGTTTTCGTTCCACTTTCCACAATATCCGGATAAATAGTACCTTGACCTAAGAAATCAATACCGTTCAGCTTACGCGCTTCTTCTTCGAACACACGAATAAACTCGCCACCAATAATTTTACGTTTCTGCTCCGGATCTTCTACACCAGCCAACTTATTCAGAAAACGATCGGTTACATCTACATACACAAGATTTGCCTTCAACTGGTTGCTGAATACCTCAACCACATCTTCAGACTCTCCCTTACGCATCAAACCATGATTAACATGTACGCATACCAGATTGTTACCAATAGCTTTCAGAAGTAAAGCAGCTACCACAGAGCTATCAACTCCACCCGACAGGGCCAACAATACTTTCTTATCGCCCACCTGACGCTTAATCAATTCTATCTGGTCATTGACAAAGTTCTTCATGTTCCAGTTAGCTTCAGCTTTACAAGTATCGAAAACAAAAGACTTACTGCAGCCTTTATAGCCTCGATATCATCTGTAAATTCTGCCAACTTCACTTCACAAGTTGCTTTATCATGCCCTGCAGCCATGACAGGAATTCCCAAAGTATAGATAGCCGGATTTATATCAATAGCAACGCCATCGATTACATTATTCGGGCCACCATTGATAATAATACCCTTTACATTGGGCAATGCTTTCAGTTCTTCTACTGTGATATCGTGAGGATAAATCTCACTATAAACTCCTAATGCACGGATGGCGCGAGCCAATACCGTATTCTCATGACTACCCAAGTCAAGGATAACAATCATATCCTGCTTCATCTGATTTTGGTTGTTTTTAAGTTATTGTATTGTTATTATTCACTATCATTTTTCAAACGGTCTGCAAATATAAAGATTTTTAGAGAGACTATAATGCATTGATTCTCTAAGTTTCAGAACAGAGTAACGTTTTTCTTACAACTATAGTATTCCAAAAAGAACTGAAACAACATAGTACGCGGCCGGATAGCAATAACCTGATTCTTCCATACAACCTTTTAAAATCTACGCTTTCAACCGCATCACAAACCGGCTACCCTTACCCAATTCACTCTCTACTGTCAACGTACCACCATGAGCTTCCACAAAATCCTTGGAAATAGATAATCCCAGACCACTACCTTGTACTTTCGTACCCGGAACACGGAAGTAACGATCGAATATACTTTGATGATAACGCGGATCAATGCCTTTTCCAAAATCCTGCACATACAATTCGATTATATTTCCGTCTTGTCTGGCACCGATAATCACACGACCGTTCTCTTTTGAATAACGTATGGCGTTACTCAATAAGTTTGTCAATACCCATGCTATTTTTTCACTGTCAACAAACAGTTTGCCGATTTTTTCTTCCGGATATTCCACTTCAATTTGAATATTGAATTTGTCAGCTTGCACCTGATTAGCCTTAATTGCATATTCAATCAATTCAATCGGTTTCGTAATCTTTGGCATCAATTGGAGCTTACCGGCTTCTACCTGAGTCATATTCAGCAGTTCCCCCGTAATGCTAAGCAGACGCTCACTATTCTCTTTAATACTTCTGGACAGTTGCTCCTGCTCATCATTCAAGGCTCCTACCCGTTTATCTTCCAATAGGTTAAGACTCATCATGATAGCAGCGATCGGAGTTTTCAGTTCATGTGAAATCGTAGAGATAAAAGTAGTTTTTGCCGAATCAAGCTCTTTAAACTCGGTTATATTCTTCAATAAAATCACATCTCCTAACTTTTTTGATTCATCCTTCTTCGCATCTGTATTGTTAATCGGAATGTAGGAAGCCTTGAAATAACTTTCCTTATTATCTGCATAAATCTTTAAAGGCTCTTTCTGATCACTTGGCGTCACCAACTCACGAATTAGCCGGCGGAGCAAGTCATTCTTCAAAGAAAGTTCCTCTGCCGATTTACGAATCACATTTTCCCGTTTCATATTCAGGATACTTAATGCTTCATCATTGATAAACAAAATCTCACGTTCCGTATTCAGACCGATAATCGGATCGTCAATACTATTAACAATAGCCTCTATAAACTTTTTAGCTGAAAGAATATCCGACAAAGTACTTGCACGATATTCGGTCAAACGTTCCGCCATCCGGTTAAAACTGTCAGCCACTTCACGGAACTCTTCATTGTCACTCATGTCGAGACGTTTCTCATAATTATGATTGGCTATTTCAAGAATACCATCTTTCAATTCCTTCACAGGTTTGCTAATACTACGTGGTAGCCAGTACAACAAACCCAATCCAGTAAATATACAAATACCCCCAGTGATAGAAATCCACAATAAAGCTCGCTCTAACCCAGGCATAGCAGCAGGACTATCAGGTTCCGTTGCTGTCAAAATCTGAAGGTTAACTACAGAAAGTGTTACCAGCAAAATTATCATTCCTGCCAGCATCCCAATGCCTAGCACCAGTTTCGTTTTAATATTCATAACTTTCATACGGATTAATATTATGCAAGTATAATCAAATCTATATTAGCTTGCGACAAATTATTTAAAAATCTTCTATATTTCAATACGGAACAGATGGCTCCCGGTAATCTCAAGTCAGGTGATCCCATACAAACTGTTGAAATCTGCTTGTCTTTACATGCCTTTACAATACTCTCCAAGATATCTCTAGACTGTACCTGTAACACTTCTCCCCCCAATTCCGTTACCAATTTAAAATGGTTCAACAGATAACGCTGCCTAGCCAAATCAATCCTATCCATACTCTCTTTCGGAGTTTGCACATACAAAGCAATGAAAGTCGTATTATATCGCGTTGCCAATCGCGCTGCCTTTCGGATAATTCGTCGCGGTGTTTTCTCATGACTACTGATACATGCCAAAAATTTTTCATGCCTCAACCCGACAGCTACTCCCATCACCACTTCATTCTCCACCTTCTTCTCTACCCTAAGAGCTACTTCCTTCAGAGCCAACTCACGCAATTGTAATATATTCTCTGCACGGAAAAAATTATCGAGCGCAGTCTGAATCTTTTCCGGACGATAAATCTTTCCCGCTTTTAACCGAGTGATTAGTTCTTCTGCTGTCAAGTCAATATTCACCACCTCATCCGCTTCCTGAATCACACTATCGGGGACCCGTTCTTTTACTTCAATACCCGTAATCTCCTGTACTTCTTCATTCACACTTTCAATGTGCTGAATATTAATTGCCGAAATCACATTGATTCCTTCATCCAGCAATGTCATTACATCTTGCCAACGTTTCTCATTCAGACTCCCTTCCACATTGGTGTGTGCTAGTTCATCCACTATCACAATTTCGGGATGAAGACGGATAATGGCATCCAAATCCATTTCTTCCAACTCCTTTCCCTTGTAGAAGATCTTACGTCGCGGAATGACAGGAAGTCCTTGTAGCATCGCTTCCGTCCCGGCGCGTCCATGAGTCTCGATATAGCCGATTTTCACGTCCACACCATTTTCCAGCAGTTCATGCGCCTCCTGAAGCATACGATATGATTTTCCCACTCCGGCTATCATACCAATGTAAACTTTAAATTTACCCCGCTGGGATCTCTTTATCAGATCCAGAAAATGCTGTACACTTTGTTCTCTATCATCCATATTTTATCTGTTATTTTAAACATTCCAACCCGTAGTAATCATCACGATCACCACGGGTTTCACAAAAATTCATGAGTTTATTTTATGGCCTTAAAGTTACGCCAAATACTAAATGGGCGTCCTCCAAACGTGGATTCCATATAGCCTGTACAAATATAGGCAATGAAAACTTATCATTAAAATTTATTGCTTTCGTTGCTTTCAAAGCTAGGTTCGTCACTGCAAACCCATTCACATTATACTGCGGAGTCTTATAAGGAACCACTCCACAAGTAGCATTCAGATCAACTCCTTTCACACTGAACGGATAATTCAGTTCTACGTAAGAAGAGTATGCCTGCTTTTCCTCCCCCTCATCAGTCGTTTTTCTGTCAGCACCGGCAAACATGGTATACCATGCGATAGATAACGGGAACTTTTCAATAGGAAGCGTATAAGCTAACCCTGCTTCAAAATGATGTCCGGTGTCTCCACTTTTAAAATGGAAATAATTATTGGTAAGTTCTCCATTAGCCACATCAGCTTGTCCGTCCCACCAAAGAGTGGCTACAGAAAGTGTCGGTCCCGCTTCACCAAACTTATAAGCTGCGGTTAGGTCAATTTCTTTATTACTCTCACTCAAACTGGTTGAGCCCCATGCAGTAAGCGAGAAATTACCTACGCTAAATCCCAAAGTCGGCTGAAAGGAAGCGGCTCCCCCCTGATAAATACCACGCCATACATACGAACTTACCAAATCACCTTGTATAGTAAACTCTTGTGCTTGTGCATTGCTAGTTCCCAACATACATACGGCTGCTACAGCCATTGTTCCTAAAATACTCTTTTTACTAAAAAAACTTTTCATACTTTTTATCTAATTCTATTTTATGTTCCTGTAAAAAAGCAGCGCCCCATCCAACCCTGTTAATTTGAACCGCGGCATAACCCAAACGGTCCGGACAGGAACGCTGCTCAATCTTCATCTACTTATTGCTTTCCTCTAAAGCGATATTCAATTTCAAGACATTCACCTTTTCTGTTCCCAACAACCCCAAAAACGGTTTTTCTATGCTTTTATCAACAATCGCTCTTACTTGTTTTTCTGTTAATCCACGTGCTTGTGCTACTCTCTTCACTTGTACATACGCACATTGAGGAGTGATATTAGGATCCAGTCCCGAACCACTGGCCGTAACCATTTCGGCAGGCACATCCGCACGATTCAAATAAGGATGATGTACAAGGAAGTATCAATACGCGCTTTCACTTCATCCAGATATTCTTGATTCGTAGGCCCTTTATTACTACCTGCGGAACTCGTCGCATCATACCCGTCACCGGCAGAAGAAGGACGTCCCCAGAAATAAATATCTTTTGTAAACATCTGACCCACATTGGCTGCTCCCACTACTTTCCCATCCAGCGTAGCCACCTCGGCATTTCCTTTATTAGGACCTGCTACCTGTGCGAACACCCACAGGATAAGGATATAGAACACGGAGAAAAAGACACAAAAAGCAAGTGTTATTTTTAAAGACTTCAATAAAGTTTTCATTGCTATTGTTTTTTAATTAAAAGAATAAACCTACTACTAAATCTATCAATTTGATTCCCACGAAAGGAGCAATCACACCACCCACACCATAGATCAGCAGATTACGGCGAAGCAAAGCACTTGCACCTATCGGTTTGTATTGCACACCACGCAAAGCCAGCGGAATCAGAATCGGAATAATAATCGCATTAAAAATGACTGCCGAAAGAATGGCGCTTTCAGGACTATGCAGATGCATGATATTCAGAGCAGCCAGTTCAGGAATAGCAATCATAAACAAGGCAGGAACAATTGCGAAATATTTGGCCACGTCATTGGCAATAGAGAAAGTAGTCAGCGTACCACGTGTCATCAACAATTGTTTACCGATTTCCACAATCTCGATCAATTTCGTCGGATCGTTATCCAAGTCGACCATATTACCGGCTTCCTTTGCTGCCTGTGTACCACTATTCATGGCTACACCCACATTGGCTTGTGCCAGAGCAGGAGCATCGTTCGTTCCGTCTCCCATCATTGCAACCAATTTACCAGCCTGCTGTTCCTTCTTGATATATTCCATCTTATCTTCCGGTTTAGCTTCAGCGATAAAATCATCCACACCGGCTTTTTCAGCAATATATTTTGCAGTTAACGGGTTATCCCCTGTCACCATGACCGTCTTCACTCCCATCTTACGCAGACGTTCGAAACGTTCCTGAATACCCGGTTTGATAATATCCTGCAACTCAATGACACCGGTCACTTTCTTGTTTACACATACTACCAACGGCGTACCACCATTGCTAGAGATAGAAG